>Ga0208958_1000700_pt1 | contig 38861 bp, 47 predicted proteins | sample RifOxyB1_FD_184032 | JGI IMG/M metagenome (GOLD analysis project Ga0208958, IMG submission 184032) | Soil microbial communities from Rifle, Colorado - Rifle Oxygen_injection B1 (SPAdes) | ecosystem: Environmental > Terrestrial > Deep subsurface > Rock core/Sediment | place: Rifle, Colorado...
TTACCAGTTCAGACCCGTGGGCCACAACATGACCAGCGAATGGGATTTCCTCTACAATAAAGCGCACAACGAATTCCTCAACTACCTTGCAACAACCGGACTTTTCGGACTGGGCAGCTATATCCTCCTCATCGGCGCATTTATCTTATGGTTTATCAGACAAAAAAATACTCCGCTCGCCCTTGCGCTCTTTGCCGGATGGATTTCCATCCTTGTCACCGACTTTTTCGGCTTTTCGGTTGTCGTCATGCAGCTTTTCTTTTTCCTGTTCCCGGCAATAGTCATCTCCATGCACCGCAATCCGCAGAAGCTGCGCTCATGGCAGCTCCCCTCTCTAAGCGCCCAAACAACCCGCATCACCTCACTCACCATCATCCTTATCTCGTTTCTTCTGACCGTGATTTTGTACCGGTATTGGAAGGGAGATACACTCTACGCCTCAGGCAACCGGCTGGAGCGCTCCGGTCAAAATGCGGCAGCACAAGCCCTGACGGCGCGATCCATTCTTCTTAATCCCGGAGAGCCGGTCTATCATGACGCACACGGGTCAATCCTGGCGGCACTTGCCCTTGCAGCTGCGCAGGATCAAAATGCCACCATGGCGGCGGATCTGGCAAAACGAAGTCTCGCCGAGTCCGACATTGCTATAGCAACCTCCCCCAACAATATTAATTTCTGGAAAACGCGGACTAAAATTTACTACACGTTCGCATCATTTGACCCGACCTTAAACCAAGCCGCAGTGGCGGCTCTTGAGCGCGCGCTAACCCTCTCACCAAATGATCCCAAAATTTACTACAATCTTGCAATCCTCAAAGGCAGGGGCGGAGAAAACGAAAAAGCCGTGGAGCTTCTGCAAAAGGCGAAAGAGTTGAAAAGGAATTACCGTGACGCATACTTCGGACTGTACGTGTTCTTTACGGAAATGAAAAAACCCGCTTTGGCACGGGCAGAGCTTCAGGAATATCTGGACCGCGTGGATCCAAACGATCAAGATTTCCAAACCAGAATAACGCCATGAAACCGATAGTCACCACTCCCAATCCGGTTCTCACCAGCCCGGCCAAAACGGTCACGTCCTTTGACAAGCGGCTGGCGAGACTCATCGCAACCATGAAGTCTACCCTCCTGGCGGCCAGTAATCCCAAAGGGGTGGGGCTTGCCGCCCCGCAGATAGGTGAACCATGGCGGATATTTATCACGCGACCGACGGAAAAAAGCAGCATACGGGTATTTACCAATCCGGAAATTGTGAAATTGTCAGAAGAAAAAACTGACGGCGTTCCGGAGCGCGATAACAAATTGGAAGGATGTCTGTCTATTCCCAACATATGGGGACGCGTAAACCGATCCCAATCTCTCACCCTCCGGTATCAGGATGAACAGGGAGTGGCACACACGGAACAATTTACCGGATTTTTGGCTACCATCATCCAGCATGAAACCGACCACACCAACGGCGTCCTCTACGCCCAACGGGTCCTCGAGCAAAAAGGGAAATTCTACCAAGCCGCAAAAGATGAAGCCGGGAAAGACATACTGGAAGAAATTACCCTTTCATGAAGATTATTTTTTTTGGCTCAACCCCTGACTCCGTCGTCGTTCTGGAAAAATTACCCGGCGTTGCCGCTGTGGTCACGCAGCCGCCCAAACCCGTAGGCCGGAAACAAATTGTCACTCCTACTCCTGTGGAAAGTTGGGCAAATCAAAAAAATATACCCGTATATACACAGCCGCCGCGGGAACATGTTGACCTAATTGTTTCAGCTAGTTACGGCGAAATGATTCCTATTGATCTTATACGGTCGGCGCGCTTTGGCGGACTCAATGTCCACCCATCCCTTCTCCCCCGCTGGCGCGGGGGTGATCCCGTGCCGTGGGCGATCATGTCCGGAGACACCCGGATCGGCGTCACGGTCGTCACATTATCCGAAAAATTTGACCGGGGAAACATTATCGCTCAAAAAACAATTCCCATCACCTCGCGCGATACAAGCGGCCCGTTGCGCACCAAGCTTTTTCAGCTCGGGGCAGAATTACTTATCGAGGCCCTCCCCGATTATTGTTCCGGAAAAAATAAGGGGGTTGCGCAAAAAATAGGAAACGAACCGTACGCCAGGCGGCTCACGCGCGAAGACGGGTTTGAGCCGTGGGAAAACATTATTGATCCGAACCAGTCCCCGCGGATTAATCGAAAATTCCGCGCACTCCACCCCTGGCCGGGTCTGTGGAGCACGTTCAATGAAAAACGGTTAAAAATTACCGGCTTTGACCACGCTCCGACAACAGTCCAAATGGAGGGAAAAACGCCGGTTTCCTGGAAAACATTTCAATCTGCGTATCTGCAAAACTAACGTACGATACATTATCGCGGTTTATTTTTCAAAAACACGACATCATAACCGGTCAATGGTTTTCTGTTATTTGACGGTGAAAGTACAACCGGATACTTATATCCTAATGAGGACACCACGCGACCGGTGGGAGTAACAAGTGCCGCTTCCTCTTCGGAAAACCCCTTGTTTATACGATCAACAAAAACGTCATAATTCACATTCCGGTTATCCTGAAAGTGTTTTGGGTTCCATGCACCCAAAATACCCAAAGCCTCCATGCCTCCTGTTTGAAAGTAATGCAATGCGATACGAACCAAATCGGTAAAATGAGGAAATAAGGGATCCCGCGTCAGTTCACCCCTTATCATACGTGTTAATTCCACATCAAGATGTAAGATCTTATCTTTCCCAATGCCGGCGTGAAATGTAAAACCTGATCCGGTAGATATTGCAAGCTCATGATCGGTCAATGTACTATCATAACGCAGCCCGCTAGCACTTATAAACTTCTTGTGTATGATGTGATCCTTACTTTTTTCCAATTCGTCACCTATTACCGTTTCTCTTTGGAGTGTTTTGAGCAACTCGCGCCTGCCCACCTCCCGCGTACTATCAGGAAAGTCATAGGTAAATACGGGATCACCAAACTCATTGAAAGCCTCGCCATTACTCATAGCGAAAATATAGTACCATATAAAGACGTATGACTAAATGCCACTTGACGCAAAACAATAACTTCGGGTAATTTGGATATAGGAGGAAATGTTATGACAAAACGGCGGACAAATACCAAACAAGTCAAAAATACGTTCTCCTCATGGAACTTTATATTGTTTCTCACCCTTGCATTCATTCTTCTTGTTGTTGTCCTCACCCTCATGAAAAACGTGACGCAGGATGTGCGCAGTAAAGCCGGATTTGCATGCCCGACACTCACCCTTCCCCGCGCGGAAGACTGTGCAACAGGTTGGATATATAAACGGAACACGGACGGATGTCTCGGATTCTTCTGTAATCCTTAGGCTTTCACCGGGGCTTTTTTGAGGTCGAAACGCACGCGCTTAATACACGAGGCGCATAATTTCATCCGCGTCATCACACCCTTAATCGGTAAGCTTACCTTGTGCAAGTTCGGTGCAAATGAGCGGGGCGTCTTTTGAGCCCGTCGTTTCCACTGGCCGCCGGCAACACCCGTGTGATGGGTATGCGAGCGTCCGGCGCGAGTTTTTTTGGAACAGATGTCACATTGATATGCCATGGATGCTATACTATACCATATGTTTGGGTCCGGATTCAACATTCTGGAAATACTTTTCGGATTCGCGGCGCTTGTCGTTGCCATCACCATACACGAATTTTCCCATGCCTGGACGGCAGAACATCTGGGGGATCCGACGCCGAGGCTGCAGGGGCGGCTGACTCTTAACCCCCTGGCACATCTTGACCCCATCGGTACGATCATGCTCATTTTGGTCCGGTTCGGCTGGGGCAAGCCCGTGCGGTTTGATCCGTTTAATCTGCGGAATCCCCGCCGTGACAGTGCCGCCATTTCCATCGCCGGTCCCATCTCTAATCTGATTGTTGCCATAATCGCATCACTTGTACTGCGGCTGCCTTTACCCATTCTGCTTTCCGCATTCCTTGCCCAGATCATTCTTTTTAATATCATACTTGGGGTGTTTAACCTCGTCCCCATTCATCCCCTGGACGGATTTAAAATCGTTGAGGGAATACTGTCGGAGGACAAAGCGCGCGAGTGGCATGAACTGGAGCGCTACGGCATGATATTTCTTCTCATACTTCTCTTTCCCATCTTCGGCGGCACCGCCCCGATCCAACGCATTATTTCGCCCGTCATCAACTTTCTCCTGAATATTTTTCTCCCAAGTTCACTTTAATTCTACTTGACAACGCCGTATCCCCGTTCTACGATAGATATGCTCTGTGGAGAATCTTGAGACTTATTTTTCTCTACAAGTTCAAAACAAATGAGGTAACTCCTTCATATTTAAGGAGTGACAGGACAAAGGTCTCCGCTGCTTGTGAGCTTCGGAGCAGTCCATCCGGTTGAATCGATCGGGAAAAATACCTCAAGCCACAGGGCGAAATAATTATTTTTGACAGTTCCCCTCTTTCGCGTTCCCTACACAATTTTGATACAATTACTCCGTGCCCTTCTAGCTCAATGGCAGAGCGACGGTTTTGTAAACCGCTGACCGCAGTTCGATTCTGCGGAAGGGCTCAAGAGGCTTTTTTGAGGAATACGAGAATCTCCCTCACGGCTTTGTCGTGTATATAATACGTTACGAGCTTCCCGAATTTTGATTTCGTCACCCATCCGGCCGAGTGCAAAACCTTCAGGTGGTGCGCAATAAGACTCGGGGACCGTTTCAGTTTCTTGCGGATTGTCCCTGTGTCCTGCGGACCGGAAAATAGTATGGTAAGAATAGTCGTGCGGATATCACTCCCTGCGGCGCGAAACAGTTTACTCGCGTATTTGGATTGTGTCCGCATAGAGCGTATCACCGGAGTATTGGCCTACAATTTCCACCTGTTTACCGATGTAATCATCCAGATTCAGGGTATAGGAGGCAACCCCCACCGATTCGCCGGCGGCAACCAGCATGTGGGTGAAATCGCTGCCTGCAACCGTCGTTTTCCTAAGCTCACCGGTTTTGGTAATGGACTGCGTTTTGTAGGTCTGTGAGCCGGTTCCGGAAGGAGAAAAGTATTTGAGGTACACAAACGCGCCGACGGCAACAATGACAAAGAACAGTAAACCGTACAGAAATGCTTTCATATATCAAGCGTAGAAGATTTGACTCCGAAATGCAAGATTGTGTGTCAGGACCAGGATTCGAACCTGGGGAGCCCGTTAGGGCGACAGATTTACAGTCTGTTGCGATTGACCACTCCGCCATCCTGACGTAACTATCGTATTATATCAAAGTTGGGGTATTATGGCTGTTGTGATTTCAGAAGTTTTTTCTCCGTTTTATTGAGTTCTTTTTCTAAATCCGTATCCGTAACTGCTGCCAAACGCAGAATAAGGTAAAAGACATCTCCCAGTTCTTCGCGGAATGTTTCCGTCACCCGGTCATTACTTTTCTTGTGCCCCTGCTCCTTCAAATATGCGCGCGCCACTTCTCCGAGTTCCTCCATAAGGAACAAAAGAATGATTTTCGGGTCCCCGGTGTGATCCAAAGATTTCGTCATCCGGCCTATTCTGACAGTAAGATCGTGAATATCGCTCATGGGAATAAGTATACCATAAATTACCACTTGCATATCCACCGCAAATGCTTCTATACTACGCTATATGACAGAGGAGGAAAAAATTATGGAAACGCAAGATGTGAAACAATATTATGTATTGGGAATTGTGGTTTTGATTGCAGTTGTCATTGCAGGATACATTCTCCGATCAAAATCAACCAAACAACTCACAACCCAAACCCCGGCGACACAAGCGGCTCCGACGCCGACACCGGGACCTATCACGAAACTCGGATGCGACACGCAATATTTCAATCCGAAAATCGGATTCCCGGAATATTACTTCTCAGTTGAGGGAGCTGATTTATCAAACGCTGCATCTGTAGATTGTACAATCAGTGCATCCCAGAGCGGGAAAATTGTCGCGACATCCAAGGTGACCAGTCCGATGACGGATAAACCGGAGCGTGGCGGTAAAACATTCCGCTGTACAACTAAAGCTATCGCTCTCACCCCGCAGGTGGAAACAGTGATAGAGGTAGAACTAAAAGATGATCTCGGAGTCACCGCAAGCTGCAGTGCACCGTTCATCATGCCGGCTCCGTAAGGCAGAAACGGATTATTTGAGATACTTCCTAAAGAAGGTTATGTCCCGGGTAACAACTGTATCCCATGCGCCGTTCATGTTGTGGTCGGCGCCGGGATAGACAAAATACTGAACATTCTCTTTACCCTCAAGCGCTTTGACAAACACATCGCTCCACGTCTGCGGCACCGCATCGTCGCCGCCCCCCTGGTGAATCTGCATGGGTCCGACCAGGCGGTCAAGATATGTGGTCAGTGCATACAGCTCCACATCATAGTCTTGTTCAAATTTGGCAAGCTCTCTTCTGAGCATTTTTCCATGATCGTCCGCATCGTCGGTGTAATATAAAATTGAATACGGAAACGGCTTGGTAACCGGCGCCCAAAGCGTAGTCGGAATGGAACGGCCGAGAACTTCCAGTACGGTCAAGGCTATTTGCCCTCCGTTACTGTGGCCCCAAATCCCTACGCGTGATGCGTCGGCTGCCGGAAGCGTGCCCACCGATGCAAGGAGATTGAGCGCCGCAGTATACGTTTCAAACCGCTCCTCAAAAACGTTTTGTGAGGGCATATCACTCCCGCCGTAGCCTAAAAAATCCGGGGCAAGCGATATAAAACCGTTGCGGGCAAATACTTCCGCGGAGTGCCCCGTTCCCTCGCCCGGAAAATATTTTTCGCGGTCCACATACCCCCGGAACTGTACGACGACAGGAAACGGTCCGCTGCCCGCGGGAATATGCGCCACACCCGTTACCTTTTTTCCGTCACTCGTAAAATGGAATGTATATTTGGTATATGCACTCGTTGTTGCCGTCGGTGGGTCCAGCACAATCTGGCTGCCGGTGTATGTGCGCGCACTTAAATTGAGAATCGTATATTTGGCAAGCGGTTTTTCAAATATTTTTCCGATGGGAGAAATAGTTTGCCGAGCGGCAATATACTGCTGCAATGCCGGCTTTCCGTAATACCCGCCGACGAAAATGAGTATGCCAATAAAAACACCAACGAGGAAGTTTCGCATGCTCGTAGTTTACCAAATATCCCGATCGAAACAAACATATTTAGCCTCATTTGCTAAACCTGCCTATTGAGACTATAATTATAGGCCACATGAATAAACTTGAACGAACGGTGCTCAGCATACATATCGAAAAAACTGGGGGCACCTCGCTTGGGGAGTATTATTCGCAGTTATTTGGCGCAAAAGGAGTGTATGTATATAAACCATCAACAAATGACTTAGTCCCCTATTCTCCGATGCATCAAGTCACTGCGAGTGAATTTGGGAATAAAATCCGCAAGCGCTTCGCAGGAACTCCACTCTATGCTTTTATTCATAAGTTTACTCGAGATTATCTTAATTACGTCAATCATATATCTATACAAAACATTCCAAATATGCATCTTGTAATTCATGGTCATTTTCCTGCCAATAAATTCGACGGATTGGTAGATAAACCATTTTATACAGTAATTCTACGTGATCCACTAGAACGTATGAAATCTCATTATAATCATTGGAAGCTTGCAAAAGGAAAAGTCGACCAACGTTTACAGCTTTCAGACGAATCTGTACAAACATTCGAAGATTTTGCTTTTCATGCTATGCTAAAAAATTGGCAATCCAGCTATCTTGTCGGTAAACCAATCGACCAATTTGACCTGGTAGGGGTATCAACTGCTCTTGAAAATTTCACGCAAGAATTTGTATACCGGCTCGGAATAACCGGCACTACTCAAAGAGTTAAATCACTCAACGAAACACCAATCTATTTGAAAAAAGAAACTGATGATTTGATATTTAATCAATCGTTTTTACCAAAATTCATGAAATTCCACGCTGATGATTACGATAATTATCAAAAAGCAAAAGAGGCAACTCTGAAATACACAACTAGATCTTGAGAACTTTAAGTTCGCGGCCGACGCGGGAGAAGGCGGCGAGGCCGAAGTCGAGGTCTTTTTTGCTGTGAGAGGCACTTGGCATCACGCGAATACGGGCCTTTCCCAGAGCAACCATGGGATATTTGATGGGAGTAGCAAATACACCGTTTTCAAATAATTTTGCAGAAAAGTTTTTGGCCAAATTTTCGTCGCCGAGCATGACGGGGGTGATGGGCGTTTCTGAAACACCGGTATCAAAACCTAACCGTTTAAACCCTTTTTTCAGATACTCGGCATTGTCCCACAGTTTATTGACAAGCGATGCGGACTTGGTGAGCACTTTGACTGCTTCTATAATTGCTGCCGTATCGGCAACCGTGAGCCCGGTCGAGAAGAGAAACGGCCGGCCTTTTTGTTTGTAATATTCAATGAGTTCTTTTTTGCCGGCGATGACCCCGCCCAACACTCCGAATGCTTTAGAAAAAGTACCTACTTCAATATCCACTTTGCCGTGCAGATTAAAGTGATGAACAATTCCCCGCCCGCCGCCCAACACTCCCTCGCCGTGTGCATCGTCAACCATCGTGATGGCGCCGTATTTTTTGGCAAGGCGCACGATTGCCGGAAGTTTGGCAATGTCCCCGTCCATGCTAAACACGCCGTCTGTTGTAATCATAATGATCGGATGCGTGCCGTCTGCTTTCTTTCCCTTCGCAAGCTTTGCGGCTTCCTGAAGCACCCGCTCTAAATCTTTCATGTCGCTGTGTTTATATATAAATTTATTTTTCACCTGCGCAATTTTTATGGCATCGATGATGGAAGCATGGTTAAGCTCATCGGAGATGACGATGTCTTCTTTGCCCATGATGGTCTGGATGGCAACAATATTTGCGATAAACCCGCCTGAGAGGAGAAATGCTGCTTCGGCGTGCTTAAAGCGGGCAAGCGCTTCTTCGGCCGCAACATGCAGTTTGAGGTTTCCGGAAAGCGGACGAACTGCCCCCGGACCGATGCCGAAGTCACGGACGGCGCGGATAGCCGCATCAATCAGCCGCTTATCCGATGCAAATCCCAGATAATTGTTGGAACAAAAATTGAGGACCCGTTTGCCGTCCACCTTAAGCCATGATCCCTGAGGAGACTCGACAACACGGTGTGTGGTATACAGACCCTTGGCCTTCATCTCCGCGATTGTTTCATAATATGGCTTCAACGGATCAATCATACGCGGAGCATTATACCACGCCAAACTTAATTTTTAAATTGTTGATCATCGTTAGGGTCATTTTCGGAAGTGTAAACTCGTGCTTCCATCCCCAATCGCGGCGCGCAACCGAATCATCAATCGACTGGGGCCAGGAATCGGCGATTTTCTGATGAAAATCCGGCTTGTATGTCACCTTCACCTTAATATGCTTATTTATTTCTTTTGCTAATTCTTCCGCCATAAAACTGATGGCTGCCAGATTGTAACTGTTGCGGATGGTCAATTTTTTGGGATCTGCTTCCATCAGTTCAATGGTTGCGCGGATTCCGTCGTCCATGTACATCATGGGGAGCTTGGTATCCGGCCGGACAAAACATTCGTACGCGCCTTTGGTAAGTCCGTCGTAAAAAATAGCAACGGCAAAATCCGTCGTCCCCCCGCCGGGCGGCGCCTTCCAACTGATAAGTCCGGGGTACCGGACACTGCGCACATCGACCCCGTATTTGAGGTGATAATAATGGACAAGATTCTCTCCGGCGAGCTTGGTAACGCCGTACATGGTCGTGGGTTCCAAAACCGTTTTTTGCGGGGTGCGCACGCGCGGCGTGGTGGGACCGAAGGCGGCAATGGAGCTGGGCCAAAACACTTTTAGTTTGTTTTCGACGGCATAATCCAACACGGTCTTCAAGCCGTTCATGTTGATATTCCAGGTAAGCGTCGGATCTATTTCCCCTTTTGCAGAAAGCAGTGAGACCAGATGATACACCGTACCGATGTTGTGTTTTTTGAGAATGGAAGTAACGGCTTTGTTATCCGTAATTTCCACTGATTCAACGATTCCGTCGAAATCCTCCGGAATGTGTTTGTGACCTACGGCAATAACATTGTGTTTACCGTATGATTTCTGGAGAGCCGGTACAAGTTCTGACCCGATTTGCCCGAATGCGCCGGTAACAAGAATTTTTTTCGTCATAGAAATATAGTCGGGCTATTATAGCAAATCATGCTATAATTATTACCACGCCCGCCTGCCAGCGCAAGACGCAGGCGTTGCGGGCAGGCCTGGGTGGCTCAGTGGTAGAGCACGTACTTGGTAAGTACGCGGTCGCGGGTTCGATTCCCGCCTCAGGCTCAAGTTGACATATTGACGTATACTTCAAATATCAGTATCAATATATAGTATGTTACATTCTCCGAATAATAACGAAAAAGACTTTTTCGGTCAGGAACTCATCCTCAACCTGTATGGATGTAACCTGAAAAAAATCTCAACGAAAAGCGAAATTAAAAAATTCGTGATCGAACTTTGTGACTCCGTCATAAAAATGAAACGATACGAGAAGCCCTTTATTCCCCACTTTGGTCATGATAATCCCATGACCAGCGGATACTCGCTCGTACAATTAATCGAAACCAGCTCTATAACCGCTCACTTTTCGGAATATAAAAAAAGCGTGTACCTGAACATTTTTTCCTGTGCATGGTTTGATGCAAAAAAAACTCAGGCATATTGTAAAAAATTCTTCGGGGCAAAACGCGCGGAGTCACACCTTCTGAAACGGGACTAATCTTCTGTCTGTTCAATTATTCTGCTATGATGAATCTATGAACGTCTTTTCGCTGTTTGCCGCTGCAGTGTTTGCGGCCGAATCGATTATCTCTCCCATTCCGGACAACACCCCGGTGGTCGTCCCTCCCCCTGCACAACCGGAAATTTCTTTCGGAGAAATAGTTTCGCCTCCCGTCGTCCTGGGAACAGAAACAGAGGCGACACCTTCGCCCACACCGACAGCACCGCCGGTTATCCAAACAAAGAAAAAATCCTACACCATTGCGTTTTTGGGCGATTCGATGATTGATACCATGGGCCCGGATCTTCCGGCAGTAAAGCACAGACTGGAAAACATGTACAGATCAACTACGTTCACCCTCCTCAACTACGGCGCCGGCGGAACAAATATCGAGTATGGAATAGAGCGGATTACCAGCGGATATACGTATCTGGGAAATACCATTCCATCACTTGCGTCTACGCATCCTGATATAGTCGTCGTTGAATCATTCGGCTACAATCCGTTCCCCGTTGCCGACGGGGTCACACGCCATTGGCTTGCCCTTGCCAGAGCAGTGGATACGCTCCGCGCATCCATTCCCGGGGTAAAAATAGTAATAGCGGCTACGATAGCGCCCAATGCAAGCGTATTTGGCGACGGCGCCCTGTCATGGAATGCACAGCAAAAACAAGAAAAGGTTACGGAAATAAATGCGTATATTGAAAGCACAATTAAATTTGCACAAAGTCAGCATATTCCACTGGCTAATGCGTATCACGCAAGCGGCGGAAACACGCGGTATATCAATGCTGGGGATCACATCCACTATTCCGATGCCGGACGCGCGCTCTTCGCGCAAAAAGTGACGGATGCAATCGCCGCAAATCATCTGCTGCAGTAATAAACTTGATTTTATTTAAAAAAACGTATACACTCCTGCCAATACCTATGACAGCGCTTGCACTCGAGTTTCAAAAAGTGGATTCTATTAAGCAGTTTCTGCCTCTTGGCAGTCCTACGCCCACAAAGACTCCAACCCCGACTCCCACACCAACACCCACACCAACACCCACAGCAACCCCCACACCCACCGGCAGTCCTACAACCATAACCGCACCAACAACGCCCGTAGTAACACCAACGTCGACAGAGATTAGCGCCACTCCGACGCCGACACCCCCGCCGCCTCCGGGATCACAAGCCGCGCTTATCGGCGTCATTGCAGTACTTTTTCTTGTCATCATTCTCCAGAAATACTGGCCCACGATAAAAGGCTGGCTCCACAAAAAAACAGAGTAACCCCCGCGCTTCTTGGCTTCAAAGAAAAAATACGGTATAATATCGATCATGGCCAAGAAAGATCAACGGGAACTATTTGCATTTGCCTGCACGGTGTGCAAAAACCAAAACTATATTTCAGCGCGCAATAAGGTGAACACGCCTGAAAAAATCAGCCTGAAAAAATATTGCCGCCATTGCAAAAAACACACCCTCCACAAGGAAACGAGTAAGCTGGATTAACGAGAGCGTAGGTATGCACCGGAATACATATATATTAGTTGCAATCCTTGCAGTATTTGCTGCCCTAGTTGTCGGTATCAATGTCGGGAAAAAACAACCTACACCGGCACCCACTCCTGCACCAACCGCGACCCCCACAGTAACTCCCACGCCACTGCTCACCCGAACGCCATGGATAAACGAAGCATGCGGAGTTTCACTTTACTACCCCAACACGTACCAACTTATGGAAAACGCGTCCGGAAGCGGAATCCTGAAAACCCCGGAAAACACGGCCCAATCTATTGTCGTCACCTGCCAGCCGGATATTCCCCGGCCTGCCCTTACCGACGACCGAATTGAAACCCTGTCACTCCCCCGCGCGAGCGGCACAAGCGTTTCGGCAATTCTGTACCATGATGCATCCGCCAAAGACGGAACGCCCATCGATGCGCTCATTTTCCATCATCCGACAAACGGCATGGACGTCTTCATCGCCGGATTCGGAGAAGCCTTCAATACCATCCTCACAACCATCCAGGTCTTACCGTGATATAATTATTCCACCTAGGGCCATAGTTCAATGGTAGAATAGGGGTCTCCAAAACCTCTGATCGTGGTTCGACTCCACGTGGCCCTGCAGATTGCGTCTAATTGCCCTCCGTGGTAAACTTCGCTTCATGAAAGCAGAATTTTCTGAGTTATCCAAAAGACTCCTACAAGAAGATGTAAACCAAGGAAACGCGGGAATGGTATTGGAACACGCGGCAGACTCCGACCTGACTGACGTAGAATTAAAGGAGATGCTCGTAAACGCCTTAAGAAACAGGGCATCACAAAAAGATGAAGAAGCCCGTCAGGTTGATGCCTCCTGGGGTCAAATAGGTAAGGGAAGGTTTGAAAAAACAAGGGCAGATAATTTAAGAAAATTAGCTGACCGATTTGATCAATTATTCAAAAAAGTTATCCCGCCAGCTGGAGAATAGCAGTTGAGGGGATTTCAAACCAAAACGCGGGACCTTTTGATCCGTCTTCTTTCGTCGTATAGAGAATAAGCAGCGTTCCCGAGGCCCACCCTGTTGCCTGACGGATTTTGTAACCAGGCTTTTTGACATTCCACACGGCGCCGACATCAATAAACAGTTCTCCGTTTGCAAACGGCTGACCGTTGGCGTGCAACACATAATAGTTGGGTATCCCGCCGGTCGTTTCTTCCAGAAATACATAGGTATCCGTCGGATCCCAGGTATTAAACGGCAGTGCCATGGATGCGCCGGAGGAAAGTGTCCTGGAAAACAGCGTCCACTCGCTCCCCCCGGACATATCCGTGATATAAAAAGCATATTCCGTCTCCCCTTCCGGACGGGTTGTGGCGCGCAGCACAAGTTGTTTATCAGCCTTGGATGAATGCGCCTCGCTCGTTTGGACCACCGGGACAAAACGGGTTGAGCTCCCTACCGGAACAATGGTTTCCTGCACACTTTCCGCCTGCACTTCAACAGGGGTCCGGCTTTTCATGTACACCGTTGCCGCTACCCCCACCGCAACAACACAAACAAACACAACAAATGCTTTGGCAAGTGATGCATCACGCGAGGTCATACAAATAGTATATCATCAAAAAAAACATATGCTATACTGAATTTATGAAATGCCCGAACAATGACGGCGACCTTGCTGTTCACACGGCTGCCGGAGAAAACAACCTCACGGTCTCCTATTCCAGATGCCCGACGTGCCGCGGATACTGGATGGACTCCTTTGCCGCAAACTTTATCAAACTTTCGCCGTATGAAGAGAACGATACAATCGTCATCGGAAATCCCGCAACATTCACCTGCCCTGTGTGTCAAACGCATCTAACACGCGCACTTGGTGAAAACATCCCCGACAGTGTCTCCGTCTATACATGCCCCAATCACCACGGGTATTTTTTCCCGTCCGGACAACTGGCTGCGTTTAAAGAAGCCCAGACGGTCAAAATCAAATACCATAAAACGTGGAATCTGCCGCTTGCGTCTGTTGCCAGCGTACTATTGGCGGGAGTTGCATTTTTTGTTATCTCCGGCGCGATACGACAACCCCAAGAAATGAGATCGCAGGCACAGCAAGTATTCACCGGGCAAAAAGCATACCTCGCAGAGGAGACGGATTCCGTGCTTTTCAGCGCAACAACCAGTATTGACACAACGGTCACCATCCACATTCCTCTGTTTGATAATTTCTCGCGGGAAATGACGACGACGAATAAACGGACACACATCCTGTACGTGCCGGATATCCCCGTGGGTGAATATCACTACTATTTCACCATGACTGCCGGAGAGCGCGAAGAGGAGACTCCTGAATATATACTGATTAAGCCATAATGTCGCTTCGCATTCGTTCCCGGCGGCCGGGTTTACCAAAGCGCCGCCAATTGGGATTCACGTGTCCCAACATCAAAATATCATCCAATATGTCAAACACATAATGAACGACCATGGCTCCGAAAAGAACCACCCCGTTTTTCATATCGAAATACGCCAACAGCAACGCCGAAATCAGGAGACCTACAATCACGTAGTAATTGTGTGTCACTAAATCCGTATTATTTTTATGTCCTTTTTCGACAAATACGGTAAGCATGCGCCATTGACGCTTCCGCAAAAAAGCCAAAATTTGTCTGGTGTACCGGTCACGCCGCCCGTACGTAAAAAAATACATGAAATGATCCACGTCCGGCAGAAGTGATCCGAATATGGCAACCGCAACCCACTGCGAGTTGTACTCCTGCCAGTACTCGCGAAGCACCCATGCCCACACGAGCCCCAAAAGTACATGATAAAACTCATGCCGCCCGTGCCAAAGAATAAATCCGATGCCCCTCAGGCGGGCGACTTGTTTCCCCATAGAATAATTTTAGTAGATTGACCCCGTGCCCGCAATCATGCATGATAAAAATGAGCATATGAAACGAACACACCGAAAACGCAGCGTATGGATCGTCGGTTTGGCTCTTTGCGTATTGACCGTCGCACTTCTGTACGGCACAAACTCGCAAACTCCTGCGGAGCCTCTGGCCGACGCGGCGATACTCAACAAACTCTTAGCAGGAACCCTGCCGGACCCGCCCCGGGAAGAACGGCACGGAGAATTTCATGGGACGCCGGTAACCGCGCCGGCGCTCTCATCACTAAAAACAATAAACCGTGTGCTGGGAACTACCAATCCAAATGACAAACGTATTGAAGTAGATCTTTCCCGCCAGCGCGTGTACGCATACCAGGGTAATGATAAAGTATACGAGTTTGCCGTCTCGACAGGCAAATGGGGCCGAACCCCGACGGGTACATTCCGCATCTGGGTAAAACTGAAAAGTACGCTGATGAGTGGCGGGGCCGGCGCGGACTATTACTACCTCCCGGGGGTTCCGTGGGTACAGTTTTATTATAACAACGAAGTGGCCAAAAGCCGCGGGTTTTCCATCCATGGCACATACTGGCATAACAATTTTGGCCATCCGATGAGCCACGGGTGTGTGAACATGCGCACGGAAGACGCCGCTACACTATTTGCCTGGACCAACCCTGTGTTTGGGAGCAGCAAACTCTGGGGCACCTATGCTTCTGCCGAAGACCCCGGAACGGAAATTGTCGTCTACGGAGAAACCCCTGCGGAATAATTACAGCTTGAGGCTTTTGAGGTACTGCCGAAAGTCGCCGTTTAGATCCTTGTGCTGAAGCGCAAACTCGACGACGGTTTTGAGATATTCCAGTTTATTGCCCGTATCGTAATATTTGGAATTTTTAACTTCACAGGCATAGACCGGTCTTGTTTTCATAAGCTCCTTAATGGCATCGGTCAACCATATCTCTCCGCTTTTCCCGGGACCAAGATGTTCCAAAATCGGGAAAATATCAGGAGTGAGCACATAGCACCCGTGGGCGGCCAGATTGGACGGCGCCTCCTCAATGCTAGGTTTCTCCAGCAGTTTGCGTATTTGCCAAATATTTTTCTCAACATTCGTGGCCTCTACGATACCGTATCGGGAGACATCGTTCCGGGGAACCCGAACCGCAGAAATAACCGGATCACCATATTTTTCATACACCTCGATACATTGTTTGGCGCGGGGGGGGGTTGCCCAAATAAACTCATCTCCCCAAATGGCGACGAACGGCTCATCCCCGATGACACTCTTGGCACACAAAATCGGTGTTCCATTGCCATACGGGCCTTTTTGACGGATATAGATAAAGTTGGCGAGCTCTGCCGTCCGTTTCACTTCCGCAATGAGATGTTCCTTCTTTTGTTCTTTCAGCGACTGAATGAGTTCATTGGGGTAATCAAAATGATCTTCGATAGCACGCTTGTTCCAACCGGTAATAACGACAATATCGGTAATACCTGAAGCCACAAGCTCCTCAACAACATATTGGATGACGGGCTTATCGACAATCGGAAGCATTTCTTTGGGCATTGCCTTAGTTTGCGGGAGAAAGCGGGTCCCAAAACCCGCTGCGGGGATAACTGCTTTACGAATCTTTTGTGCGTTCTTTTTCATAGGCCGTAAAACGATTGTATCCCCCGTGCACGACCCTTGTCAATTTGCTATGATGAACATAGGCACACACTCATGAGCAATATTGTTGTTTTTTTCATACTACTTTGGTCGTTTATCATCCCGATTCCGGCCCATGCTCAAACCCCCACGGCGGCTCCGTCGCCTATTGTCGATCCATTTAGCATCAATAAAGACCCACACTCGCTTGACCCTGTTCATGAAGAATACGACATGGTCAACAGCGTGATACATCTGGACAAAACCGATACACAAATTGCACAAAGCAGTCTTATCGGGCAGGTATTTCCGTTTCTTGTAGATTTCATCGGATATGTCAAACCAAAAGATGACAATTATCATATATCAACCGAAAAATCTGTTCCGTACGCTGAACAAGTACAAAACGCGAGTTTTGAGGATCTAACACCTGCAGGCCAGCAGGAAATTACTATTCACGATACACAGCCTAAACGCTATTGCGCCACCGGCCGCATATGTGCAACTAATCCACAAACGGGAGAAAACGTAGTCAACGCGATAGCCGAAAGCGTCTGGTGTACCCAACAAGACGTGCCAGGAGTACTCCACGGAACAGAGGGAAACAAGAGGATTAATTCGTTTGTCGGTCGTTCTATCCAGATGTCACAGGATTTTACTCTAGCGAATGTCCGAGTCAAAAAAATCGTCCCTCCCGGTTGTAGCGAACGTGCGTCCGGGGATATCATCGACCAGACTGAAATTGGCTCGATTGAAGAAAACGAGTACGCAGGCCCGGGTGCGGTTGCTGAAGTCATTTACACCGTTGTTTCAGAAACGGTAAGTACTGTGACCAGAATTGTTGATGGTATTAAAGAAACATTTACACAATATAAGTCAACATTTACGGTGCCTGCCGTCAATGTCATGGGTGGGCTTCTCCCGTGGGCTGGCCACAATAACTGTCTCGTGGGTGGTTGTCCTAACCCCGCGGATCTGGACCCTATTAAATATGCCGATGCAGACCAAAAGAAAGCGCTGCAGGATGCCGGCGGGTGGGTAAACAATATGTACAGGAACGACGTCTTTGATCCTACCTATAAAGTAGGACGCGATGCGTCATTCCAAGATCAGGAGTTTGAAGTATCCGCAAGCAATAAAGATGCAAAAGCTGATACGACCGTGTTTGCTATCGTCAGGACACAAGAGGCGCAGACCCTTGGTAATTGCAACATCCTACCCGCAGAAATGCAGAAAGATTATTATCCTAAGGGCGAGTGCGAAAAAAATTGGCTCCCGACACCAACTACGACATGCAGCACAACGCTCCCAAATCTTGCAGGCGGCGCGTGTAAGCTGTGTAATACGGACAAAATTAAAGACTTGGCAGACAATCCCGGGACGGTCCCCGAGGGCATACCGAAAACACTGCAGGACATCCTTTCAACAGTCGGGAGTAAATTCGGCGTCCCGCCATCAAATATTTTGGCAGTGATGTATCACGAAGGAGCGTTCTCCAGATCAGAACTCGTTTGGAGTGACGCTAATGTGAAAGCGTGGAGTGTCTGCGGAGGCGGCGTCCCCGGATGCGATATTGCCGGTTCCAGCGCTGCAAGCTGCAGTCAATCAGGAGCATGTAATTTTGCCATCGCAGGATTCGGCTGGCGGCCGTACTATTTTTGGAGTGATTCGGATAAATACTGGGAAGCTGTGCGAGAAATTGATAACACAAGAACCAAAGAAGTGATTTCTCCCTGTAATGTGCTTGATGCCGCGGCCGCAACAGCCAAGGCGCTTGCCAAAGGTGCAGCATTTGTCCCACCCGGAGTGCCTTCTCAATGTTTCGGACTACCCATGACCAGTACATCCAGTCCAGGCTCTTGTACCTCCCCTCCCTGGTCTGACGCAACTGTCCTCCAAAGCCATGTCAGCTATGCCGGATACTGCCCCGAACCGGGAAACAACGGACAATACCCGGAGCTTCCGCAGTACAAAGACTGGGTCCTAAATTTCTACAACACGTTTAAGTGCAACTGATCCCTGGGTCTTTACAATCCCGCTCATCTTTGATACACTCCTACTACATCCCCGGGAGGGGGTTTTTGTTACTTTCATTTAGCCTAATTGGCGAAGAGTACGCAGTAAGATATAATGACTGGTATGGCAGCAGTACAAACATTTGTTCAGGAAGTACTATCGGAACTTAAGAAAGTAACCTGGCCGACCCGGGAAAAAACGATTAAACTGACCGTGGTCGTCGTCGTTATATCGCTCATTGTCGGAGCATTTATCGGCGGACTGGACAGTTTATTCTTGAAAATAACGACATTAGTCTTTAAATAATAACCATGAACGACATACAACAACCAGAGAAACAAACAGAGACTCCGGCAGCACCTGCCACGCCTGACCAAACCGGTGCTAAGTGGTACGTGGTGCATACCTACTCCGGCCACGAAAACAAAGTCGCCGCGAACCTGAAACAACGGATCGAAACAATGAAACTCGCCGATAAAATTTTCGACATCATTGTGCCTACCCGCAATGTCGTCACCGTCAAACACGGAAAAAAAGAAGAGCAGAAAGAAAAGATTTTTCCCGGCTACATATTGGTAAAAATGATACTCGAGGACACTTCCTGGCTGGCCGTGCGGACCACGCAGGGAGTAACCGCATTTGTGGGAGCAGGAAACAAACCCACTCCGATTTCCGACCGCGAAGTGGAAACCATCCTTAAATTCATGCAGATGGAAGCACCTAAATACAAGGCGTCATTTACCGTGGGCGAAGGCGTGAAGATCGTCGACGGACCGTTTGCCGACTTTTTGGGAACAATCGATACCATAGATGAGGAAAAGGGTAAAATCAAAGTGCTGGTATCTATTTTTGGCCGTGAAACCCCGGTGGAACTCGACTTTTTGCAGATAGCGAAACTCTAAACACTCCGAGATCTATAGTAGGTGTATCCCCCGAAGCCGACTGCGGCAAGAAGGAGTATGAGAATAATTGTCCCCCATGGGCTTCCGCCACGCCCGGCGGCAACCGTAAATGCCTGGGAAACCTGTCCCTGGCCGTTATCTTTTTGGGCAACCACAAGAAGATTTTTTTGCCCCGCCGAAAGTGTTTTGGTCGCCCGCCAGCTCCAGCGACCGCTCGCATCAGCCGTCACCGTGCCGCTGACGCCGTCCGGGAATATGGAAATCGTGACGGAGGCGCCCGGCTCCGTAAGCCCGGTAATCGTCGGCGGATTGGCCGCTACTCCTGCGGAGTTGGTAAATGATGAAACAGTTAAGACCACTGTTTTCGTACCACCCAGATTCGACTGTGTTGGCGTAGGGGTAACGACAAGGTTTGCCAATGGTCCCTGACCGCATACACAGGAAAACTGGTCAGCACACAGCGGATTGCGGCAGATTTGCTGGCCGTACGCGGTTGCGCACGTGAGACCGCCCGGACAATCCGTATTGGTCGTACACGGTTTATTGCAGGAATTCAATATATACGACGTCGGTATCGAGGTCGGTGTCACGGTGGGCGCCTTTGTGGGAGTCGGCGTACGATACACATATGGCCTCGGTGTCGGCGTGGGCGTACGGGTGGGCGTCGGCGTAGGAGTAGGCGTCGCTGTGGGGGTAGGAGTCGGTGTATTGGTAGGTGTAGGCGTCGGCCTGCGGGTAGGAGTAGGAGTGCGCGTCGGCCTGCGGGTGGGCGTTGGCGTGGTACCTCCGCACGGGCTCACATACGGCGGCTTCCCCTTGCACGCGGTCATATTTGTCGTCCAGAGGCCGCCGCTTTTTGGACAACAGTACGTTTTTCCTCCGCATGAGCCGACTTTACCCGCCTGATTACATATTTGTTGATCGCCGTTGGGATCACATTTAATTACATTGGCTGCACAGTTGGTGATCATGAATAACTTGTACTTCGCGCTCCAAAGTTGGTTGTCGCATGCGTTGTCATTACACGCTGCAGCGCGGGAGGGCATATAGGTCGTACGTGAAAGTGACATCATCGTGACAATAATGCCTACAACGAGGAACGCAACGAGGATGAGCATCCCCAAAAGCTGTCCCCTGGTGGGACTGCCAAACAAAAAAACCGCTTTCTTTCTCTTCTTTGCCATACCTACCTATCTATCATCATATAAACATCCGTACATTTCAAGTACCGGAAAGGGTAAGCTGAGCCTTGCGTCAAACAGGTGTTTTTGGTATACTCTTTGTACTTCGTCCCGAGTAACTCGGGATGAGGGAGAAACCGGGAAGGTTTCGAAAACTTCTTGTATTCGAACTTTCCCCAACTCACACCATATGGCAGTCAAAAAGGTCAAAACGATCATTAAACTCAACTTGCCCGCCGGCGCGGCAACGGCAGCTCCCCCTGTGGGACCGGCGCTCGGCCAGCACGGACTCCCGATCATGGAGTTTGTGAAGGCATACAACGAACGCACCAGTAAACTGAAAGGCCAGATAATCCCCGCCGTCATCACCGTGTACGAAGACCGCACATTCAGCTTTATCACCAAACTGCCGCCGGTTGCGGCCATGATCAAAAAACTCCTAGCGCTTGAGAAAGCCGGAGGGAAAGCGGGCCATGAGTCGGCAGGCACACTCACAAACGAGCAAGTCCGTCAGATTGCTCAAGACAAACTTGCAGATCTTAACACCGACAACGTCGAGGCGGCTATGAAAGTAGTTGCAGGCACGGCGCGAAGTATGGGAATTACTATTACATAACTATATGGGAAAAATACGGGCAGTCACCATGGGTGATGAAACAGAGGAAAAAGAACAAAAACGGCGTGCCGAGGCCAGGCGCCAGACCAAGCAGTCCAAAAAAGTGAAGGTCGAGGGTGTGGGCATGAAAGGCGGACAGCGCGTGGCGGCCGTTGAAGGCACGGATATCAAACCGGAATTTAAGAAACTTATCGAGGAAGTAGAGGAAGGAACACCGGGAGCTCCGGCAAAAGCGAAACAAAAGAAAAAAATCAAAGTCCGGGTGCGCAGCAAGCGGTATGTTGAGGCCGCATCCCTTGTGGATAAAACCAAAACATATCCCCTCCCGGATGCCGTTTCCCTGGTCAAACAAACCTCATCAACAAAATTTGACGGGACGATAGAGCTCCACATTAACCTCAATCCAGTAAGTCTCGGTGAGAAAAAAGACTACCGCGGCGCGGTCGTGCTCCCGCACGGTACGGGCAAACAGGTACGGGTCGTCATTGCGGATGATGCGGTGCTTGCCGACGTAGAAGCAGGAAAAATAAATTTTGATATTCTGGTTGCCCACCCCAGCATGATGCCTAAACTCGCCAAGGTTGCACGGATTTTGGGACCGAAGGGTTTGATGCCCAACCCCAAAACAGGTACCGTGACCGCAGACACGGAAAAACGCGCCAAGGAGCTAGCTACCGGCAGTGTGAACTTTAAAACCGAACCGGACCAGCCGATTATCCATATGGTTGTCGGCAAAGTTTCCTTCGATGAGAAAAAACTCGTAGACAACTTAGGGGCAATTTTCACCGCTATCGGTAAAAATAAAATCGCAAAAGCAACCCTCTCCTCATCCATGGGGCCGGGGATAAAAATAGTCATCAGTTGATCACACGGCCACACACTTCTATACTTGAGTATATGGAACCAATAAATTCCCCGATAATCCCCGAAGTGAACCCGATTCCCTCGCCTGCGCCGATCCAGTTAACTCCCCAAGATAAACGAACCCAGCAAATGAATACGTATATACAAACTGCCGGATCAGTTTTACAGACCATCCTATCTGGTATTTCTCGCGTGGTACAGGAAATTGTGGGGCTTATCCTCCGTCGCTAAAAAGCGAGTTGCATAATTCTCCCGTTATTGATATACTACGTGTTATCCTAAAGACCGTAGGCATTTCCGAATGAAATCGGGATAGAAGACCTACCGAGGGAATAGTTCCTCGCTTTTGGCGGGGATTTTTTATAATTATATGCCAGGTAGTAGGATTTCGACACGTTTTTGTCTTTGCCCGTGAACAGAACGTCTACTTGGTTTAATAAACGTATTAAATAACGAAAGGATAATGAGATTGCGAAAAACGTAAAAGGCAAAGGTCGAAATCTCACAACCTGGTATGGCAACGCAGAAAAAAATAGATACGATTACTGCCCTCTCTGAAAAAACCGCCAAGGCGAAGTCTATTGTGCTTGCCGATTACCGCGGGCTGAAACACAAACAGCTGGAAGAATTACGAAAAGCACTTAAAAAATCCGACGCGGAATTTACCGTCACCAAAAACACGCTTCTGAAGCGTGCGCTCGGGGAAAAAGCCGCACTACTGGAGACTCAGCTGAAAAATGCCACCGGCGCGCTGTTTGCCTATGCCGACGAAGTGGCACCGCTTAAAGAACTCTTAAAGTTTTTCAAATCCGCAGGCGCGGGCACAACCAAAGGCGGACTGTTGGGAAACTCTGTTCTTGGTGAAGTGGACGTTACCAGACTTGCCGCACTCCCTCCCCGCATGACGCTGCTTGCTCAGCTCACCGGCCAGCTCAATGCCCCCGTTCAGAGCCTTCACTATGCATTATCATGGAATATAAATAAACTCGTTTGGGCACTTAGTGCCGTGAAGGAGAAAAAAGGATAATGATGGGGGGTGATTTTCGTTATGGCAAAATTAACCAAAGATGAAATTCTGAAAGCAGTCGAAGAAATGTCGGTGCTGGAACTGTCGGATCTGGTCAAAGCGCTCGAAGAAAAATTCGGCGTATCAGCCGCACCGGTTGCCGTAGCAGGAGCAGCTCCCGCAGCGGCCGCAGAAGCCGGAGAGCCGAAAGAGGAACAAACGGTGTTCAACGTGGTACTTGCAGAAGCAGGCGCCAACAAGATCGGAGCGATTAAAGCGGTCCGTGAACTCGTCCCAACACTCGGGCTTCAGGAGGCAAAAGCACTTGTAGAAAGTGCGCCGAAAGAAGTACTCACAGGCGTCAACAAGACAACCGCCGAAGAAGCGAAGAAAAAGCTGGAAGCAGCCGGAGCAAAAGTTGAGCTGAAGTAAGAAATCGGTAATACACATTAAAAATCCCCCGCGAGGGGGATTTTTGGTTACCGTTTCTTTTTTCTTTTTGGCTTGTGCTGTGTACGTAGGAACGGTACAAAACGATTCTTATCATTTTCATACAATATGGCTTGCTTAACAGATTCAATTACGGACGGCCGCAATGGCTTCCGAGTATCACGGTCACGGACCCGCGCTATCCGGTATGTTTCTCTTTCATCATCCTCATTCTTTTCCTTTAATCCCCATCGTTTTGACTTCGCAAGTTTTCCTCCGGCAGTTTTTATACTCCAAAATGGAAATACACTTACTTCTGTCTTTTGTGTATGAACTCCGTTACTAATGGCAATAACAAATTTTATCCTGACAATTCTATCACCTTGTGATCCTGACCGGCGTCCACCACACCCCGTCCTGGCAAACGCTTCCCGTTCCCGATCGGTTGACAGAGACAAATATCTGCGTACCCAGTCCAGGCTTTCCCTTTTTTCTGTTCCTTCTACTATCGTTACCTCATATCCTGTACCGGCATATTGAGCCTTGATGGAATCGACTAGTACATCACGTACTTTTTCCGCTAATTCCAGACGGGCAAGCGGATCGTGCTCATGTTCATCCTCAAAATTGACATCTCCGAGAGCAAAATTAACTGCAAATGTATCGTTGTTTTCTTTTGTCTGATAGTTCTTTATAATCTCGCGCTCCCGCTTCTTTGCATGCCGCTCATCAAGTACCAGCGTGTAGTGTTTTCCGTCGATGGGCACCCGCAGACGCCGATACAAAATTGGGTGGTGAATACCATGCCCCAGAGGTACAGAAACAGAAATTGGCGGTGAATCCGTTATTGCATCAAGCGCGTCCTGAAACAAATTATTATTCGGCTGCTTCACCATATCCATGTCGGTGAAAAAGTGAGAAAGCATGATCATCGCTTCACCGCGCAGCATTCTGTAATATGTCTTGTCTCGTTCATGTTCAAGCACACGGTTTGGGTGCAATCCGACACTATATAAAATTAAAGAAAATAATCCTGCCCCCGTAAGTTCATTGAGCGTCTTAGGTTGCTGATGTATTATTTTTGATCCCCGAAGCTCTTCGGAGATATAGTAGGAAGATATATTTTCTGCAATTTTCCTGGCCTGTTCAATATCATGGATATTTACTCCGTACATAGCCGCCAATTCCTGCTTAAACAGCATGTTGACGTGTTCTTTCACTGCACCGCGCTGAACAATGGGCAGCTCAACAACTTTCGGCCATATATAGGCAAGTGCCGCCAAAATATTTATCGCTCGACGATGGTCTTTTGTTCCATGACTAAACGGGCTGAGATCTTCGTTCATTTCGTCAAATAATATCCGGATAGGCTCCCGAAGCGCTTTGTACAATTTGTTTCTGACTCTCCGAAGCTCCGCTGTCGGGAGCGGCATAAGCCCTTCTGCAAAATGATCAGGCTGAATGGCGCTTAAATATAATGCTGCTGTTAATTTATCCGCGGCAGGGGCTGGTTGACTCATTTGCCGCTCATCACGCATGCGCTCGTCATTCATCCCAAGACGCATTTGCGCCCAAACGAATGCGCTCATAAGCTCCTCACGACCGCACTCACCCATATGGGAAACTTCTGGTTTGGCTCGGAGACGCCTATCGAAATTCACTTTGTCCAGGATTGCGCGTCGTAACCCTTCTTCATATTGATGCACCTCATCCAATATGCGGGCAAATTCTATTCTTTGATTTTGCCTCGTCCCCGACAGAAGCGTCACATCATTTGATGCTGCTTGTGTAAGGTGTCCGACTATCGTAAATTTTTCCCCATGCGCCATCTGTGTATAGCCATGAATAAATAATTGTGCCAGTTCAGCAGGACTCACAAACACGAGTTCTTTAATTTGGTCTGCATCACCGTCATTAAACCGCGGATCATGCACGGACATATCGCCTGAGCGAACAGGTATAACCATACACCGCGCGTCATATACTGTTGATTTCCCGGCAAGCTGATACCATATCGGAAGTGGATCTATAGCATTGAACATTTCATGCGTTTTCAATTCTGACTCTGATAGTAAAAATGATTTATGATATACCTCAAGCATTGCTTCATCTAGCAGTCCTTTATCCTTCCGTACGTTTCCTCCCAACGGCATAACAAGACCGCCGCTACGTTCGCTTTTATCGGACTTCAGCGCAAGTACTACTCCGACAAGGGGTATATCATTTGGAGAATCTCCGAGATCCAATAGCCTTTCAAATTGCTCGACCCGAATTGGGGCGACGGCAAAGACCCGGGCTTTATGGATCTCCCGATCGTGTCTTTTTTCTCCATTGTTGTGATTGTTACGAGATTCAATTGATCTACCCATACATTTCACGCGCCTTGGCGCGAGGCGCTAAGTATACCGAATAGCTATACGAAAGGCAAAAAGCTTTGTAACGAACCCGTACGACAATCTACTGAATATCCTCTATGTGAAAATCCTCCATCCAAAAGGGTGATCCAACAGATAATAGCGCGGCCATTGGAGCTTCAACTAATTTAAGCCGGGAAGTAATACGTTGTAACGTACCCCTTATAACAGTAGCAGCCTCATATAAGCTTGCGTCTTTGTCGTTCGAGCGCTCTAAGTCGTGCCATGCCCCGATCACTGTATTAATTCTTCCTGTTTCCATATCTTCCTTAAGATCCGCAAGGTCATCCTTATACATAAGTTGGGCATTACGAAGACGCGCCATCTTCTGCATCATTGGATAATGTCCGGGGCTTTCGGAAAGAAGAAAAGTGAGCTTATATATCGGCCAAATCGCCTGTTCTTTAGAAGTAAATGCATCTTCCTGTGTATATGCCGTATTCCGAATCGTATATTGCCGGGCAACTGCACGCACTGCTCCTGCTATTTCATCAAATGCCTGACCCAAACGGGTACGACGATTTCGCCCCGGTTCGCTCTCAATATATTCGTGAACTAACGTGAGAATATCGGAAACGCGAAATGACCGATGGACCCTGTCGTTGTATACGGACAAACGATCAATTCTAGTGATAACATCTTCCGGCGAAACTCTATTCATCATTGACGGCCGGTCACACGCATCATCAATGCGATACCCTGTGTGAAATAATATTCCTCCGACAGCATATCCTAAATTGACAGGAAATCCGTGAAACGGGTTGACTCCATAGTCCAACCACCAGGAGCGACATGCAGAGACTATATCTCTCAATTCCTTTGGGAGGCGCACATCTGCCTCTTTTTGCACCGAGACAAACTCATTGGAAAAATATTCCCGTTCAACAGTCATGGTCCGCAGAGTATATCACATATAACTTTCTAACCATCCTGCGTCACTACAGAGGCTTCCACAAAATTATATGAATAGCGCTTTATTTACGGAAGTGCCAGGATTTGGCGTCTAAAGGGCATAATCCCCGATGGTTTCCCGAAAGCTATTTTTACGTGTAGCGCTCCGGGACGGTCTCTGCCAACACCGTCAAATCACCCAATTACTCCAGGATAACAAGGTTTGATACAGTGATCGGTTTTGCTGAAATCGCAAGAAACCGTCTGATTTCCGCGTTTCCCGCAGGACGAAGCACTGTGGATTGTTTATACACTATTGTGGATATTATTGAACACCATATGTATTCAATGTCAACTTCCCCATTATTCTTGACATCCGGTGTCTTATGCATAACACTGGAGGTAATGGCCAAGTATGTACCCGATGTCAAAACCCAGCGCTGGGTGATCGTCGCCCAATCGCGGACGAAGAGACCGGATGAGTCCGGTGAAAAACCCAGTGCTCCGACTGAAAAACCCGTCTGCCCGTTTTGCACCGGCAATGAAGCAATGACACCGCCGGAGCTGTACCGAATCGGACCGGGCGAAAAAAACGGGCCTGGCTGGCACGTACGCGTGGTTCCCAACAAATACCCGATTACGGATCTGCATGAAGTCATTATCCACAGCCCGAGTGACACGGACGATATCGAACATTTACCGATGGAACAGGTGACCCGGATACTCACAACATACCGCGACCGGTACCGCGCGCATGATACTGACGGCCAGGTCATTATCTTCTGCAACCACGGGTTCCATGCCGGTGCGTCCCTCAAACACCCGCACGCGCAGCTGGTTGTCGTGCCCAAACAAATCAACCTGGATTCCCTCTCCCGCGAGCCAATCGCCAATATTATTGAAGATAATACGTATTTTGTCACGTACTGCCCGGATTTTTCGCAGTGGCCATATGAGGTGTGGATTACACCAAAGACGGAAAGCGCCAAATTCAGCGATGTAACTGACACTGAACTACCTGATCTTGCACGCATTATGCAGTCTGTGCTGCAAAAATTGGAAAAAATTTACCTTGTGTCACCCATTAAACCTAAAGACCGGTCAGAAAACGTGTTTGTCTACAATTATTATATATACCACGGTCCGAACTGGTTTCTCCGAATCATCCCCAGATTTATCCACCGCGCAGGATTTGAACTGGGTACGGGGTTAAACGTGAATATCATCGATCCCACACAGGCCGCCAAAGAAATCACGGAGATGCACTAAACCTGACCTTTTTGCTGCAGACCCAGAAGCCATAACACGGCTTCTTTTTTGTACCGGCGATCTCCGCGCGAATTGATGCGGATTGCAGGAAGCTTGCCCCGTTTGCCCCAGCGTTTGATGGTGAGGGGTGAAACACGTAAAATTTTTGCTACTTCCCGGACAGTCAACAAGTCCGGCCATTCGTCACCAAGTGCCATAGGTCTCCTTCTTTTGGGCGGGGATCAATTATTATCACAACAGTACAACAGTGGTCAAACATTGTCAAGTAACATCAAAGGGGTGCAGATAGTTTGATATTCTTTGTTCCGAAAAATCTGCAAATAGACAAAAATAGAGCATGTACGCGGGGGTTTATCTTTGTTTATGATATAAATTGGCGGATGATTGCGAGGGCTTCTGACTTTTTATCTTCCGTGACCTCTACCTCAACGAGCCCGGCGTTAGGCTGACCATAATACACGATAGAGCCGAGAGGACTATACGCAACAGCCGGAATGGTGAGAAGGTCTTCTTCTCCGTCAACAATAAGCGCCTCATGACCCTCCGGATGCGTCGCCCATTTCTGAATAAGGGTTAGGGCTTCCCGGGTGATGTATCCCGGGCCGCTGGCAACATGCACTCTGTAGAGGTTGAGCTGGGTAAACTTGGCATCCAGAGCGCGGAATGGCTTGCGTTGTACCTGAAAATCAATAATCGCAAGATGCGGGACAACTCCTGCAGTAAGAAGTGTTTCTGTCGTAATGTCGCCCACGGTGATAATCGTGCCGTTCCTATTGACCTCTATGGAAGAACCGATCTGATCCCCCACCAATACCCTGCCGATCGGACGGGAAAGCTCCGGCCGCAGGCTGTCGGGCATGACTAGTCTACCTGATGTGTCTATTTCACCACTGCGTACACGTGTGCTGGTAATGGGCATCCGGTCCTGAGCCGGCACCAGAGGGACAACCAACAGTGCGTAGGGCGCAAGCCCTTTGGCTTTCCGTTTGGAATTAATTTCTTCACCACGCGCTTTGGTATCCGGGGTTACGACAAGAATTTCCCCTACCGGATCTGAAACGGCCGGTTCGTACGGGTCGTCGATGGGAATAATGGTGGCCCGGCCCTGATAACCGCGAGTGTCCAGCCATGCGGCAAGCGCATGTTTACGATCGGTAAACAAAGAAATAACCCCTGGTGACTTATATTGAGAAATATATGCATCTGAGGTCAAACCGATCGTCACCTTCTCCCCTGCCTCGCATGCACGCGTCAGAAGCTCCTGGTGACCTGCATGGAGCCGGTCAAATGTGCCTGCGACAAAAACGTGGTGGTACATGATAGTTATAGTACGACGATAGTTCCCCGGAGTAAAGATTGGGTACTGCAAAAAGTATACTGAATTTGCAATATATATCCCATAGGAATATAATTTCGTTATGACAAGGGTCGAATATCACGGACAATTTCAACCAGATATTAATCTTGTTGCTCAATATAGAGCCCTAGGTATGTCTGCCGCTGATCTTAGGAGGGCACATCATCCCGATATTGCAGATCAACTTAGTCACGCAACCGGTGTTCTGATCGATCACAATCTCATGGCAGAAGCGGATAGGCGTGCCGAGGAAATTCGTCGTGAGAAGAAAGCGCAAACCCAAAATCTCCCGGATAATTCCTCCATAAAGCCCCTACAGCAAGATTTTTTTTCTTTAATTCACGATGATCGCCGTCCTTCATCCCCACAAGTATCTGATGACGGGGGGAGATTAGAGAAAACAATTGATAGGTGGCATCAAGCATTTAACGGAAGGGGTTTAGGATATGACAGAAAGCGAGAAAAGCTTCTACAACCTGATGTTTCACACGACTGGAGGCAATTTCTTAAAGAAATAGGATATACACAGAAAAACAGAACTGAACGCATGCGTAAGAAAACTGAGGATGCAATCCAGCGACTTTATGATGCGGGGGTGATGCAGATGTTGTATAACAAGATGACACCCGCCGAACAGCAAAATATGATCAAAATTTTGGAAGAATTTGATCAGGATCATCGTCAACCATGGCGCGCATGGGAATCAAGTGATGGAATTACCATATACCCAAGTGAAATTTCAATGAAAAAAGACCGAGGGTAATCTGTTATACTACTCCTATGCCCCACCCCCTTGCCCAACACCTGGATTTCGCCAACCACCACGCCACTGCCACACCGGCAGATATTGAGACGCTCTGCACCAAAGTGAAGGAATACGGCTTCCATGCGGCATTTGTGAACGCCTGCTATATTACCCTCGCCAAACAAACAGGAGTGCGGGTGGGAACGGTGATCAGCTTCCCGCTTGGACAGGATACGATGATAGCAAAAATCACCGCCGTGAATGAGGCAGTCCAGCTGGGAGCGGATGAGCTGGATGTGGTGCCGAATATCGGCACATTTCTTGCCGGCAATACCGACGCGTTTGCCGCGGAACTCAAGGAAATTGTCGACAGCGCTCATATGCCGGGCCGGCCGATCGTCGTGAAGTTTATCCTTGATCCGGGATACTTTGACGCACTCCCGAACAAAAAAGAGCAGATGCAGGCGACTGCGCGCGCCATCAAAGCATCCGGCGCAGACTACGTAAAAATAGGATCAGGCATGGGACCGCGGGGGCCATCCGTTGAAGACGTGGCAATCGTGCGGGAAGCTGTCGGGCCGGATATGAAGATCAAAGTCGCCGGCGGCATAGATACCAAAGCCGAGGCAGAGGCATGTATCACAGCAGGCGCTGTACGTATCGGCACCTCTCATGCCATTGAGATTGTCACACAGCCCTAAGCTGTTCCAGTACACTCTTTATATTTCCGGGATTATTAAAAAGAAAACTATTAACAACCAGCCGCGAAGCCCCGGCTTCGGTAACCAAGCGCGCAGTTTTCTCAGTCATTCCCCCCGACACCTCAATCGGCAAATCAGGAAGATATGAATGAATGGATTTAATTTTCTCGACGCATTCCGGCAAAAATGTGCCGCCGGCAAACCCTGCCTCCACCATCATCACCTCGACAACATCCACTTCCTCAAGAAACGGTTCTATCGTCTCAAACTCCGTCGGTCCGTCCAGGGCAACACCCACCTCTACATCTTCATACTTCACCTGATCCAAAAACAGACGCGGGTCATGCGCCTCAACGTGGACAATAAGCCGTTTGAATCCGGCATCAGCCGCGGCTTTGATATATTTTTCCGGGTTTGCAACCATGAAATGCGCTTCCAGTGACAGTTTGTCGGAATACGCTTTAAACTTGGCGAAATCTAAAAACGTCGTGTTGGGGATTAATGTATTATCCGCAACATCAATCTGCACCCACTCAACCAGGCCCGTAACCAGACGAAGCCGCTCCTCTATCATCTCCCATTCTTGTTCCAAAATCCCGGGGATAATATCAACCATACTCGTAGCGTATACGGAAAGGGAGCGTGATGTAAAGAGGTGAAGTGACAACTGACTACGTTTATGATAAGATCACATGACCTGCCAGAAGAACGGCGGGTTTTTTATGGCACCACAGGAAAAACTACCAGTTTCGATGTATCGAATCCAAAACATCCACAACGAGTTAGGGAAAGCATTAACACTGTTAACAAACGGCATACCGGAATCAGAAATCCCTAATTTTTACTTACAGTATATTCCCCAAGTAACAGCCAGGGGGCCCCAAACGACTGAACAGCCGCTACTTCACACGATGGGGATTATCAAGGAAGGCGTGGTGCGTATTCCGGTTTTGACAGTATTTCCCAACAAAGGAGATGCCACCGGACCTACTGCGGAAAATTTACGTATCCATTTCAGAAATTTTGACGGTGATATGGAATATATTCCTCGATTTACACTCGGTTTTGAGTCGAAAGCACCTGATCAAAAAAATAAATTTATCCCGCTTGCTGATTTTCGCTGGTTTTCCACGTATTGGAACAATCCCCGGGCATGCGTTCTCCTATCTAAAACAACAGCTACTCCAACAATTCTTCCTTTCGAATGGCAAAATATAGAGGCGATGAGATAAATGTTACCGGGGGAGCTTATTGGCAAACGCTTCGTAGGCGGTATCCAGTTTGCCGAATACATCATCGGTAAGGACTTCCGTCGCCCACAGGACAGAAAGTAAACTCCGCAGCGATACGATAATCCCCGTGCCGACATTCCGCAGTTTAATTTCCCGAAGCTTCCGGTCGCGGGAAGCAACTGCTGTTGCCGTCTCGGTCAGTGCTGCCATGGCCTGCTTTCGCGCCTGGCCCACCAAATCTCCATCCATCCCGTCGGTCGCTTCCAGGACATCCAGAAGTGCAACATATGCTTCCTGCCATAGTTTATCGTCGTGGAAACTCATTGCTAGAATTATACCACAGTTTATGAAGCCTTGTCCGCTTGGGGAAGTTCCCGTATGGTCGTTACCCGGACCCTGCGACCGCGGTAGTCTGCCATTCTCCCGCAAATTTCAACCGGCATGGTGCTCCCGTCCTTTTTATTCCCAATTACTGTATAACAGCCTTCCTTTTCCTGATCCATATACTTTTTCATCACCGCTTGCGACTCAGGCGGAAAAAAGTCGAGAACGTTTTTGCCCACCAGTTCCGCCTCCGAATACCCGGACATCTCCGTAAGTTTTCTGTTGCTGAGGATAATAATGCCGTGGTCATGGATGGCGATGCCTTCCCGGGTCATATCGGATAAAATCCGGAAGCGTTCCTCATCTTCCAGGAGTGATTGTTCCGCATTTTTTAAATTGCTTATATCCAGGCCGATACTCAGTGTTCCCGAGGGTTTCCCCTCTGCATCTTTGAGGGCGGCATTCGTCCAGGAAATCTGCCGCAGTTCGCCCGATTTGGTCAGAATGGCATTCTCCAGCCTGGTATAGCTTTCTTTTGCAAGAATATCGGTAAATGCGTTGGTGAGCATGGTCTCCTGCGCCTTCGGAATAAATGTCGTAAACCAATTTTTCCCGATGACTTCTTCGCGGGTATATCCCGTCAGCGTGAGAAAATAGGGGTTGATATACGTCACGGCACCCTGAGTATCCAACCCAACGCCGATAAGCGGCATCCGCTCAAAAAAATTTGTGAGCACCCGCTCTGTTGCCAGATCTGCAAATATGGAATTTGTCGGTGCAGTATCACTCATCGGTATCAGTATGCCATGGAAAAATAGGGAATGCAAGAAAACTATCAAGGACGGATCATTACTTTTGATCCTCAGCTACAATAATGAGAAACTCAGCAGAGGGTGTCGATTCGCCGGCCGGAAACGGAGAGACATCTAATCCTAACGTTTTTGCAAGTGTTGTTGCCTCATCTTTACGCGTACCTGTCACATCCACAAGAACTGATTTCGTGTAATCGCCTTTGGCGTTGCCGCGTGCAACAACTTCCGCTTCCGGAACTTTAGACACCAATGTTGTTGCATATCTTTCCGCTAAACCTTTTGTCAGGGTTGCGTTGAGAACCGCAAACGTATACACCTTTTGTGTCGCGGGTGGCGTCGCTTGAGGGGTAAGCGTGCCGGACGGGGTAGATGTCAGAATGGGCCCTACCTCGATAACTTTATTTTCATCCGGATCATAGAGGAATGCCTTTTTTGCTTTCTCGTATACAAGCACCTTATCCCCGTTTTTGGCATTGGCAAAAAACAGCTGGCCGGAAAGCTTTTCTTTATCCGTCACGGTCATCACGGTGGGCGTCTCGCCCTCGGGCAACAGAATAAGTTTACCGACCAGGGCCGTCAATGCGGGTATGTCGTCTTTTATTTCCGCTACACTGAGTTGTTTTTGGAGTGTTTGATATTTGTTATAAAAATACACCGAGGGAATTACGGCAAGCACCAACAACAGAAGAGCGGATATAATAATTATAATTTTTTTCACATGGAAACTGTACTGTATTTGTCACCTAATGTCAAAACGTAAACGCCGCCTCAGCCCCGCCACTAAACCATTTCCCATGCCGCATCTGCTGATCGGTCGTGGGACCGGAAGCTGTCGGTGTATAGGTAAGATCGTATTGGCTGGCTTGCACCCATACATACCCATTCTTTCCGACAGTGGCTACAAATTTTACGCGCAGTGCATCAATTTGCGTTTTCGTAAGCGAAAGGCTGGCAGCTGTTACGGTTTGTGTGGACGGGGAGGTTACAGGCAAGCTAATCGGCACACCCACCGGAATCGACGGATCTGAACCGTCAGTAGAGTAATATACTGTCACCGTAGAGGCAGCTACCGTATAATATCCGCGAACGCTAACATCTATCTGGGTCACCGTTTGTACATCAGACGGACTGTCTGTTGCAGTGTGGATATATGAAAACGTTCCCGAGCCTTTTGCTGTTTTCAGATAATCACTATCGTTAGGCGACGCTGTTCCTTCATTAATACAATCCCAGAGATTAGTAGAACATGTGCCGCTAGTCCAGCTTGTGGTAGATATATCACTATCTGCATACAGGGTGTCCGTTGCGTCTGCCGCAATTTGCCATTGTCGGATTTCAGAAAATAACAGAGATACACCCACGGAAATACTTGCGGAAGGTGTCGAAGATTGCAAAGAAAAATCCAACAGACCACTCTGTGTGGCTATCCCCAGCACAAACGGATTAGCGCTGCCGGAGGCTTCCGGAGTTTGTATGTATGGTACTCCACTAGCGCGGCGGAACGTAAGCGGACCTGCAAGATAAAATTGCGGGGACACATTCGGCGCCTGGTATTGATACCCGATGGTAAACTCATCTCCTGATTTCACGGATACGTGCCATGTAATATGTTTGACGGACGAGTCAGAAACAGTTGCGTTGCCTGTTACAAACGGCATGGGATCTGTCTTCCCGTAATACCCGTTTTGCATGTCCGCGGTTTTCAACTTTATCCCAAAATGCAAATGCGGCCCGGTGGTAAGACCCGTCTGGCCGGATTTCCCAATCTCACCCCCGGCCTCAACCTTGTCACCGACCTCTACACCCACCGAACTTAAATGGCCATAATAGCTTCTTCCCCACGAATGCTGTACCACAATGGTTGTCCCGTAGACGCCGTCGCCTGCAAGAATAACCGTCCCTGCATCAGCTGCAAAAACCGCTGTACCTTCGGGAAGCCCGAAATCCGTTCCATCATGACCAACTAACCCGAATGTCTTATACTGCTCCTGAAGGAGAGGATCCGTTAAGGCTTCACCAAAACCCAGTTCAACGGGATATTTACCCGTAAACGGGTACTCTAGGTGTACAAAGTATGCCGTCGGATCCAACGGCGGAGAATCGACTATCACCGCCCCGTACGGTGTGACCCCTTCCCCTTGCCGTACGGTAAACGATGCCGGTACGGTTTCTTCAATTTCCCCGGTAAAATCAGTATTAGCTTTCACCTTTATAGTCATCGGGTAAAAATTCGGCGGATAAATACGTGTCGCGCTGGTGCGTTCTACATCAAACGGAACAAAATCCCGCACTTCAAAACTGTCAGAAACCGAATAGGTGCCGTTTGCTGTTGTTGCCGTGAGATCCATGGTATATATTCCGTCTGTTGTTGTCGTATACCTTGCGGAGTAATCCGGGGTGACAATCATCTCTTTATTCCCACAGTCGGACGTTGCCATAATCGTCCCGTCATCGGTAGACAGATTCATTACCGTCCCGGCGGGATCGGTAATTGAAAGACGCACCTGAGCATTACAGACGATATCTCCCGTATCATTTAGAACAGCCATCGAAAGATCCGCTGTTTCACCCGGAAGGAACATGGATTTGTTGGTATTTATGGCAAGGACGCCCCAATAAAAATCCTGGGTGCTGATAATCGTTCCCTTACTTTCAACGCGCACGGTATATTTACCCGGCACAAATTCAATCCCCGGTACCAGCGCAAGTATGGTAAGACTCCCGGTAGTGTCCTCAAAGTAGCGCACCTTGTTTATCTGCCCATGCGGCCCCATGACGGTCACTGATGACTGCGCTTTATCAAAATTTTCAATCACCACATCAACGTTGTCGCTTCCGCGGTACATCCGCCTGGAAAGAGTCCGGACCTGCATGGGGTACCGGATGCCCGCAGAAACAGCGGGAACGGGGGGCTCGGTAATCGTCGGAGCTATTGTTTCGGGTGTGGCGGAAGGAGTACTGAGAGAAAAATATGTCGCAGACGGTGTGGCCTCCAACAGATCCGGCAACAATACCGCAGAAGGGGTACTCTCACCTCTGCCGCTTGGTGTGGCCTCTGCGGCTGACGGCGTAGCCAATTCCTGGGCAAATGCCACAGACGCCATATTCCAAAACATCAGATTCATGACTAAAATGAGGCTTAACCACCGTAAGGATGTTTTTTTCATGTTAGTTGGTAGAGAGATATTCAATATCTATCTCACCCACCATGGCGGTATCAGTACCGGTAACCTGGAGGTCAATCTTTAGGGTTAAATAGGAGCCAGGGGTGTAGGTTCCTTCGTATGCTGTGGCTTCGAGCGATGTCGGGGTCCACGTATTGCTTACCCCTGCCACTTGCGTGCTGGCTTCCTGCGTCCCTGCAGTATCGTACAAGGTTACGGTAACGGATCCGTCCGTAGAGTCTGACCGCCGCGCGTACACAGTAATCGGATTGGTAATTACCCCTCCCGCTGCTGACCAACCGGTCGCAGAGAAATTATCTGGAACTCTCCATCTCACATATATACTGTAGGTATTTGAGCCCGAAGTAGATGTCCATGAGTAGTAATTGTGAATTGATGTTGCCCCTGATTCACAGGCAGATATATTAGTGTCTGTAATATTTGCACTAAATCCTTGTTCACAAAAATCCGATGTCATTGTTCCCGTCCCTGCTCCTGTCAACACTGCGCCGGGATACTCAGGAGTCAACGTCACTTTTCTCAAAGGTCGTGCGGTACCTGCATACGCGGGACCCGAAGCGGGATTAAAGGTAAATTTATCCGTTGATGTACCCAGAACTGCCAGGCCAGCTGATGATATTGACCAATCGTCGCCGCCGTACAGTACCAGTCCAGAACTACCATTCGTTGACCCAATAGTAATAGTACGTGCGGTTGAATCCGTACCGATGTTAAGAGCTCCCGTGGTGTTTGTGGTAATCGCTAATGCTTCAGTTGCATCCTTCGTTGTGATGGTACCACCCGTCGTATTATTTCCAAGCGTCAGCGTCGATCCCATGTAAATATCTCCTGCTGATCCGCCGGCGACGGGCTGATTTGCTGCAAATAAGACAATGTAGGCAGAGCTGGTTGCGGCGGTATCCAGATCTCCGCCCCCTGTGTTGCCGAGGGCTAAACTCAATCCGTTTGCAGGATAGGGCACGATCAGATTATCGACCGAAAGTTTCAACAGAGCATCTCCGCCTGCGCCAACTGCGCCCGCTGCGCCCGTCGCTCCCGTGGAACCTGATGGGCCATTGGCTCCGGCTCCGCCAGTTGCACCAGTTGTTCCCGTGGGACCAGCGTCACCATTTCCTCCGGCATTTCCTGTTGCTCCGGTTGTTCCTGTGGGACCATTGGCTCCGGCATTTCCTGCATTTCCGGTTGCGCCCGTTGAGCCTGTGGGACCATCACCCCCGGCATTTCCTGCATTTCCGGTTGCGCCGGTTGTTCCCGTGGGACCTGCTTCTCCGGCGTCTCCGACAGTTCCGGTTGACCCGGTGGGACCATTGGCTCCGGCATTTCCTGTTGCGCCGGTTGTTCCCGTGGGACCTGCTTCTCCGGCGTCTCCGACAGTTCCGGTTGACCCGGTGGGACCATTGGCTCCGGCATTTCCTGTTGCGCCGGTTGTTCCCGTGGGACCTGCTGCACCTTCACCTCCGGCGTTACCCGTTGCACCGGTTGAGCCTGTGGGACCACCTGCTCCGCCATCTCCGACAGTTCCTGTTCCTCCGGTGGGACCTGCACTCCCAGTACTCCCGGTGGGACCATTTGTCCCGGTAGCGCCGGTTGAACCTGTAGGACCATCACCTCCAGCTGATCCGGTACTACCGGTTGATCCGGTGGGACCATTTGTTCCTGTTGCACCGGTTGAGCCTGTGGGACCTGCTGCGCCTTCACCTCCGGCATTACCCGTTGCACCGGTTGAACCCGTGGGACCATTGGCGCCAGCATTTCCCGTTGCACCGGTTGAACCCGTGGGACCTGCTTCTCCCGCGTCTCCTGCGGAACCGGTAGATCCGGTTGAACCCGTGGGACCATTGGCACCGGCATTTCCTGTTGCACCTGTTGAACCTGTGGGGCCAGCTTCTCCCGCGTCTCCTGCGGAACCGGTAGATCCGGTTGACCCGGTGGGGCCATTGGCTCCGGCATTTCCTGTTGCGCCGGTTGTTCCCGTGGGACCTGCAGCTCCGGCGTCTCCGACAGTTCCGGTTCCTCCGGTGGGGCCATTGGCTCCGGCATTTCCTGTTGCGCCGGTTGTTCCCGTGGGACCGGCAGCTCCGGCGTCTCCGACA
>Ga0208958_1000702_pt1 | contig 38843 bp, 65 predicted proteins | sample RifOxyB1_FD_184032 | JGI IMG/M metagenome (GOLD analysis project Ga0208958, IMG submission 184032) | Soil microbial communities from Rifle, Colorado - Rifle Oxygen_injection B1 (SPAdes) | ecosystem: Environmental > Terrestrial > Deep subsurface > Rock core/Sediment | place: Rifle, Colorado...
CAGCGAGGCGGGTATCAGGTACTACACAAGCGGCGCGGATTACCGCGTCGAAATCACGAAAGGATAAAGGAGATTCGAAATGGCTGAATTTTTTGGAAGTGGTTTGGTTGTGCAATGGATCGGAACCGCTGGTACTCTGGATTGTTCAGAGTGGGCGCGCGGCGCATCGTTTTCACCGTCGGGAAAAATCGACGTTAACACCACTGGCGCAGCCACCTACGAGACGCGGCAAGTCGGCGTGCTGGACTTCACCGCCTCATTCAAAGGTCTGTGGCAAGCCGGGACCGCCGGGACCGCTGCAACTGCCGTCCGCAACACGCTGCGCTTCGGCGAAATCGGTACGCTCATCCTGGCCCCCGAAGGAACGGCTACCGGACGGGACAAGTACACCCTGCCGGTTATCTCACAGGGCTGCCCCGTGAACACGCAATATGACGCACTGACCGAGTTCAACGTGTCGTTTGTCGGTAACGGCACTGCGTTGTATGGTGCTTATTAATCGAAAGGATTAACAATGTCCGATTTCCCGATTAGCGGTAAACCAATCCCGGAGATCAACCTCCGGGAGATAACCGTTTCTGAATGGCGCGCCCTGTTCGTGTCCACCCAGCCGGAACACGAGGGCGACAAAACGCTGGCGAAGGTATCTGGGCTGACCGTGAAGGAAGTCCACGCCCTGCCGCTCTACGATTACCGCGCTCTGTTCCAGGCGGTGATCGAAAAGGCCGCCAAGCCGCTCAACCCGGAAGATCCAAAAAACTGAGCAGGCGCATCTATCAAGCCCACGTTGACAAAGTAGGTGCGCCTGTCGAACGCTATCTCTGGGAACTGGTATTCGCCACCGGCTGGACGCTGGAGTACATAGATGCGCTGTCCATCGAAAAACTGCACGAGTTTTTGAATGTGACAGATGGGATAGCTCACGTCAGGTCAAGCATTTTGTGAGGTTAGATGAGCGTCAAAATTGCTTCGCTGTATGCGGAAATTTCTGCGGACACTACCCGGCTCGAAAATGGGCTGAAAAGCACCAAGACCGGACTCGCTGGCGTTAAAGAGGGTTTTGGCTCTGTTGCCGCGGCTGCCGGTATTGCAGTTACGGCGTATTATGCTATTAGCAAGGCGATTGAAGCAACAGTTGGGGAATATGTTAAATATGCCGACCAGGTGCGCCGTTTATCCCAACTCAACGGAACAAACGCCGAACAAACCAGCCGCCTGATCCAAGTCACAGACGATTACAAAATAAGCGTAGACGCGTTGTCAATGGCAACCCGCAAACTGGCGGGCGAAGGCAAGAGCCTGACAACCGAAACACTGGCGGCAATGTCTGACGAGTACCTGGCGCTCGGAACGAGTGCGGAAAAGACGCGCTATTTGATTGAGAATTTCGGGCGAACGGGTACGACATTCGCGGAGATAATGGGGGCAGGAAGTAAGGCAATCCGCGATCAAGCTGCTGCTTTGTCTGGCGGCCTGCTTATGACTGAGCGGTCATTAAAGGCGACGCGTGATTACGAAAAAGCTCTCGACAAACTACAAGACGCCTCCAAAGGCGTCAAGGTATCCATCGGGCAATATATCATTCCTGCCCTTAATGATTTTCTGCTTTATGTGGACAAGTCTATAAAGGGCTGGGAAACATTTTTTAATTATCTTGCAGATAACCGGAAAGCAGTTGACGGTATGCGCTTGTATCGGCAAGAAGTAGATTCTGCCACTCTGTCATATATGGAGTGGGCTTATGCGATGGAACACGCTGGCGAGGTGGCGGAAACCATACCGCCAACCCTTGATGAAATCGCCGATGCCGCAAAACGGGCGCAAGACGCCATGATAGATCAGACTGCATGGGAAGTTATGTACACTGACGCGAAGGACGCGGCAGAGCGAAGCGCGCAAAGCATGGATTGGCTCGGAAAGCAGGTTCAGGGAATTATGGGCGACATGGGAAACGAGGGGGCTTTGGTCTGGAACGGCTTTCTGGCCGCGACTGGTGAAATTTCACCCGCCGCCGCGCGTGAGTTCGCGCGCGTGTATAGCATTTTCTTGACAGCCGAGTCAATGCTGAAGAGGGGCATTGCCGTTCCTATAGTAGTGAGTTTCCTTGTTCAGGCAAGTGGTGGAGGCGGAGGTGCTGATATATGGGGCAATCCTTATCCTACTAGCGCCCCGGCGGTTGGTGGCGGCGGGACTATGACACTTGCTCCCTGGGCCTCTGCCGCAGATATTGCTTATGCCAACGCACATCCAGAAATATATGCTCCGACTGGCGAAGCGGGCGGCGGCTCTTTCTCCGGCTGGGCAATGGTAGGCGACGCGCCCGGCGGCGGCAAGACGCCCTACACCGAGTACGTCTATGCTCCGCAAGGCGCAACCGTGTACAACCAGTCGCAGATGAGCGGACGCGCCGCCCCCCCGATGGCCTCGGGCGGGGTGGTGCCGCCGACGAAGGATACAATCAAATTGGATCCCGAATCAATCCGGGAACTGGCGTTCGCGCTGAAAGTTGAATTGGCGGCAGTGCTATGACCCTGCAAGTCTTTTCCAGTTATGCTTTCGAGATTTATAACGGGAGTTGGGTCAATGTCACGTCAGACGTGAGACACGACCTGCGCCCGAAATGGAATCGCGGGATTATGTCAAACCGTCAGGCGGACCGCGTGGGGCAACCCGGCTTCCTGACGTTCACCCTGAATAATTCCATTTCAAACTCTGCGGGGCTGGCGGGCTACTACTCCCCCGGACATGCAAATTGCTGGGCTGGGTGGACCACCGGGCTGGCGGTCAGACTGTCTTTCGGCTTCGACGGCGTAACCCGCTATAAATATTATGGGCATATCAAGCCGGACGGGATAGACGTGGAGCCTGGTATTTATGGCGCGCGCACGGTTGCGGTAACTTGCGGCGACTTTATGTGGCGGGCTGCGCTGCACGAACTCAAGGGGATGGCATTCGCGCAGAACCAGAACATCGGTCAACTCGTGACGCTAATCAATGCCAATATGCCTGTTGCGCCGCTGGCTACGTCGATCGCCACCGGGGTCGAGAATTTCCCCACCATTTTCGACATGCTGGGAACGCGCACTACCCCACTGGCGGAGTACATAAAAGGAGCCATGAGCGAGTGGGGTTATATCTATGTCATCGGCGACAAGACCGGCGGTGAAACGCTGGTTGTTGAGAACCAGACCACCCGCACGAGCAGCGTGGCTGTGACCAGCCTGTCCCTCCCGTCCGCTGAGAGCGAAGCGATCATGGACGAGAGCGGCGTGACGATCCAGGACGAATTGGGGGTGGACATCCTAGCCGACGCCGTGCAAAGTGCCAGTTTCGACAATACGATGGTCGAGGGGATGGTCGTGTCCTATGGAAAAAATGTTGCCAACCGGGTGATAGACACCGCCTACCCCCGCCGGGTGGACGCGGCGGCCACGATTGTTTTGTGGGCATTGCAGAAGTCTTTCCGCGTGCGCGCGGGTGAGACCATCACCGGCTATGTCGGGGCATACCGTGATCCTGCCAATCCTAAAACGAAAGTCTCTGGCATTGATATGCAGGCGATGGTATCCGGCACGGATTACACCGCAACAGTAAACGAAGACGGCACGGGCGGGAGCATGACCGCCTCCCTGGTGGTTACTCCCGACTTCACCGACACCGCCCGCGTTTCCTTCACCCTGCAAAACACGCACGCTTCCACCGACCTGTGGATACAGATTTTGCAAGTCAAGGGGAAGGGCGTCTACGTGTACGAGACCATCCAGAACGTCCAGGATGACACTGCGGCGCAAGCAGCACAACACGGCGTTATCCCCCTGACGCTGGATCACAAGTACCAGGCAGACGCGCGCAAGGCCGCAACCTTCGCCTCCTATGTACTCTCGAAGGAAGCCTACCCGCGCCAGGCTGTTGACGCCTGCCCAATTTGGGCGAACTCGGATTCGATGCGCATGGCTGGATTTTTACAACTGGAGCCAGGAACAAAGGCGACATTCGTCGAAACACAGTCCGGCGTTTCGCATGATTATTTTATCAACGGCTACTCCGCCGAGTTGTACCCCGGAAAAGATGGGATGCCTTATGTACTCTGGACGCCAGTATTGAAGGACGATCCGGGGTTTTATGTATTCTGGATTGCTGGAGTAGCACGCGCTGGAATTGATACTGCCCCTGGATTTTAGGAGATTACACCATGACATCTTATATTGATTTGGCCGCTTTACATGATCCAACTCTGGGCGTAGTTGTTCCAGTGGCGTGGCTGGATGGCATTAATACCAATTTTCAGGTATTGCGCGCGGACGCCTGTTTGGTAAAACGCACATCCAATCAAACCCTGGCAAATGATACCCCAACCAATATCTTATTCAATGCCGAGCGCGAAGACTCGAACGCCATGCACGACAATTCAACCAACCCTGACAGGATTAACATTTTACGAACAGGAATTTATCTGGTTTCGGTGAGTTTCCTTCAATTTACAGCTCATGCCACCGGCTTTGATTATTACTCCATTCAGGTTAATGGCGGTACGGCTGATTTGGCCTATGAAATCAAACCTGCCAATAGTTCCATTGACAACACTTTTAATGTTTCCTTCATAACGCGCCTGGCCGCCAGCGATTATCTAACCGTGTTAGCGTGCCAAACCAGCGGCGGCAATCTCGACATCATCTACGATTCTGACGGCGCAAGGCCGAATTTCGGCGTTACACTGCTGAAAGATTTGACATGATCGGAGCAAAAATGAAAAAAAATCTCTGGAAGCTTCTTGCGATTACCCTGCTCGTGGTTTTTGCGCTGGAACTGGTTATCCCGCTCGTGGCGGTAAACCTGCCGCGCCGGACGGCTGTTCAGATGGTGGTGACGGTCTACGCCGCGCTGGGCGGGGAGTTGCCGGAAGCGGGGAGCCATTTCCGAGATGTTGCGGGACTTGCAGAACAGGAAGCCATCGAGCAAGCCTGGCAACTCGGTATCACTGCCGGGACGAGTGGGGACACGTTCTCGCCCGAAAGCAAAGCGCACGGCTGGCAATGGCTGATTTTTATCGGCAAGGCAATCATGCTTTTCCAGTAGGAGCAGTCAATGGCAAAAATATCACTACAACCCCTCAGCACCACCGCACCCGTCGCAACGGATAACTATCTCGTTGATGAGAGTATGGCAACCGTGCCGGTTACCAAGCGCAAGGCGTGGTCAACACATCTGGCAAGTGCCGCCGAAATCAATACCGGTACGGACGCGACCAAGATCGTTCCGGTTGACCAATTTGTAGCATCGAAGCGCAACCTGAAACACATTGAAATCGAGTTGGTTGCAGGAACTACCGATGTGGCAGTGGCGGCGTCTATTGATGGCGACAAACGCCTCCCCACCGTGACGGGAACAATTGTAGATGTGGGCGCGTATGTTTCCACCGCTGGTGTAACTGGCAATATGGTGATAGACATCCACTTGGCCGGTACTACAATTATGACAACCAACAAGATTACCATCGCGACCACACAAAAATCAAGTGAAGATGGCGGGGCTACTCAACCGGCCTTGACCACAACGGCATATACCGCCAATGCGATCTTGACGTTTGACGTGGATAGCATACAGACAACCCCCGCGAAGGGGCTGGTCGTCTGGCTGGACATTCGGGAATCTTAACATGCCAAATCCCACCATCGGAAACAAAACGCGTGGAACCAGTTCGCCTATTTCTCACGACAACAACGGCGCGCTCTTGATTGTTGCCCTGTGGGGCGGGCAATATGCTGGCGGCGGAGGGCCTACTGGCGTGTCAGTAACCTACAACGGGGTTGCCCTGACGCAAATTTGCGAGTACAGCAATTACTGGTATACCTCCTGGTGGGTTTTGCTCACCCCGGCAGCAGGGGTGCATGACTTGGCTTTCGGCAATAGCGGCGGCGGATCCATCACCGGGGCATATATTTATTCGATTATTGACGGGGCAAATTCAATCCCCGTCAATTTTGCAGGATACGATTATCTTTCAAGCGCGCCGAGTCAGTCTGTTACCTCGGCTGTGAATAACCTGGTGCTGGACATTGACGCGAACGGTACAGAAGAACCGACCCCCACCGCCGGGCAGACGACACAACTCTCTGGCGCATCATGGGACAAGGGCGGCAGCCTGGTGTCAGTGGGCGCGTCCACAACTATCAGTTATTCTCATGCTAGCGGGCGCGGGTCGTTGTCGGGGGTCGAGATCGTTTACTCGCCGTCTTTCATTCCTCGCGTTATGATATTCTAGGAGATCAGCATGGCAAACAGAGCGCACGGAATTGACATATCACGCTGGAACTGGACGTACACGCCAACCGCCTCCCCTCCCCGTCCGGTGGATTTTGTGATCCAACGGCTCGGTTACGGGATGGTGAAGGATGATCGGACAAAGGAACTCGCCCCGGCTGTTTTGCAGACCGCCGTGCGTGGAGCGTACTGGTACGTTTCCAGCGCGGCAAGCTGGATAGACCAATGCGATCTGTTCCTGCAACTCATGGCCGGCAAGTATGACTTTTTCGCCTGGGATGTGGAGAAGGCTTACAATGGGGCGAGTGTGGCCGATGGCGCAGTACCGGGGATGGAGTACCTTCTCAAACAATCTGGAAAGCCAGGGCTTTTCTACACCGGCCCCGACATGTGGGGAACCTGGCTGAAACCATTCCAGCAGGATTTGCTTGCCTACGATATGTGGGTAGCTCACTACTGGTGGGTTCCTAATCCCGACAAGCAGCCGAACTACTGGACGGTGCGGGGCGCGGATACCATGAAGCGCAATTGGAAATTCTGGCAGTATGACCCGAACGGGCAAGGCGGGCGCGGGTATGAGTACGGCGTACACTCGAAGGGTCTCGACCTGAACGTATTCAACGGATCGGTAGAGGATCTGTGGAAGTGGGCGAAGCCAGACGAAAACCCGGAACCGCTCCCCACCCTGGCCTGCCCCACCTGCGCCGCTCCAATGCCGCCGGGATGGAGTTACAACAATGTCTGAAAGCACTTGGAATTTACTCTTGCAAATCCCGCTTGCGGGCGTAGTTGTTCTGGTCGTCATCCTGTTCCTGAAAAACGGCAAGGAACAGATGACCGGATTCATGACTGCCATGCGCGAGCAGATAACCCTATTCATGCAAGCCATTCGCGAGCAACGCGAAGCGAATAACGCCGCTTTGGGTGAACTGACCAACAGGGTCGGGGAAATGGCTACTGCTCTAACGAGCCGCATGGACAATATTGAAGGCGCGTTGCGGGAGCATACCGATGAAACTTCGGTGCGTCCCTTTTGCCAGGCAGAACAAGTCCCGGCGTAAACTATAGGTTTTTCAACCGGGGCAACCCGGAAATTAGACAAAGGAGTAAACGAAATGGCTACAAATACCAAAAAGTGGTACGTGTCAAAAACCCTCTGGACGGGCGTCATTGAAATTTTGATTGGCGTCCTGGGGCTGGTGGCGACATTCATCGGCGCGGGTCAGTTTACCGCCGAGGCCATCATTTTGCTGGTGGTTGGCGTGTTGACCATCTTCCTGCGCAAAATCACCGTCCTGCCGATTGCATAGGCGCATCTGTAACCCCCTCCCGCATAATCACACCCTGGCTTGACTGTCCTCCAGGCAGTCAAGCCAGGGTGGTTTGTTTTAGCCTTCTACGGCTCGCGTTACCCGCGCGCGGGCTTCGCAGAACCTTTGCTAGTTTTAGAACGACTTTTCGGCGCAGACTTCCGCGCGTCGGGTACACGCTTTGTTATGCCGCGCTCTGGATATGCACGGTTTCTTTGACCTCAAGAGTGACTTCTAATTGTTCCTTGAGTTCATAAACGCCAACCAAGACAACTTCTCCCTTCTTGGCGCAATCTTCGACAGTATTCTCGCAGAGCAAAAATTCATCTTCATTGCCCTCATTTTCACGATAGATAAACAATTTTTTAGGTAACATTTTATTTCCTTTCGCCTGACTTCCTTTTGCAAGGGAGCGGCATAACGGTTTGTGTGAGCCGCCCTATGCGGGCACACTCACTTTTGATTTACTTGATTTTTTGCGGGCAGAATCGCCACACTTGGAAACAGTCGGCTCCACGCTTTTGTTAGAAGGCGTAGGAAGATAGCGATAATCCTTCTGCTGTTCTGGATGCTTGGTTAGATATGTGACCAAACAAGCCTTATGCCAAATTTGCTCTACAACATGATCGTAATCGGCGGTGACACGACAAGTACAAACATCCATTGTGTAGGCTAACTTATCAATGCCGTGACCGTTTATAGTCTCGCTACACTCGGGGCATATCCAAGTTTGCTCACGGTGATGGTCGAGCTTGGCAAAATTTACGAGAGACTGAAATTTATACTTTATCATTTGACTCCTTTCGAGCCTTCTAACGGGTTAGATAAGCGGCAGGGTTGGAAGGAGGTCCTGCCGCCAAGCGCCTCACGCGTTCTCTAGTGCCTTCCCTGGCGCGACTATAACCCTGTCCGTCTTGATCTGGTGTTGGGCGGCTTTCAGGTGGCGAACATACACCGCCAAAACTTCTTTATATGCCATAAGCAATGCTTGATGATCCAAAGCGTATTTAGTAGATTTATTTTTCAGGCTATCGTATGCCTTTTGGATACGATTCACATCAGCCGTAATACGCTTTACATTATCTGTCAAACTTATAAGTGCTAGGTTAATCGTTGCCATAAGCAATTCCTTTCTGCGTTGAGCAGTCCGCCCAACGGTTTGCATAAGCGGCGCGTTTCTCAGCGTCCGCCTTCATGCGGTGTTCGACCCCGTATCAAACACCCTGCGCTCTACAACCTGAGTGTTTTTCGAGAAGAAGCCAGGCAGAAAACCAACTTGACGGCCTGTTTCATCTTCCCAAAAAGAATGCTCATCGCAGAGCGGGAAAAACTCAACAATATTGTGATGGGTATGATATTTTACCCAACCTGTACCAGTGGCTATCTGACCACAGCGACACCGCGCAACTTCGACGGGGCGCAAAGCTGACGCACGCTCACACATACGGCGGTACAGTTCGTCGGCGGACAAACTCGCTCCACGCCGACAATCGCCACGATGGAAATACATTTCACGCATACTCAAATGGTCATCGCCGCACTCAATGCACTGCGGGAATTCGTGGATAATTCGGAAAACTAATTCTTCTGTAAATTCCATTGGAACCACCTTCGCTTAGGGGTCGAACGGACTGGCTTTACTTGCCGCCGATTCGGGCAGGCAAAGATTGAATATAAGATACAAAGAGGGCAAATTGCGCCTGCATACCCACACCAAAGGCGGTCAAGTGCAAGCGTAGTTGGGCGGCCACACGACCGGGCAATAGCCACAAACTAAGCCAAAACCACTGCCAGCGAGAATACCACTGCACGGTTAGGGTGGTGTTATTTGCAAGCAATACCTTACCGTGCCTTCTATGCTTGCCGGTGGAAACACTTATATACTGCCCTTCCCAATCGCGAGCAGATGCGTTTGTTGTTATTTTTATTTCACTTGTAGAGTCGATCATGTTTGCTCCGAGGCTGCCCAACGGAAATGATTACCTGCCGATGACGGCGGGTTTGGATTCGCTGTCCGATTCGGCGCGCCCGTCATCGGTCAGGCGCATCTGGTGTTCGGCGGCTTCAATGCGAATTACTAATCTTGACGAGCAACGCGTACACGCCAACGAATCTCCGTTGCTTATCGCCTCTTCCATGCCAGGCGGAAGTTTATCAATCATACTTCCGCATTTTGGGCAAACGATTGCTGTTGACAAGAACACTGGTATTTTCATGTTGCCTTTCTCGGCGTGCCGCCGAACTAGGTGTTTAGCAGAATGTACGTTTTAGAAGCCCAACCTAACAAAGCGTTTGCGTTTCTTGCTCGCCGGCTTCTTTCCGGTGACGTTCTCAAATCCACGCTCGATGCACATTTTTATTCTCCTTTCAACGCACCGTGAACCGGCGCACTTTTCCGCAGACCGAGCAGGTGTAAATTTCGTCCGTGCCGGTTTCTTCGGTCAACGCGAACGGCTGATCACACCCGCACACGTCGCAGAATAGCCAGAGAATAAAATCAGTCACGGTACTGAGCAGCGGGGTTGTCATTGGTTTTTCATCTCTCCCCATAAGGGACTGTTTTCACGGCGGGTCAAATGTACCCGGATGTGCGAATCTTCCAGTTCGCGGCCTTTTTTCACCCACAAGGTCGCCAGTCGCTTTTTCTGCTCCGGGGTCATAAAGGCGAATTTGCTTTCCGGGTCAAACTCTGTCAGGTACAGCACCAGGTCAGCGTCATAGATGACCTGCCCGGACCCGCGCAAGTTTGATTTGGCGTTGGCTTCCGCCCCGGCCTTGTCCATCCCGGCCTTCGTGACAGAGTGAATAACGAATCCGGCCAGGTCCAGGTCGCGGCAGATGATTTTCAGGGCGCGGCTGATATTCGATGTTTTCTCAGTCTCATTCGATCCGGCGTCCTCGAGGAGCATCAGGTAATCCAGCACGAACCACTGGATATTTGATTCTCGTTTCAGGCGTGCCAGGCTCGCCCGCAGGCCGCCGGTATCCCGGACCCGGTCATCCAGGTAGAACGGAAGTGTCTCAAGTTCCCCGATGGTCTGCGAGATTTTTATCCAGTCTGATTCCAATATTTTACCGGTGCGCATGTTCCGCGAACGCACGCCGCTCTGTGCGGATAATATCCGGCGGGTGGTTGCCTCCGCCCCCATTTCGAGCGAGAAAAACGCACCCGGCGCCGACTTGGACATTTCCAGCGCCGCGCCGATGGCGAACCAAGTCTTGCCCAGCCCCGGCTCGCCCGCCAGGAGGGTCAGTTCGCCGGGCTGCTGGCCGCCGGTCTCGTTGTCCAATTTCGGCAGGCCGATGGGAATACCCCACATGTCACACGGGGCGGTAGAACGTTCCTTGATTTTGTCATACACCGTTGACAGGATGGGCGACAGCCGTTTGACCTCATGCCCGGTGGACTGGCACAGCAAGCGGTCTATCTCGGTGCGGGTTTCGGTCAGCCCTTTGTCGGTGGGGATATTGTCCTGGTACGCAACGGTTGCCAGGGCATTGGCGGCGGTAAGCATCCCCCGGCGGATGGCCGCCTGTTTGATCTGCCGCCCGTAGGCCTCGGCGTGCAGGCTGGTGGGGACTTGGTTGAGCAGGGCAGTCAAATATGCCGGCCCCCCGATTTCATTCAACCGCCCGGCGGTGTCCAGTTCTTCGGTGAGGGTCAGGAAGTCCAGCGGAATGTGCTGCTCATGCAGGCTGGTAAACGCCTCCCATATCCAGCGGTGACGAACGATGTAGAAGTCATCGGCTTGCAGGAATTGCGCCAGGTCGTGGTAGGCTTCCGGGTTTATCAGCACCGCCCCCACTGCCGCCTCTTCGGCTTCGCGGCAATGGGGGATGACCGGCGTGGAGGGTGACGAAGTTTCCCAAACGGATGGCGGTTCGGGTGGTGCGGTTCGGACAGGGAGAGGGGTTGTCATTGTCATAGTGTCCTATATTCGGAGGTGGCTTCGGGGACTGTGAACGCTTGCGGCCATGTTCCGATGACCAGCAGGGGATTATTGATTACCTGGTGTGCTTTTGGGGAGTTGTAAGGGTCTGCCTTACACCATGCAGCATATCGTTCTATCGTTTCCCCCTTCGCGTCTTTTTTCAAGCAAAAATCAATGAGCGATTCGGCGTTCGGTAACAATGTCAAAACCAGTGCTTTTTCAATTCGGGTACGCATGGTTTCTTGCCGGGATACATTCGCCTCACCTACACCGATGGCCTCAGCAATCTTCTGGCGCACCTCAACAGGATCATGCCCTTGTTTCGTTTCTGCGAAAAATTCCTGGCAGGCTTGCACCAATAACATGGATAGTTCCAAGTTATCTATCTGGTGCTTTGAGAGTACCGAGTCTATCAGAAGTCTTAATTGTCTTGAGTCGGTTGTTAGAGTCATTTTTCCTCATTAAGGCAGAATCTTCCTACGAGAAGGGCAGTAACGACTTCGTGATTTTCTCGTAACCCGGTTAGGGTCGAAGTCGGCTACTTTGCGCTTTCCGGTCTACCCGGTTAGGGTTTCGTCCCGGCCCCTGCCGTTATCTGTTTAGCCCAGGGGTGGCCTTGCGGCCTGCTTGCCATTTCGCCAGTCGGTCTCTTGAGCGTAACGGTTGCCCCGGTTTCTTGCCCGCCGGATCACAGTCCGGTTTCATCTTTTATTTGCTCTGCCGCGTCCGGGGCGTCTGCGTGGCATTGTTTTTTGGATTGGAAGGGAGGACACAAAAAACTCCTCTGCTTGTGGCCGTTCCGCGTCCGTGGCAAGTACCTAACAGGCTAGGGTAAGAGACACGGAACGCCCACAAATAGGGGAGTTCTTGCCTGTTGTTTCCACCTGCCACAGTGGTTCGGGCTTTCGCCCTGAATTACTGTCATTTTATACCCTTTGCATATTTATGTCAAGTTCCAATTGTTTGGCGGGGACGCTCCCGGCTCTTTGCATCTCACGGAGTGCCCGCGCCCTCGGCAGGTAGGAGAACCCCTTTCGGGATAGTTCCTGGTACTTCTTGGCGATCCTGCTCATTCGTGCGGCAAAGTCAATGATGGTTTCTTCGCACGTTTCCAGCCAGTACCCGCCCTGAGCCGGGTCGGACATAATCGGCCAGTCTGCTGCCCGCAGGCGCTCGATGGCCTTGCGGTTGCGCCGGTCATCCGGGTCATTGGATAGATTGGCTGAGGCGGTGTGCCCCGTCACCAAGCGCACCATGTCCCGGCGCGAAACCGGGGAGGTCGCCCCGATCAGGATGTCCAGGATGGCGCGTTCGTGTTCATCGCCCACCCCGCCGATTATGTCCGCGTAGGTGGTCATGGTTAATCCCAAAACAGGACAATCGCGATTATCGCGGCAATGTCGCAGGCGAAAACTGCCAGACAAACCAAGCAGCCTTCGCGGGTGAACGGGAGTTTGGGTTCATTCATTTTTCACCTTCCGGGTATTTCGCAAGCCACTTATCTGCCGCCGGGTCGTAATGGCCGGTTCGCGCCAGGCTGGACACGCCCCAAATAATCGGGCGCGCTTCCGCCAGTTCCGCGCGCAGGGCGGCGAGTTCTTTGGCGGCGCGAAACACCAGTAAGTCTACCCCGCTTTGGCGCAAAATTATTAGGGCGCGCTCCAGGTCCGGCAGTGTTTCGCCGGACGCTTGACGTTCTTCGAGTTTGTAAAATTCTTCTGTTTCAGCCATTGATTGCCTCGTGTTTTCCCGGCACAATCAAGGTCGGGACGATATGCGGATCCGGCGTGTTTGCCATTCCTGGCGGATTGTCAAAGCGGATCGCCAGCGTTCCGTCTGGCTGGACGCTGATCACGCGCCCGGTGCCGAATTGGGGGTGCTGGTATTCATTCTCCATGTCACACCCCCGCCGAACACAAGGCCATGTAGATCACGATGATGGCAAGTATCAGTACAAGGATTTCCATGTCATTTTCCTTTCAGGTCTGGTGATTTTTTTAATAGAGGGCGGTTGGTGGCTGTTCACGGCGTGGAGCCGAAACTCCCTTTTCTGAGAGCAACACCCATTACCGGCGGTACGACCGCCCTCTATCCTGCCCTTGCCGGTCACCACTCCGGCGCGGGACTTCTGAACGGGGCGAGGAGGTCGCCCCGATTCATTCACAGAAATTCAACTTGGCGAATTCGCCATGAAGTCGTTTTGCGGCATTATCGTAAGCGCGAGCCGCATCTTCACGAATTGAAAACGTGCCGAGGCAATAGTGTTTTTGATTAACCTTGATTTGTGCTTGCCAACCGCGCTTATTTTTGAATACACCTTTGAAGCCAGAAGTATTATCAGCTTGTTTTCCTCTATTCATCATATTTTGCGAATTTGTACAAACGCGCAGATTTTTTTCTTGATTGTCTAAGGTATCGTGATTTATATGGTCAGTAATCATTCCTCTCGGAGTTCCCGCAACGATGGCGTGCATCTTAATCTTTTTTTTCTTTCCAGATTCAGACGAACTCCGCATCGCAAAAAAAGACTTTGTGTGTGAATTCCATGCCGCAAACCACTTGTATTGATTTAACTCATCAAATCTCCAATCGTCTACAATGGCAACTTGTCCTTGCGTGAGTTTGATTTCTTTCATCGCAGTTCTCCTAAACAAATTCCCGCACCCAACCCGTGCTTGATGAGAGCAACCGACGCGAGTCGGGGGGTTAGATGCGGGGATTTGTAAAAGAAAATTCGCGTTCATGGTTGCTCTCATCAAGTTTGATTATATCACATCGGACGGTACACGACTTCCATCGTGTCGCTGTTCCACCCGTCACGCAGAAGCATTTTGCCATTGTAGACGATAACCTGGTGCGGGTTGCCGTTACTCTCGTCTTCCACGTCGAAGTAGCGGAAGGTCAACGGTTCGAGCTGGAGCGGGCGGGCGGTGGGGGTAAAAGGTTGCTCGCTCATTCTGCCGCCTTCGCCTGGGCTTCGGCGTCCTTGACAACTTCGAGTAATTCGTTGTAGGAATTGCGCAGACTGGTCATCGTCCATTGATCACGCGGGATGGAAAAGTCGGTAACATTGATTTCAACTTTTTCAGCGCGGTTGTTCAGCGCCAGCCACTTGTCCCAGGCAGTATCGGTGACTTTTTCATCTGTTGCGGATGTCCCGGTTTCTGCGGGAATTATGGCATTCCCTTCTTCGTCCACTACCGCGCCCAGTTCGTCAGGGGTGTAGACCGTCGCGCCGTTGAATACGTCCGGGGCATACCATTTCTGGCCGTTGGAAATTGCGCGGGCGAAATACATGTTTCGGGGGTATTTTTTCCAGTTGTCCTTCTGGAGCAACCCGGCCTTTTCTGCGTCTGCCTTGTCAAATTTGCTTCGCCCGACTTCCTGACCGGCTTCAAAAAATGCCAATTCGCAGCCGGTATCAGTCAATTCGATCACACGGTAATTGTACTTCCCTTGACGCTTGACGGCGGCTGCCATGAGGTTGGCGGCGAGAACCGGTTTGTTTTGGATAATGTTGACGCCGGTCATGCTGGCAAACGGGCCGAACCCCAGTTCCTGCCCGGCCAGAATTTTTACCACCGCTTGCGCGGCCTGCTTGCTGTCCGCAAAAAAACCGGACGCAACCATCGAGCGGGCAGCGCGTTCTGCATCATCCATTGAGCGGATGATGGAGGCGGGCTGTTCGTATCGTACAATTGTTTTCGTTTCGTTGTCCATCATTTTCTCCTTGTCTAAATTCCGAGACTCGCCCGGATTTGATAGGGTGACTCGTAACCTTCGGCGGCCAGGTTGTCCTCCGCCGGGAATAAGTTCAGCGGGTTCTCGCATTCATACACCACAATATTCAGAGCGGCGGACATTGCCAGATCCGCGTCATGGCATTCCGGGCAAAGCAGGTACAGGATGCAGTCATTTGGCTTGCCGCAGCGGATGCAGGTGCGGGCGGGCTGGCGGGTGCTGGCCGCGAACAATGCGGCGGGGCCGGTAGGATAATCAAAATCTTCGAGGGTGGGTGTCATGGGCGATCCTCCTGTGCACGTTACCGGGGCATCTTGATATGGATGTGCGGCGGGTTTTGCGCGCCCTTCTGCGGATGCACCGGGGCTTTGATGGTGCTGGTGACGCGGGGGGTGGCAGGAACTTTAATGGTGGGGGGGCGATTTCCAGATTGAGGGGTGATGGTTACGGACATTTTGGCTTTCCTTTCACTAATTCGGAACAGGTTGCGGGGGCGGGATTTGAACCCGCGACCTCCAGGTTATGAGCCTGATGAGCTACCGCTGCTCTACCCCGCGACGGGGACTTACTGATTTTTTCCGGTGGCTACATCAGGGCGACTGGCGCTTGCTGCGGAACCACCGGGGGGGGGTTAGGCTGATACCATTTCCGCCCCGCCCAATTTGTTGAGGGCGGCGGCAGGGATACTCACAAAATCGCGCAATTCCAACCGGGGAAAGGACATTGACCAAAGGCCATTATGCAGATTTTTGGCCGTCAATATGTCGCCTTTGCGTACCCAGCTGGTATGCAGGTAGCAATTCAGGGCGCTCGAAAATTCTATACTGTGGATTTCTTGTGTTGTTTTGGTTGTCATCTTAATCTCTCCTTTGATTGGGTGGGTGATTACTATATACCTATTATATACATATTTTCTAGTTTGTCAAGGTATTTTCTAAATTGGTTTACTGCGAAATTGGCATTGCATAGACCTTATGATTGCACTTTTCCGGGTGGTGCTTTTTCATGTGTCCGCCGAATGCGTTCGGACTTGCGATGATTGCGTCGCAGTGTGCGCACGAACGGGGATAGCCTGCGACGGACTTGCGCGCGGACTTTGTTCGCACTGCGGCGGGGCGCGGCGCGGCGGGTGGCTCGGTCTGTACCAGCGACTTGCCGGAGATCGCCCCGGCTGTCAGGATGGCAATGTCGGGAGCTGCCGCCCACAGGACGGCCACCAGGAGCGCCAAGCCGTCAGGAATAGCCCTGGAAGCTAACAGGAAGGCTCCTGGGGCAACCATTGCAGGCGAGATGAGGAGTAGGGCGGATAATCCGGCGTAGGCCAGCCCCCGGCGGGCTTTGGCAACTGTGCTGACCCTGGAGGCGGCTACCGAGATGCAAGTATTGACGAGCGCACCACCGAATAGACCGGTGACAATTCCAGCCAGGCCGAAGTACACATACCCGGCAATGGCGAATTGTACCGCCTGGAATGCCGCAGAACCGTAAAGCAGGAATTCGGGGATGTGCTTTTTCATCCATGACTCCATTTCCGGCGGCGGTAATGCGCCTTCGCGCGAGCAGGGGAGGGGACTGGAATATCTATTCGCTCTTTCATGGTTTCGATAAGAATAATTATCATAAACATCTTTTATCCTTGCTTCCGGCTCCCCTGCCTTGAATTATGGGGCATTTTTGACGCGTGCGCACGTGTGTGCGTGTGACGTACCCTTATTTCAGGCGTGTGAGTTCTGGGGGCGGGGGAGGAGCAAGGCGCTCAAAGATAGCTTGGCCGTCGTCTGTCAAACGATAGCCTTGGTTTTTCGCCTTCCCTGCCTGCTCGATCAACTGCTCTTTCAGCAGGAAAGCAATCAATTTACGATATTCGGCCTGACTGAACGGTGCGCCCGCGCCAATCCAGTAAGCCTCTGGGAATCCCGTTCCCGAATTAATACCGGCAGCCAGCGATGTCATCTGTTCCGGCGTGGCCGGGAAATCATAGAGATGCTGGTGATACCCACCATTACTACGGTCGGTAATCTCGACCCGCAGCGTTTGGGGTTCTGGCCTGACTGGCTCAGGTTCTAGGGCGAACTGCTGGACAATGCGATCCTGTGTCTCGTGCAGCCAGTGGCGTTCGAGAAACAACCATGCCGCGATGAATACAACAATCACCACTATACCGGCAGCCTGGAGCATGACATACGTCCCGGAGTGCGCCAGGATAATCACCGTCAATATTCCGGCGGCGATAGCGGTAACGCCCGCCTGGATGAGCGGCAAGACCGCCCCGGCGGTGATGGTATGCAGGTGGGCTTTGTTGCCGGAGGGCGGAACGGGGAAAACAGTTGGCTCAACGTTCGTTTGGTATTTCTGCATGGTTGACCCTTTCCATGAAACTATCCACGAGAGAAGAGACGCGATCCGCGTGGCCTTCGGCGTTCTCGTGACCGGCCACTTCATAGGCCACCATCCCGGCGCGGGTGACTTCATTGATTCCTTTGACCAGTTCTGCGTCTGCCTTGTTACGCGTGTCTAGCCGGAGCGTGGAGCCGGTCCCGGAATTGGTACAAGTGTAAACACCCTTGCTGACATAGAGCAGCACCAGCGGGAACGTGCGGGTTTTCGTATCCATGTGAACCTGGTTCGCCCGTACTTCAGCGGCGCGGACGGCGACTTTGCCCAGGCCGTAACCCGCCGTACCTATCCCTGCCCCAGTGCCGACCAGCGACATGGACAGGTTGAGCGCCAGCGCCAGCGCGACAAACTCCGTGGCGAATACAATGGTTGGCATGGATGCTTTGACCACAAGCAGAGTTTGCGCCCATTGCTCGGCGCGGATCTGGCGCGCTTGTTCTGTGTCTGCGGCGGTCTGTGCGGTTATGGCGCGGGAGTTGTCCGCCTTCGCTATGTCAATTGGATTTGGGGCGCAAGCGACCATCCCCACCAGAAGCAAACCGAAAGCAAGCCATTTGAGCTTCATTACGTTCCTTTCAGCCACAATGCAACCCGCACGGCGGCATAGAGAAACCAAAAAAACGCAAACAGGAGGGCTAGGATTTTAGTCGCACCTTTCCAGTCAGTTTCACCGGACGGAACGGGATACAATCGTCTTGACCTGCTCACGACTTATTTCCTTTCAGCGCCCAAAACGCCACGAGCGCAATCAGGGAGAGAATGACCAATCCAGCAAATAGGGGAATTAATTCGTTCATTTTGCTGGCTCCTTGTAATCCGGGTTGACCCGGCAGGCTGTCTTTTTCTTCCCCCGCCTATACCGGATCAGCATCCCCTCTGCTTCCATGCGTGCCATCACGTAAGCCACGCTGGACGTGCTGGTGGGATAACCCCAGGCTCGCCCGCAATCGCGAATACCAAGCGCGCCGGTGCGCGCCTGGATTTTCTGAGCCTTCACCAGACACTGGAGAAGGAACTCGTGGGTCAGTTTTTTATTTGGCATGGGCTTCATCCTTTTCAAGCAGGGCTTCGATTTTCTTGGCTACCGTCGCGGGGGTGATGACGGTCTGTATCCCGTCCGCCTGCATTTTGGCAAAATAGGGCAGGGTGGCATTGAGCATGGCCTTGAGTTCCGCGATGCGGACTTCGAGGGCGGCGAGTTCGTGGGAGTCGTCCCCGGCGCATTCTTTACAAAGTTGCGGTACATGATTTCCGCAGCGGGGGCAGTTGAAAAAGCTGTCTGTCATTATCTCATCTCCTGATTGGGTGGGGGAATTAGTTTGATAGCCTGATTATAAACCCAATATAGAAAATATGTCAAGGTATTTTCTAATATTCATTTCCCCCATTAAAGCGATAGACCTCCTGCGCAGGAGGTCTATCTCGGTGTGGCATTGGGTCTCATCAACCTTGCCTCAATCCCTTTGGCCTGGTTCGATTTTGCGCGTTATGGGATTGCTCGTGGCGCGCAATGTCCAGACATGATTATTATAATAGATAACCGTCTATTTGACAAGCAAGGTGTATAATCGGTGCATGAGCCGTCAACAGCAGCGTACCGGCAAGGTCGGGGAAGAATTCGCCCGCCGCGCGCTCGAAGCCGTCGGGGTGCGGATGGTCGAGAAAATTGGCACGCCCGTGCGGATCGTCCCTGGTCGCCGTCCCATCTACGGCGAGCGGGTATCCGGGGATCACCGAGGAGTTGCGCCGGGGGGCATATCGGTTCTGGCGGAAACCAAAACGATTGTCGGGCGCAACCTGGTTTACTCCGACCTGCGGGAACATCAGCCGGGGCGGTTGACGCTTCACGCCGACCTGGACGGTATCAGCCTGCTGGTGTGGGTGTACGCGGCGGATGAAGTATTTATCATGCGCTGGCCGGTTCCGGGGTTCGAACCCGGAACGAGCATCACGCCGGAGCGGGCGCGGGAACTGGCAATCAGGAGCCTGTGACTCTATATGCGGGCGGTGTGAAAAAATCACCGCAAACGCGTCCCGCGAGCCGGAAAGGCATGAAAAATAAGCAATCTACAAGGAATTATGATAACAATCCTTGAATGTGAAATTTGCGGCGACCCGCTCCCGGAACACAGCCGCCCAAACCGGAAATACTGCCGTGAATGTGCCTACGAAGCGCATCGGGAATCAGTGCGAGACGCGGCCATTCGCGGGGCATACAGGCGGCGGATGGAAAAAGCGCACCCAGGGCGGGTGCGCGATCCGATGAAACGCTTGGGGATGGATTTCGTGGAACTCAAACTGCTTCCAGCAACGCATTCACCGCCGGGATGAGCACATCTTGGACGTGGCACGGCGCACCGGGGGCGCACCAGCAGGAGAGATATTTTGCTGACGCCAATAATTCAGGGAGAATAAATTCGCCCATTGATTCTGCCATTGCGCGATACTTCTCTACCGCGCCTTCTCCGGTATATGGATTTCCCCATTGAGTAGGCCGCCCGCAATAGATTGTTCCGGGCGGTTGTTTTGCGCCGGGCTTGCGGGAGCGTTGCCAGTATTTGATTGTCATTGCTCGACCTCCTAATCTTTCGACATGCACAGCACTACTTCGTAATCTATCCGGGGGCTGCCTTTGTTTTCAGCCAATCGGCGGAAGAAACTTTTACTTTCCCGGCGCTTTTCTTTGCCATCGAAGTCGTGTTCGGTGGAATGTACCAGCATGGCATGATGTTCGTGGAGCGTGACGAATCCGGCCGCCTCGCACATCTGCCGCCACTGGTCGCAGAACGGGACAATCTGCTTGTTTTTGACGAAGTCTTTACAAACCCAGACGGCATGACCGCCGGGAATAAGCACCTGGTACACCTGGTCAACGATGGTGCGGGCGGCGGTCCAGAAGTCGTCATCATCTTCATTTGCCAGCTGCCCATCTGTTTTTCCGTAGGACGTATCGCGCTCTTTCGACCAGGATGGATAGGCTTGGTCACTTTTGCCCTTCACCTGCTTGACGGTCAACTTTCCTTCTTCGGCATATTTACCAAGCATCTGCCAACCACCATCGGCACTCTGCCCCTTGAAGGGCGGGGAGGATATTGCGGCGTCGAAGCCGTTGGCTTTCATTGCGCCGAGTTGACCGGGGGTGGCGCCGTACTGGTCGCCATGTCCACAATGTTCTTGCCCGCTTTCCTGACCGATTCGGGCTTCGGAATACGGCGGACTGGATAGTGCGCCAGAAATACTGTAACCTTTTGCGATGGCTTCTCTCGCTGGCGTTCGTTTATGTCCCCCCGACTCGACCTTGTCCCAATCAATTCCGCTGCCGTGCTCGTTTTCCTTTATACAATCGGCGTAAGGTGGACTTGATACAACAATCCCCGCTTTGGTCAACACCTTCGCCAACTCCCGGCTATCGCCATGCAGCAACGCTGCATCACCAGACCAATTCGGCATGGTGCGGAAACGGGAGTTCCACAAAGCGATATTGGCGTTTCCGAGATCCGCGAATTTTGCTTCAAGTTCTACGCCACGCCATTTCAGGCCGAGTCGCATCGCGTCCAACGCGCCCAGGGCGACTCCGCCGAAGGGATCAATTATTGTATCGCCAGGACTAGCCCACCCCTCCGCCCGCATGTGTTCGTAAATACGGCGGATGAGTTTTGATGAGAATTTCGCAGGGTGAGTAATTGCATCCGGGACAATCATTCCCTTCCATGCGGAAGGATAACAGCCAACCCACTCGTCAATGATGATTTTCATAGTTCTCCAATGCGTCTACTTAATACAAATCTCCGCTATCCTGCATACGTTGATGAGACGCACCGACAGAGCCGGAAGCAGAATAGCGGAGAGTTGTACTGGAAATAAAAAAGCCTGGCGTAATGCGTCTCATCACAGTAAGTATACCGCAAAAGTGGTAAAATGTGGGCATGAACACAATCCCCCCAAAACCAACCGAAGCAGATGCAGACGATTTGAACGCGCTGGCGCTCATGCTTGCGGATGCCGCAGTCGATCAGGGCGTCGTGCTGCAAACGTTCACTTACTACTCGCGCCAACTGGACATCCCCGAGGGCGATTCGGTGATCGTGACCGTGCGCCGCGAGAAGCAGGTTGAGCGGGTCCCGGTGGACTGGCTGCATATCGGCGCACTGGTGGGGGTGGAATGATGGCGAACCCAACAATCGAAATAACTGTCAGATTCAGAAAATGGGCTTTTTTTGTTTTGGACGTTATGAAGTTTATTATCAGTCTAATTGTTCTGCTTCCCAAAACATGGATAGAGATTGTGGAATGGGATAAGGAATGCGAAAAGTGGGCGCGTTGGTTGGTTGACAACGGTGCGGTAGAAGTGGGGGTGGGATGAGCGAGCAGGCGCTTCGGTTTTCTGCAACTGTTGCACAGGTGAAAACGATGGCAGATGGTGGCATTCGTGTTGCGATTGACTTGCCAGAGACAGCCATAGATATAGCCGCAGCAATGATGCAGGCAAAGCAAGCAGGAGCGATTCTTGAATGCGCAGTAATGGCAGTTGTCAAGCAACCAAGCGCGGAGAAAGAAATCAGAAATGATAGACCCAAAGCAAAGCATTTTACCCCCTACGCCAAACAAACTAAAACCGAAGCATAAAGCATTTGTGGATGCTTATTTCCGTTTGGCAATGAACGCAACGGACGCATACGCGGAGGCATATCCGAAAGCGTCAAGGGAAACTGCGCGCCGAAATGGTTCTACTCTACTGACAAATACGGACATCCGGTCTGAAATTGACCGAATTTTCTCAGAACAAGTCATGAGTCCGAGCGAGGTTCTCAAACGATTGTCGGATATGGGCAAGGCGAATTTACTCCCGTTCATACGAATAACCGATGAGGGTTTTACTTATTTTGACTTTTCGCACCCAGATGCAAAAAATTACTTCCATTTGATAAAGAAAATCAAAACAAAGCGAACGCGCCGGGTCGAGGGCAAGGGTGAAAATGCTGAGGTATGGGAAGATGAGTGGGTTGAGGTTGAATTACACGATGCTCAAGCCGCGTTGGAAAAGATAGGAAAGCACCACCATTTATTCCGAGACGAGATAGACCTGACCAGCGGGGGGAAGGAAGTCACCTTGAATGTAATCTATCAGGAAAAACCGAAGCCCAAGCAAGGCGACACCGATGGAACTTAATGTCACCCTGCCTGTTCCGCACGCCAAGCAGGAGGCTTTTCTCCGCAGTCCGGCGAAGCGTAAGATTATTCGTGCTGGACGGCGTGGCGGGAAAACCGAAGGGGTGGCAATCGGCAATGTGGAGAAATTCCTGGCTGGGAAGCGGGTACTTTACGCCGCACCCACGAGCGACCAATTGGGAAGGTGGTGGACGGTTGTCACCCAGGCATTGGCAGAACCAATAGCGGCGGGGGTATTCTACAAAAACGAAACGGAACACATTATCGAATTGAAAGGTACAGAGCAGCGATTGCGGGGAAAAACCGCCTGGAACAGTAATACCCTTCGGGGTGATTACGCGGATGACTTGACGCTCGACGAATGGCAGCTCATGGACGAGGAAGCGTGGGAACTCGTGGGCGCGCCTATGCTGCTGGATAATGACGGGGATGTGACGTTTATTTATACCCCGCCCTCCCTGCATTCCAGGTCAGTGTCAAAAGCGCGTGACCCGCAGCACGCCGCCAAGATGTACAAGAAATTCAAGGGGCTGATGGATGCAGGCAACTCCCGCTATTTTGCAACCACCTTCACCAGCCACGATAACCCCTACATCTCGAAAGACGCGCTGGGCGAGATTACCAGCGATATGACCGCCCTGGCCTACCGCATGGAAATCATGGCGGAGGACGTGGACGAAGCGCCGGGCGCACTCTGGCACAGGCGGACAACGATGATTGGTACTCAGCGGGTTCTCGGATTGGAAGATAACCGGGTATTCGAGTTTCCCGAACTGATCCGGGTGGTGGTGGGTGTAGACCCGTCCGGTTCTGCGAACGGTGACGCTTGCGGTATAATTGGGGCAGGTATTGCCCGCAACAATCACCACTACACGTTGGAAGATAACAGCATTCAGGGCAGTCCAGACATGTGGGCGCGCGAAGCGTGCAAGACGTACCACAAACTTAAAGCGGATGTGTTGGTCGCGGAGAAAAATTACGGCGGCGAGATGGTCGAAAAAGTAATTCGGGATACCGACCCAACTGTGAATGTCAAACTTGTATCAGCCACGCGCGGCAAGGCGATCCGGGCGGAACCGATAAGCGCATTGACCGAACGCGGCGAAGATCATCTGGTCGGTAATTTCCCGGCGTTGGAAGATGAATTATGTCTGTGGGTACAGGGCGACAAAAGCCCGAACCGGTTGGATGCAAAAGTTTGGGCTGACACGGAACTGAAAAGTGGCAGTGTAATCGGCGCGATGCCAGACCCGTTTGAATAACGGGAAGGAGCAAGCGATGGGACTGAAATCATGGGTATTAGATTGGTTGGGGATCGAGGGGACGGATTCCGTCAGGCGCGAACGAGTAGAGCGGCTTGAAGAATTCCGCGAATACTACGAAGGCAAGCAGAAAAAGCAACTCCGCGTCAAGCCGAATAAGTTTGACGACAACCTGACAATCAACCTGTGCGGGCTGATCGTGGACAAGACCGTATCCGCCCTGGTTGGTGACCCGGCGGACGGGCGCGGGTTAACCTGGACATTCCCCAGCGAAACCGACGGGACGAAATCGAAGGGCATCCAGTGGCTCGATGCACAATGGGAAGCTGTCAATCGCGAGCAGTGGCTGCATAAAAACGCGCTGGGGGGTGCGCAGTCTGGCTCACCGATTGTAAAGTTGGTCCCGAATGGCACGGGCGGGGTTAAGCCGGTCAATCTCGACCCCTGTACCGTGACCGTTGAAACCGACCCGCAAGACCGGGATAAAGTAACGGCTTACATAATCTCGTACCGGGTCGAGGAAGGCGGTAAGGAAGTACAATACCGCGAAGTGACTATTCCTTTTGCGCTCGATGATGACGGCAACCCGTCATCCTGGCTGATTACACTCGAAAAGAAAACGGGGGGCAAGAAGTGGGAAACCGTAGGAACGCCAATAAAATGGGAATACCCTTTCCCGCATATTTTAGACTGGCAGAATCTTCCACGAACCGACTCTCGTGATGGACGGTCAGACATCGAAGCGATTATCGGCATTCAGGATCGGTACAATTTCCTCGTGTCAAATATCAGCAAAATTATCAGGCTGTTCGCCCATCCGCAGCGATACGGGAAGAACTTGTCTACGCAGATGACAATTGACCCAAAAACTGGACAATCCGAATTTCTGATGGGACCAGACGAAATGCCGATGTTCAATGGGGAGGGAGAGATTGCGCAACTGCCTCCGGTGGGTGACCTGCCTGGTGCTATGCTGTTCCTGCAATCCCTGCGGGAGTCGGCATTCATGCTTTCGAGAGAAGTGGACACGATGAGCATGAAGGATAAAGTCGGGGCGATCACGAACTTTGCCCTACGCGTGCTGTACCGCGATTTTCTGGATAAGTTGGGGACAAAAAGGCTTTTGTACGGGAATGCTTACCAAGAATTAAATAGGCGCATGTTGGTACTCGGTGGTTATGAGCCAGAGACCTGCATTATCAACTGGCCTGACCCGCTCCCGGTCAACGAGCAGGAAGAAACCACCGCGTTGCAAGCGGACATGAACATGGGCATTGTAGACAAGCAGACCGCCGCCGAAGCACGTGGCTATGATTGGGAAAAGGTACAAGAACGGATGCTGGCGGAAAAGACCGCGTCGGGCAATGTCGGCGCAGAGTTGCTCAACCAGTTTTTGAAGACTGGTAAATAGTGAAAGGATTGGAGATGACGCTTGATTTACCAAAAATTCCCCCAAATACAGTTCGCTTAACCGACCCATCGAAATATGTAAAGGAATTGAGAGCCGGTGGATGGGAAATAAAACTTGGTGCTGGTATATTGCCTTTCGTTCTTACCCAGCGCGACTATGATTATTTTAGCGACCACGAAAATTTTGTTGGAACGTCCGCGCCTCCATCATGGATGAATTTGGAAGATTTTTGTAGAAAAGCCAATGGATATGTAGCGGTAAAACAAAATCAAAACGAACATGCCCGATAACCCCTTACTCGCCCAAGTCTCAAAATACCGCGCCCGGCTGGATAAGCAAAACGCGGCGGATTTAGACCGGCTCATAAACGCATACGGCCTCATGTCCGCGCGTCTCAAGGACAAAGTTGATTTGCTACTGCTGGAAATAGAACGCAACCCGGGCGCGAACATTACGCAGATGCGCCGGTACAACGACCTGGTAGATGCGCTCAATTCCGAATTCGCCCGGTACGATGCTTATCTCGAAACCGAACTACAAAGGATAACCACCGAAGCGCAATCACAGGCGCGGCTTGACTCCGCTGCCCTGATTGCCGCCGCTTTACTTCTGCGCGGCCTGCCGGTCAAGCCCGCCCAAGTACCGCAATCAACGGCTATCTCCGAAGTGCTGGCCGAAGGATCCGCGGCGTGGAAGCGGCTGCATGAACTCGCCCCGCTGCAAGCGCAGACAATCATTGACAACCTGCTCGTGGGGATAAACAGTGGTTACGGGTACGAGAAACTTGGCAGGCTGATCGTGGATGACCTGGGGCTGGGGCTGTCAGATGCAATGAGATGGGCGCGGACAATCCAGATGGAGGCGTACCGCGAGACCAGCCACAACACGATGCTAGAGAATTCGAACATTGTAGACGGCTGGACATGGTGGGCGCAGGTGGATGACAGAACGTGCGAAAGTTGCGCGGAGAATCACGGAACATTCCACGAAGCGGGTGAAAGCCTTACTGACCTGACGGCGCATATCTGGAATTGTCGCTGCGTGGAACTCCCCCATGTTATCGGCGACGACAACCCGGTGACGAATGAGCCGATTGAGTGAAAGGAATCCCTGTGAACGTATCAACTTATATTCTTAACTACTTGGTAAATCAAGGAGTTACAACGATTTTTGGAATTCAGGGAGGATTTATCGCGCCGCTGTTTGACGCCTTCCACGGGCGGACAGACATAAAATACATCTGTACCCAGCACGAGCAGGCCGCGGCAATGGCGGCGGACGGTTACGCCCGTTTCGCCGGGTTGGGGTGTGCAATCGCCACGTCTGGACCCGGCGCGACCAACCTGATAACCGGGATTGCCGCGTCCTGGTTCGACTCTATCCCCGTGATCTACATCACCGGGCAAGTCCCCACCTACGAGGCGCGCGGCACGATGCAAGTCAGACAACGCGGCTTTCAAGAGACGGACATTGTGAGCATTGTCAGGCCAATCACGAAATTGGCGCGGCAGGTTACAGATGCCGGCAATATTCAATTTGCGCTCGAACAGGCCGCGTGGTTGGCTCAGTCTGGGCGTCCTGGGCCTGTTCTGCTCGACATTCCGATGGATGTTTTGCGGGCAAAGATTGACCCGGATACCCTGATAGAATATGCACCAGCCGCACCCGAAAAGCCGCATATTGATTACGGGATTTCCGAGACAGTCAAATTGATTGCGCAATCAAAGCGCCCGGTTGTCGTTTACGGGCAGGGCGCGCGTCATGCACGGGTGGAACTGTTGCAGTTTATTGTGATGACCGGGATACCTTGTCTGCCATCCTGGGCGGCGCTTGACCTGGTCTCACACGACCACCCGCTGTACGTGGATACCTTCGGCGTGTACGGTTCGCGGGCGGGGAATCTGGCGGTACAGAACGCGGATCTGATAATTGCAATTGGCACGCGGCTGGATGGGCGCATGACTGGCAACCCGTCAAAATTCGCGCCGGGCGCAAAACTGGTACAGGTGGATATTGACCGGGGCGAGATGGAAAAGACGTGCAAGCCGAATGTGACCATCTGTGCGGATGCGCTGGATTTCTTGCGGGCGATAAGATGTACATCTATCAGCATTGCAACGAGATTGCCATTATTTGGTTGGTATGACCGCATCGCCGCATGGAAGCAGAAATATCCGATGGTGACGCCGCTTACCCCGGCGGGCGAAGTGGGAGTAATTCAGCCGCTAAATTTTATCTGCCAACTCTGTGGCCTACTCCTTGACGACGCGATAATCGTCACCGACTCCGGGGCTAATCTCTCATGGGCGCAACAAGCAATGACAATTCGCGGTAATCAGCGGACATTCTCGGACTTCGGCTTTTCTGCGATGGGATACGCCCTGCCCGCCGCGATCGGCGCGCACTACGCAACGGGAAAGCCGATAATTGCCATCACTGGCGACGGCGGGATGCAGATGAACATCCAGGAATTGCAGACGCTGGCGCACTACGATATTCCGGTAAAGGTGTTCATCCTGAATAATCATTCCTACGGGATTATCAAGCAATTCCAGGAAGAACTGTATGAAAGCCGGTACGAAGCAACGGACGAAGCGGGCGGGTATTCCTCCCCGGATTTTCAGCGGGTTGCGGCTGCCTATGGGATTCGGTGCTTACGCATACTGAACAATACAGTGGCAGGATGGATGTCTGCTGAGGCGCTCAAGTATCCTGGCCCGTGCGTCTGTGACGTTGACATTGACCCCGCCGCGCGTATTTTCCCGAAGGTGCAATTTGGGAATGCGCTCGATAATCAGTCGCCGTTGTTGCCGGAGGATGAACACGCGGAGAACGTGCGCAATGAATAGAATAGGCGTAAGACTCACTTATTATCCAGCGTATGCGCATCCATTTGATATTAGCAGTAATTTCGGACGAACCAGAGAGGAAAACTTAAAAATATGCTGGAACGCGATGATTGCTGTTTGCAAAAAGCGACTGGTCTTGTCTCCAACAAAAGATGATTACAAGAACGGCAATCTGCGAGTAGAGTTTTATTCGGAGTCGTAAACAATGACAACAAAAAAATGGCGTCAGAAATCAGAAATGTACAAACAATTCTGTCAGCCAGAATTCAAGGGCGATTTCTCTGAAAAAATGGCAGAGGAGTTATTCATACTTGAAAGCACCGGAAAAGGAGGGGTGTCTATTAATAATGGGTATGCTCAAGGGAAAAAATGGATGGATGTTACCATTGCGATGTGGAAACACGACATTCCGATAGGGCTGATAAGCAAAGAAGAATTATATGAGGATTTTCCGAAAGTATGGGTAGACGGTGTTGTCGGGAACGTGAAGTTTTCAATAAGCGCATATTTGGAAGCATTTAAATGACTAGCGCCGAAGTCCTAAAGATATTCAAGCGCCAATTCAAGCGTTGGACATACATGGTCAAGCATTACGGTTGGAAACTGACTATGTATTACTACGATTGCCATGAAGATATGCCGAAGGAAGCGGGAGAGGATTGCATTGGTTACACGGTTATTAATTTCAAGTATCTTGAGGCGGTTATTTATATCAATCTAAAAAAGGGGCATGACATGGATGAAAAAGAAATTGAATATGTTGTTATCCACGAATTGACTCATTTACTCGTTTCCCCGCTTCAAGAAAGTTCTGAGATAACGCCGCTTGAATATACCGTAACTTCCATCGCGCGCATTTTTCAAGGACTCCGCAAATGACCCAGCTTGAGCGGCTGATAGCCCGCGTCGTGCAACTCGTGGAAGACAGCCCCGCGCAGATGGTTACGATCACCGTGACCATTGACGAGAAGGGCGCTCCCGTCTGCTGGCAAGTGAAACAAGGGCAGGTGGAAGGATTGCAAGACACCAAAACAGTGGTAAAATAAATTATTGCATTGCCCACTATGGAAAACAATTCTAACAGAGGGCAACCCGGATAGTGTGACCGGGTGACAGCAGGAATAGGCCAAACCAAATGGCATAGCTGCAAACAATTCAAGCGGGATAAACCCCGCGCATAATCGAGCGAAACGAAGGGCGAAAGCCCGGACACAGCCCGTCTCCATTCGGAGGCGGGTTTTTTGTTATCCGAAAGGAGAATATCAAAATGGCTAAACCAACCGCTGCCGATCCTACGACAGCCACGACCCCCGAAACCCTGCCGGTCGTAGCCGACCCCGTAACAACCGAACCAGTATCAGTGCCCCCCGCCGAACCCGTGAAAGATGCGGCCTGGTGGGAGAGCAAGGCGAAAGCGATGGAGGCCGAAAAGGTTGCCACTGCCAAGAAACTCGCCAAACTGGAAGCGGCGGAGCAAGCCCGCCACGAGGCAGAATTATCCGAACTTGAGAAGGCCAATCAGCGTGCAGAGAAGGCCGAAGCCGAAGCAAAGTCCGCAAGGCTTGACATTCTCCGCCGGGACGTGGTCAGAGACAAGTTACCCGCAGAACTCGCCGCCCGTTTACGGGGTGATACTCGCGAGGAAATGGAAGCTGATCTTGCCATAATGCTTGCAGCGATGCCCGTCAAAGTCGCCCCCCCGTTGAATCCAACCAACCCAAGCGCACCGCAGACAGGCGAAACCGATGACGAACACAGAATCCGTCTCGGACTTAAGCGTGGATAACACAAGGAGGCCTTTATGGCCGGTTTGAATCTCTATTCCGATCTGGGATCCATCGCGCAGAACGTGCAAGACGAAGCGATCTTCGTCGTGCGCGAAACCTACGTGATGCCCTCCCTGGTCAAAACGTTCAACGACATGAGCGGGGCGAACCCGCGTGTTGGGTACAAGTACAACCAGAGTGTGGCTGGAACGATCGCGGAAGGCGACGACCTGACTTCGCAATCCTTCATCCCCTCTGCTGACCAGACCTTGACTCCCATCGAAATCGGTCTGCAATTCTTTATCAGCGACAAGCGCGCCGATTCGAGCGGCAATGTCCCGGAAAACATCCTGATTGACGCTGCCAAAGAACTTGCATTTGCGGCCGGCGACAAGTTGCAGGAACATCTCCTGATTGACATTGCCAGCCTGACCGGAGCTACCCTCGGCGCGTATGGCTCTGCCCTGGCCTGGGGTCATGTGGCCGCTGCCATTGGCGCGGCTCGCCAGGTCAACAAATCCAGCGGCGTTCCGTTGGTCTACGTCTGCCACGGATACCAGTACCTCAAGCTGGCTGCCTCCGCCTCGGTAGCCGGTGCGGCCACCATGACGCAAGCCCCGCAGTACACCGAAGAAATGACCCGCAAGGGCTTTGTCCAGCAATTCATGGGTGTTGACGTTGTGCAGGTCTACCCCGGAACCCCGGCGGTCAACGGCGCAGGCGGAACCGCCTGGTTCACCGGCGGCGTGTTCCCGGCTGAGGCGCTCGCGCTTGATTGGCGTCGCCCGATTCGCATCCGCGCCCAGCGCGACGAGTCGCGGCGCGGCGTCGAATTGAACATGTCCGCCCTCTACGCTCACGGCGTCTGGCGTCCCAACCTGGGCGTCGGCGTCGCCGGATTTGCGACCCTGCCGGTTGCATAAGGATGGTGAACCATGTCTGACGCTTTCAATGTTCAAGCTGTTTGTGTGACCCTCCCCGGTACTCTGGCGGATGGTATCCCGACCCCGATGTTCCACGTCCCTGCCAAACAGGGCGCGATCACGATCCTTGAGTGGCAGGTTTCCATTGCCACCGCGATGGTGGCCGGAACCGGCGTGCTGATGTATGGCACGCTGAACGCGGCCAACGGGACGATTGTCCCCGTTGCAACCATCGGTACGACCTTCGGCACGGGCGGGGGTACGTTCCCGGCCATGTGCCTGGTCTCCGGCAGCGTTGATTCGGCAGTCGTTCCTGGTGACAACTGGATCGGCTTCCGCATCGGCACGATGGCCGCCGCAGGGCAGAACAAGGTGTATATCACCTACGTTCAAGGCCGTTAATTTCCTGATTTAGCACACAGGAGGGCGAAACGCCCTCCTGTGTAGAAAGTTGCGAAACGTGAGCAAACGAAAATCCCCCAAACCGCAAGTTGTCAATCCAACTTCCCCCAAAATGGGGATGCACTGGCTATCGAATGCAACTTGGGCACCCTCTGGTTATGGCGTGCAAGCCCGCCTGTTCATTAAACGCCTGAAAGCGTTTGGATACGAGCAGAGTATGACTGCCTTTTACGGTCTGCAAGGCCATACGCTCAACCTGGATGGGATGCTCGTTTTCCCCGTCGGCTTCCACCCGTATGGGCTGGATGTGGCCGCGAATAACGCCAATGCTGCCGGAGCCGACATTCTCCTGACCAATATTGATACCTGGGTGGTAGAGCCGCCCATGTTTGCGAATACCCGCTGGGTCCCCTGGTTCCCGGTGGACTCCGAACCCATGCCAAAAGCAGTTGAGTCTCGCGTCCGCGTAGCGTTTGACAGGATCGTGTACAGCAAGTTTGCGCTCGCCGAATGCGAGAAGGTCGGCTTGTCGGCGCACTACGTCCCGATGGGCGTGGACACGAAGGCTATCTACCCGATGGATCGTGCCCTGGCGCGCAAAGAATTCAATGACCATATCCCCTTGAAAATACCCGATGATAAATTCATCGTTTCGATGGTTGCCATGAACAAAGGCAACCCAAGCAGAAAAGCATTTATTCAGAACATCCGGGCGTTCAAAGAACTTCACGAAAAACACCCCGACACCGCCCTGTACCTGCATTGCACGGACGGGCACGATGGCGGCCTGGGCGGGATCAACCTGCCGCCGTACATCGAAAATCTCGGCCTGAAAATCGGCGTGGATGTTTTCTTCCCAGACCAGCAGGTTATGCTGAACGGCTACCCAGATGAGTTTATGAACTCACTTTACAACTCATCCGGCGTCCTGGCGGCCTGCTCGCTCGGCGAAGGTTTTGGAATTCCGATCATCGAAGCGCAAGCGGCTGGCTGCCCGGTTATTGTGGGTGATTGGACATCCATGCCAGAACTGTTATTCGCCGGATGGAAGGTAGACAAAAAAGACGCCGAACCCTGGTGGAACTTCCTGGACAATTACATGTTCGACCCGCACTGGCACGCCATTTACGAGAAGCTGGAACTGGCCTGTGCGGAGCGGGATAACCTGGAACTACGGGCGCAGGCACGCGCCGGGGCGATGGCGTTTGACGCGGATCTGATTGCAGAGAAATACTGGAAGCCGGTACTCGCAATAATTAACGAGAAGGTCCAGGCGGACAAGGCGCGCAAGGCCGCCATTGTCCCGGCACAACCGCGCGAAGATAATGACACGCTCATACTCCAGCAGTGCGGCAAGAACTCCGAACACGGACGCATGATGGCGCTGACCATGACCCGCAACGTGGATTACTGCCTGCGTCATAAGGTCGATTTCCAAACTATCCTGGCTGATATTGACCAGTACCGCGTTGAGGATAGCACGCTTGGATTTGGCAAAGTCGCCCTGATCCGCAAAGCGATGGAAGTAAAGCGCTATCGGAACATCATCTGGCTTGACGCGGATGTGATTATCGCTGACCTGTCTGTGGATATCCGTACCGCTGTTGTCCCCGGAAAGGTTGGGGCGGTCTGGCATGACCTGAAACAGAACGGGCAGATACTCGGACACCACAACGTCGGGGTGCTGGCTGTCTCGAATTGTGATGAGGTAAAAATCTTTTTCGACAAGTGGTTGGCGAAGTATCCCGGAAAGCCAGAATTCCCCTGGCTGGAACAGGGCGCATTTGCCGAAGTCGGAAAGGAAACCGGGCTGATTGCTACCATCGGCGCGGAGTGGAACTCGGTGGATTACGTCAACCCCTGCCCGCATCCGGTCATCCTGGGCTTTCACGGCTATCAAGAACGCCTGCAAGTGATGCGGGAAGCGTTGGCGAAACTGGAAGCCAATGAGAAAATTTGACGAAAGGAGTCGTTTTATGGACACCAAAACTTTGCAAGAAATCCTAATCGAAGAATTCTTCAGCGAACAGAACTTCCCGACTCAGCACGACTTCGCCGCACGCGCCGAAATTCGGGCGCTGCGGGAACGCGTAGCCGAGTTGGAAGGGAAGAAATACGGCAAGGCCGAGAAGGGACGCCCCGCCCCGGCGGATAAGTCGGAATAGGCGACAAGGAGTAATAAGATGACAACTAAAACTATTAGACTTGGAAATCCCGGCGGCCCCGAGGAGAATGTCAATATCGTTGACGGATCCATAAGTACTGCCCTGGTTGCAACTCCCACGACTGACATCGGTGACGTAACTCTGCTGGCCGGAACCGCCCTCGTCGGTAAGGTTGGCATTGACCAAGCAACCGCCAATGCCAATGAGGTGGTGGTCAAGACCAATATCCACCCACCCGGGCTGTCAACTGTCGCGTGCGGTGAACTGCAAGGATCGGCCACTGCTCTACAATTGCCGAACGTGGCTTGTAAATTCGTCCGCTTCCGTGCTGTTTTGAGCAATGCGGGAAATGTGTACGTAGGTGGTGCATCTGTCACTAAACCGGATGGCACGACTGACACAACCACCGGTCTGGAGCTCTCGGCTGGTGAGGATACTGGCTGGATACCTGCGTCGAATTTGTCAATTTTCTATCGCATTTGCGACAATGCTGGAGACGATTTATGTTATCTCGCTATATCGTAATTTGCGATAAACCTGACCACATTTGCGCGAGCAGGTCATTTGGAGACTATGCGGAAAACGGTAAAACTCAATTCCGCAAATAGGACAATTCATATTCTGTCCAAGCTTTGTATAGATACGAGAACTGGAGTGATAAGAATGGTGTTCGCCGACTTTCATCAGTTGCAGATTCTCCAAACGATTATCATCTCGGATGCCATTGATATGATGAACAACTTCATCGGCAACGAGATAGCGCCCAAGATGTGTTTCCATAATGAGCGTATGTTTTGCAATGTATCCATGTTTAGTCGCTCTTGGATGGCCCTCTGGGGCAACAGAATAAATATAACCATGATTGTTCATTTCCCCTCGATAGCGGGAATGATTCTTGCCTCTAGGCACGGTACTCAAAGAACTGCAACTTTTGGAACAATAATGCCCATAACCCCGTTCGGTATCAACCCTCTTTGCATAAAATGGCTTTCCGCATCTTTTACAATGGCGATTGGCGAGCTTCAGCCCATTTTTAGGATCATTTTTTTGGCACTCTCGCGAGCAATAAAGAACGCCTTTGGAGCGGATAAGACGTTTTGGAGAAGCATAAAACTTTTCTCCACAGACCGGGCAAAACCGATTTTTGATAAGATTGACACTTGGCATAACGACCTCCGATTGATAACTAAAACGATGACATTATATCATGTTTGTTTTGGAGTACCATGAACCTGCTGCTCAACAGACTTGCCAAACGGCTCTATCGAGCGCGCGATTTGTTTACCATTGACCGTGCTACGGGTACGATCAACGGTACTGCCTGCAATCCCGGTCCCAGCACCCGCACCGTTGTAGACACAGACGGTAAACTGTCCATCGCTGGCGGGAAACTGCTGCTATCCCCGCGCACCACACCCGCCTGGGGCGACCCTGGACTGTGGTTGGATGTTGCCATCACCCGTGTCGTGGGGCAGAGGGCGTATGGGACGATAAAGGTTGCGGATACAACCTATTATAGTACGCTTGGATATAGCACCAATAAAAGCGGCGTAACAGCTAATGCCATTATGATTGGAGACGATAATCTTTCGGCCATTGAAGCTGCGACCGGGCCGGTGGTTTATGCAGCCGTTGATGCCACCGAATACCCAATCTGTCTCATCTGCGCCCAAGGGGGTGGTGCTCATCTCTACATCAAAATCTCCACGAACTGGTTATATTTCGGGAAGTGGGGAACGAATACCAGTACCTCGCTTTATTTCGGCATTTCTGACTATAACGCCACCATCGAAGCCGATAACTTCATTATTCCCGTCATGCTCAAGCTGCCAGCGCCTCTGTCCAGCGACGGGTTCGGTGGCACATACCCAACCACGGACGGACTTGGTCATCCCGAAGGTGTGACAGTTGGTGCTGGAGGCGCAGGCAAGACGTGGGTTGGTGGAACCTGGGCAATCGTGGGCGGTGCGCTGGTCAATACACCGACGTTGGGGGCGGATATGTTTGATGCGGGAGCGGGTACATTCGCAAGTGGCACATATGCCTGGTCGCCCTATTCTCCTAACACAGTTACAAATGTCGGAAATAAATTAGTAGTGACATTCGTTTCGGGCGGCGATAGCGATGGGGCAACAGAAGCGCTAAATAGTGCAGCTGACTTGAACGCAAATTTAGTTGTGAATACGTGGTATGCGCTACAATTTGACGCCAACGTTAATGCTGGTGCGTCTGTTGGATTTAGGTCAAAGACATTAGGTGCAACATACGATACCGTCGTAACATCAGAAACGCCTGTCACGATAAACCACAGATGGCGAGCGTTACATGCTACGACAAATGTTATCCATAACAGGGACATGGCCTCCGGGAAAATTGCAACGTGGGATAACATTACTCTAAAGCCCCTCACCCTCTCCTCCCTCTTCACCTCCATCTCCGAATCCACCCCCGATGTCGTGGCGAGCGTGGATTTGGTCTTGACTGCTGGAACGCAAGCAGGATTGGTACTCTGTCTGGACGATGCAACTACTCCGGCAAACTTCATCATCGTCTACTGCGATGGTACAAATGTCATTGTAGATAAATGCGTGGCTGGAACGTACACCAACGTCCTCAGCGGCGCAGTCACCTATGGCGCAGGCTACATGCTCCGAGTGGACATCAACGATGGAGTCGGGCGGGTGTACTACAACAACCTGCTGGTTGGCACGTTCACCGTTGCCGATGCAGGTGTGAAGGACAATGTTCTGCACGGGTTGTTCAGCACCTACTCTGCCAACAGCATTGACAATTACAACATCTACGCCAAAGGCACAAGCGGTGAATACGCGCAGTTGGGAGTTGTGTAACATGGGTAAATATCTTTTCATTGCTCCCTTCGAAAACAATCTGATCGTCTTTCCAAAGGACGGCGACCAGGCATTAGACATCAAATATCCAACTGGCAAGCAGGTCGAACGTACCCAGCGGCTGGAGCGGTTTGAAGATAGACCCGTCCTGGACATGGATGGCAATCCAACAGGTAAGACCGAGCGTGTTTTTGTCGGTTGGGGACTATCCTTCGACGAGACGATTGACGAAGTTGCTGGCGGAATTTTGCTTGTGACGCCGAATTATCAGGGACAGAATACCGTCGCCCTGGTGCTGGTGCATACGTCGCCGGAGAAGCGCGACCTGTTAGACGCCGACCCTGATTGGGTGTATTTGAGCGAGATTGTGGAGGCCGAGAATGCCATCCCAGAATAATACCAAATCCGAAAAGATCACAAAGACGAAGGCGAAAGCAATCAGAACCAAACTCGCCAAGCACTTCAAGGCCGCCAAGTACGCGCCAATGCTGGCGAAGGTCGAAGCCTGCACAGACCAGGCCGATATTGCCGCGCTGGTGCTGGCGGAACTCGGCGTAGAACATAAACTGGAGTTAGGATAATGAGCGCTCGTGCTTCGATGGCTGACTTACTCTTGACCCTGCGCGGCCTGGCAAATGCCGGGAGTGCGGAATACACCGTCAACGGGTCTGCCTACTGGACAGACGATCAATTACAGGCCGTTCTTGACCGGCACGTTACATCGTTCCGGCACGAAAGCCTTGCGCCCTTGCCAATCACGGGAAGCGGGGGGAGCCTGACATACTTCGACTATCAATGCGCCCGCCGCTTCCTGGAATCCACCAGTGGCGGTACTGCCCGGTTCATTGTGCAAGATGACACGGGCGGAACGGTTGGTACTGCCGCTTATACCGTTGACTATCCACGCGGTGTAGTGACATTTGGAACTGATACTACTGGACTGTCCCGCTATGTGACCGGCTACTCTTTCGACATGAACGCCGCCGCCGCAGACGTATGGACGCAGAAGGCCGCGCATTATGTCACGGCCTACGATGTGAGTACCGATAACCACAGTCTGAAACGCTCGCAGATAATCGCCGGGTGTATGGCGATGGCGAAAGAATACGCCAAAGGCGCAGCGGTCTATTCCGTGACCGTCGAGCGCGGAGATACGGATAAATAATGTTACCTGCTGCTGAACTTGACCAACTCCGCACGGATTTACTGGATGCAATGCCGGACACGTGCAATATTCTGTCTTTGTTGACCCGTACCAGCGACGGGCAGGGCGGCTGGTCGGAAGCCTGGGGCACGGCTGGTACTTCAATCGCCTGTCGTCTGGATTTCATCGGCGGGCGCGAGTCTGTCACCGGCGGGGCGCTGTTGCCCTACACCGCCGCAATCGTGACGCTGCCGCAAAATACGGCGATCACGGCGCAAAACAAGATCGAGCACGGCGGCAATACTTACACCGTCCAGGCGGTAAATGTCGGCTCATGGCTGGGTGTGAAGCGCGCCACTGTGCAAAAGGTGTAGCATGGCGATTTTGCAACATAATCAAACCTTCGTGCTGGACACCACAAAGCTGGACGAGCTAATCCGTACCAGTCCGGCAAAGGTTGCGGAGGTGGTCGGTAAAACCGCCTTTCGCATCCTAAAAAACGCGCGCATGATAACCCCGCGTGACCCCGCCCGCCCGCCGCAAGATATGAGCCGACCTGTCTCTGGCGAACTCCGGGCGAACAGCGACGTGGTAAAGGTTGACCCGCAAGGACTGACGCAGAACGTCGAATATTTTCAGGAATATGCCGTCCACCAGGAACTTGGCGCACCGGCGATCAACCTGCCCGCCCGCCCATTCCTGACCCCGGCGGTAGAACAAGAAGCGAAGCGGTTTACCGATGATTTGGGCAAGGTACTTGACCCATGAGTTCACAAAATGCCTTGAACGCGGCGCTTTATACCAAGCTCTCCGGGACGGCGCTATCAAGCCTTCTGGCGGGCGGGACGGCGGCTCCCAGCGTCTATTTCGAGCAAGCCCCGGACGGTGCGGCGCTGCCGTATGTGGTCTGGTTGTACCCGTCCGAGTTGGACGAAAATCTAATATCGCATCGGATGAAGGATATTGTAATCCGGGCGTATGGCGTGGCCGCCGCCCCCGCACAGGCCGGAACGATTGACGCGGCGATTGACACGCTCTTGCATAACGGCACGTTGACATTCGGAACCGCAACGGGCTGGACACCGCTCTGGTTGCGGAGAGAAAACGGGTATCAACTGATAACCACCAGCGAGGCGGGTATCAGGTACTACACAAGCGGCGCGGATTACCGCGTCGAAATCACGAAAGGATAAAGGAGATTCGAAATGGCTGAATTTTTTGGAAGTGGTTTGGTTGTGCAATGGATCGGAACTGCCGGCACT
>Ga0208958_1000707_pt1 | contig 38772 bp, 62 predicted proteins | sample RifOxyB1_FD_184032 | JGI IMG/M metagenome (GOLD analysis project Ga0208958, IMG submission 184032) | Soil microbial communities from Rifle, Colorado - Rifle Oxygen_injection B1 (SPAdes) | ecosystem: Environmental > Terrestrial > Deep subsurface > Rock core/Sediment | place: Rifle, Colorado...
TGAAAAATTAAACGATAATGAAAAATATTAGAAAACATTAGTTTGAACTCTCTTCCTGACTTGCTTTAATTTTCATAACCGATAATTTTGGACATTAATGATATGAAAAGAAAAATTTTAATGGACTATGGACTTAAAATTTTTCAAAATTATGGGGCGAAGCCCCCTAAATTAGGTGAAGAGCCATAATTTTTAATTTTTAACCGGAACATTTATATATGAGTACTCATATATGTACTCATATGACAAATATAAATATTTCGTTAACAGAAGATGCATATAATTATTTGAAAATGCTCAAAGGAAAAGATAAAAGTTTTTCTGATGTTGTTATGGATATAAAATCGAATTGCGAAAATAAAAAAGGAAGCAAAGAAAGTATAATGAAATTTTTTGGAGGGCTGAAAGATAAAAATATTAATTGGGATGAAAAAGAAAAAATAATGAAAGAATTTAGAAAGGATTTTAATAACCGAGTTAATTCAACAATAAAAGAGATGAGGAAAAATGATAGGATTTGATACGACAACATTGATTGATTTTTTTAGGAAAAACAAGGAATTAAAAGAATTGCTAGATAGTATCGATGAAGATTTTTGCACAACTTTAATCAATTATCAAGAAATTATTTTTGGTATTGATATCTCGGATTATGCTTATTTGGAAGAATTTAATTTTTATCAATCCCTTTTTAATAATTTAATCTTAATAATTCCTGATAAAAATTCCTGTGATAAATCGAGTGATATCTTCTGGCATCTTAAGAAAAATAACAAATTAATAGACAAATTCGATATAATGGTTGCAGGAGTCTTGTTATCTAATGGAATAACTAAAATAATCACGAAAAATAAAAAACATTATGAGAATATTCCAGGATTGAAGGTTATTTCTTATTAAAAGAAAATTAATTTTCTTTTGCTTCTTTTTCAGAATCATTGATTAAAATTGCTTTTCCACCTGCTTTTTCAATTTTTTGTCTTGCACTTTCTGAAAAAGCATTTGCCTTGATTGTTATCTTTTCTTTTAATTCTCCTTCTCCAAGAATTTTATAATCTTCTAAAACCAATTCTTTGTTCTTTCCATATTTTTTCATTAAAGAATCAAGATTGCTTTGAATCTGTTTAAGATTCATCACTAAATTTATTTTTTTAGCAGTTGCTCTGCTGGTTATTCCTTGTTTTCCAAAATATTCATTTCCATATAATTTTATAATCAAGCTTTTTTTCTGGTCTGCTCTTTTTCCAGAGCCAGCCATACCAATACCGCCATGATGGCCTGAACCTTTCCATTTTTTTCTAGCTCCATGACCATAAGTAGTATTTCCCCTCTGCCTTCCTGATTTTCTTCGTTTCTTGGTTTTAAATGGCATTTTATGCTGTTACCTCCATTGGTTGCTGGATTAAATGTTGATGATAGAATTCTATTTCATTTGTTGTAGCAAGAGGACATTCAGTCATTCCTGGATAAAGATATCCTTGTCTTAGCATCCCTTTTGTAGCAGAATAAGCTGCTCTTTTTGTTCTAGTATCACCATGTTTCAAAATTCTCATAGTGTTTATTACATATAATCCTTTATGCTCTTCTACAGATTCTACAATGTCTGTTATTCCAAGTCTAGTTAAATTATCTCCTCCTTTAAGATTTCTCAAATCTCTGCTTCTTCCTTCCTGTGTTATCCTAAATAAATAGATTAGTCTCATCTTATAGCATCCTCTCAATTAATTTATTTATATCATTTTTATTATTTCCCAAAACACCTTTTGGATATTGCAGTTTGCTTTTGATTCCCCCTCTAGGAGGATGCAATCTGAAAAAAGGCTTGATTCCCAAATCTATTAATTTTTTTCCATTCATTAATTCCTCTGCAACTTTTTCAATATCTATTTTTTCAGAATATTTTTTGTTTGGAATCTTTATCAATTGCCCTCTTTTATGCAATAATTTTACAAGAACATCTTTTTCTATTTCACCAAAAGCGACATAATATTTTACTTCATTAAGCATTCCCATCAGGCTTTTGTTATTAAAATCAATTATTGTGCAGGTATATTTTCTTTTTAATCTTAATCTGTTAAGAGTTTCAACTATATCTGATTTTTTCTTGACTTCTCCCCCAATCCTTATTACTGCTATTAGCTTTGAGTTTGAACTATTTTTGTCTTCAATTTTTTTTGGTTGTTTGATTTTTTTCTCTTCCATATTTGTTTTTTCTATCTAGTTTTGTTTATTCTTGATTATTTCGCCTCTTGATTTTTATTTTCTCTACAGCTTATATTACTTCTACTGTGTCTTCTGGAAAGCCTATCTTTGCCAAAACTCTTTTGGCATTTTTGGAATGGTCTCCCTGGAGTTCAATCTTGTTGTCTTTGATTGTTCCTCCGCATGCCAATTCCTGTTTTAGGCTTTTTGCAATAGCTTTCAAGTCCACGCCTTGAAAACCTGAAATTTCTGTTGCTATTTTTCCAAACTTTTTCTTAACAGTCTGGACCTGTATTCTCTGTTCAGTTTTTGCTATCTCTTCACAAATACAAGCTTGTAAAGGCAATCCGCATTTCGGACATATATCCATTGTTTTATTTCACAACAGGCTTATTTAGGTTATTTAGTCTGTTGATAGTTAATAATCTTGCAATTGTCCTTTTAATCTCTCTGATTTTAAGCTTCCCACCTTTGGCTGCATTTATTTTATTTTTCATTAATTCCATTCTTAATTCTTTTGTCTTTTCTTCTATTTCAGTTTCAGACATTTTTGCAATATCTTTTGATTTTAATATGGCCATTTTAAATTTATTTTTTATTTAGTTAATGTTTATGCAGGGCAGGAAGAATAAGCAGAGATTGGTTATAGCAAGTTTTGATTTCATTGACTCGCCAATCTTTCTCTCTTCGCTTGCATTTTTATTTATTATTGATATAACCATTTTTATTTAGACTCCTTGTCCTTATTATCCTTTTGTTTCTTGATTTTTTTAGGTTTTTCTTCTTTAATTTCTTTAATCTCTTCAATCTCTTCTTTTACTTCTGTTTTTTCTTTTTCTTTTGAAGGAAATTTAACTTTTGCTTTTAACGCATCATCAATAATAACTCTATCGTAAATCCTTGCTGTTGGAGCCATAATTGCAACTTTAACCCCAATTATTCCTGTTTTTGTAAGGGCAACTGCTTTTGCTTTATCAACTTCTTTTGTTGAATCTCCTGCTTTTTTCAAATAACCTTCTCCAAATCTCCAAGACTTAGCTCTTTCACTTGGAAGTTTTCCGCTTGTTCTTATTTCGCACCCAAGTGCTCCTGCTCTCATTATTTCCTGAAGTTTTTTATATGCAACAACTTTAAATTTCAAATTTCCCATTCTTTCCAAGTCCATTGCAATATCATCTGCAACTGTCTGTGCATCAAACAAACGATTTTCAATTTCTTTTATTTCAACATGAGGATTTTCAAGCTTGAATCTTGTTTTTAATACAGAAGTAATCTCTTCTATTTTTTCTCCTCTTCTTCCAATAACAAAACCTGGTTTTGAAGTTGAGATTATTATTTTTTCTCCTATTGGAGTGTATTCTATGTCTAATTTTGAGATTTTTCCTTTTCCCAAATCTCTTTTGATATATTCTTTGATTCCATATTCTTCTTTCTTTAATCGAATGAATTTACGCTCTTCCATTTTACATCTCTGTAGTCTTTCTCAGTGCATCCATGCATGCTCCTGCTAAATTTATTGTAGTTCGAATTTGTCCTGTTGATGCGCTGTAAACATCCTTGATTCCTGCAACTTTTAAAATTTTTTTGCATTCATCTCCAATAACCAATCCTGTTCCCTGTGGAGCTGGAATTAATTTAACTCTGCAGCTTCCGCATTTTCCTTCAACTATAAATGGAACTGTATGAGGCTCTCCGCAATTGCAGTCAAAACTTGCGCAAGCTCTTTTAATTTTAATAATTCCAAGTTTTGCTTTTCTTGTTGACTTTGCTCTTGCAGGCAGAGTTTCCTTTGCTCTTCCATAGCCCAATCCAACATAACCATTTCCATTTCCAACAACAACCATGCAAGCAAAAGTAGGAACATTTCCTTCTGCGGTTTTTTTCTGAGTCTGTCTCCAGGCTCTCCTTTTTCCTCCTCCAAACTTTCCTTTTGCCTGCCCTATATTAAGAACATCTGATTTTAAATTTAATAATAAATCAATAATTTCTGGTTCAAGTATTCTATGAGTAAGGGCTTCATCTATATTTTTTATTTTTCCTTCCCTTACTAATTTTCCTAATTTAGTTTTTGGCTTCCAGTTTTCCAAATCTGTTGCCTGCTGCTGCTTTGCTCTTTCTTCCCGTATAACTGCAATTTCTTCTTTGCTTTTTCTTTTTCTTGGTTCAAATGATCTTCTTTGTTCAAATTGTCTCATTTTAAACTTTAGCCTCCTCAGGTAATAATCTTGCTTTTTTTAATAATTCCAAATCTCTTTGATAAGTTTCTGTATATTCAGGTAGGCATGAAGTGAGAGGTATTGTAATTCCAGGAGTTCCATCAATATAAATGACTCCTTGAGTATTGAAAAGCATTTGCCAATCATTACAAGAAAATCCAGATAAATTTCTTATGTTTACTGGTTTGTTTAAGAAAGCATAAAATGGTTCTGGACCACAACTTCCCAGCCCCCCATATTTTCCTGAAAAACAAACAATTTCTTCTTTTCTTTCCCGAGTTCTAATAATTCGAACGTTCACTCTTGTTCCAAGTTCCTGAACTTTTAATTCATCTAAGCTTTTAACTGGAATAAACTCTTCTTCAACAGCAGTTGTTGTTAATTCTTCTTTCATTTTATTTCAATCCTCCTTTAACTTTGTTAAAAATTGAATCTAATTTGCTATGTTTTCCTTCCAACCTGTCTTTTGAAGGAATCACCTTTTCATCAAAATTTATTTTTAATCCAGAATCAGAAATTCCCTTGACAGCTGCGTAAATTCTTGAACCTTTGGTGTTAGGAATCAATCCTGTATCTAGAATCAATCGTTTTTTGATATCCTTTGCTTTTTTTCCTAGTAAATATCCTGCAAGATAGGAAGCAGGCAATGATTTCAAACTTCCTGATTTTTCCTTTGGCCAGTCATGCTCCAATAAATCTCTTGTATTTACAGAATGAACAACTTTGTCCTGAGCATTTTTGCTTTCAATAATCTGAATTAATATATATCTGCCAGTTTTTCTTACAACCAATCTCGGAGAATTTCCTTTAAGCAAAATCAACCTTTTCTTGTAATTTGTCTTGTTCTCTATTCTTCTTTGTTTATTCAGTTTCATTTTGAATTTTTAGATTTTTTAGCTTTAAAGATAGTATGTTCTGATTTTTTAGAATCAGAAAATTGCCTTTTTGTTTTAGATTTAATTTCTTTATTTTTAGGGTCTATTTGTTTAATTGATTTCTTTTCTTTTATGGAACTTATTTTATCTTTATCAAGATTATCTATATATTCCTTGAACTGAGCCCTGCTCTTAAAGGTTCTCATCTTAATTTTTGTTCTTAAATTGTAATAAAGTTCCCTGTCCACATCCCCCCTATTTTTTAATTCTTTTAAGTATTTTCTTAATTTTCTTGTAAGTTTGACATATTCTTGTTTCCTATTATTTATTTTTAATTTTATTTTTCCAGGCCCTTTTTTGGTTTTTCTTTTCATTATTTTTTTTCTGCCTTTTACAGGCTTGATTAAAATCATGCCTTCATCATAAAGAGTTTTAATATCCTGTTTTGTTATTGCTTCTTTAATATCTGCCAAGTTATCTTGATTAAATATAATTCTTCTTTTTCCTACTCCCAAGGTTTTTGCAGCCAATTGTTTTTTAGTTTTAAGGTTCATTTTTTCTCTTCAATATTCTGTTTAATATCAGTTTCATGTTTTACAGCTTCTTGATTTGTTTCAGTTGCAGTTTTTTCTTTTGCTTCTTTCTCATTCTTTTCTGCAGATTCCTTAGCTTTCTTTTCATTTATTTTTTTCTTTTCCTCTCTTTTTGTTTTTTCTTCTTTAGCTCCTTTTATCTTTTCTTCAATTTTTCCAAGAAATTTTTTAGGATTGATATTAGCAAGCTTAATGTTATTTTTGATTGCAAATTCACAGATTTCTTTTTTATTCTTATTTCCAACATGAGCAACTATTGCAATCTCGTTCTTTTTTATTTGATTCAATTCGTCGATATTATGAACCAATACACTTTTTAATCCTTTGACAAGCCCTCTTGTTTTCTTTTCATTCCTGAATCCAATTGAAACATTTCTCAAATGCCCCTTCATTTTCAATCTGAATTTGTTTTCTCCGCCTTTAGCTCTTCTGTACTTTTGTTTTTTCTTTCTTCTTAATCCTAGTTTAGAATATTGAGTATATCCTAATCTCAAAAATTTGGTTTTTTTTCGTTTCATATTATAATCCTGCCTCTGTTAAATACTGATCTGCAGTTTCGTAAAGTTTCTCTAATAAAGGATCAGTTGGATTTTTTTCTAAAATAAAATAGTTTTCAGAATTATCAGGATTGAATCCATCAGTACCTCTTGAAAATCTTTTTCTTATTATAATTTTACTTTCATCTAATCTAGACACTGTTCCCATAGAATCTACTTTTTTATAAGTTACTAGTTCATTTAAAGAATTAACTCCCAATTTATCTAATAAAATATCTCCAACTTTTACAGTCTCTAATCTACTACCTTCTTTAAATCTAATTCCTTTCCTTTTTTCAGTTGGATTAATTAACGTTTGTCCTGTCATTTTATATTATTTTCCTCCCTGGTTTTTCTGTTATGAATATTCCATCCTGAAAAATTCTCCTGTCTCTAAATCTTATTTTTGTCCCTTTTTCAATGTTAGAAGCAACTAAGCCTGCTTTTTCAATATCCGCAGATTCTAATTCAATTACATCTTTGTTGATTTTTATGTTTACTCCTGAAATTAATCTTATTACTCTGTCTTTTTTCTCTCCTAAAAAATTTTTAATTAAAAGTTTATTATTTGCTTCATCAACTTTTAAAGTTATTGGAAAATGAACAGAAACTGCCTGAAGTTTGTATTTAAACCCTTCATCCAACCCTTGTATCATATTTCTTACATGAGCCTTTAAACTTCCAAATATCTTTTTTTCTTTTTTTGTTGCTTTTCTTGAACTAATTACAATCTTGTTTCCATTTACACTTACTTTTAATAAAGGACTGAATTTTCTTGATATTTCCTTATTCTCTTTTTTCATGGTTATTTGATTATCTTTGACTTCTATGTTTATTCCGCTAGAAAACTCAATTTCTTCATTCAGGTTTAGATTTTTTTGTTTTTCTTTTTTCATTTCTAACTTAATTCAGCCTCCAATTTTGAATCAATATAAAAAAATAGGTCTAGTGCTTTTGGTAAGTACTCTTCTTCTAATGGAAAATGTCTTGCCATTTCTCTTTTTTCTTGTCTTAAATCATATATCCTTTTTAATTCACTAACATACCTTTCAGAAATTTCTATTAATTCTACTTCTCCATCTAAAATTTTTCTCCTAAAATCTGTATCTGTTTTAATACCTAGAACTATATTTTCAAGATGAATAGGATTACAATCAAGAAAAATTATATCATCATTAATATGTACATGAGGTTTGCCAGTTTCTCTAAGGAAAGGATCAATTTCATCATCTTCAGAGCTTCTTGCGACAGCTGTTAATTCAAATACCTCAGGAACATATAATACTTCTTCCTCATGTTCATTTTCAAAATAATATCCAGTTATCATCTTAATATACATATGCTATCAAGCATCCTCCAAGATTTTTATCTTCAGCTTCATTATGTTTTACCAATCCTTTATTTGTTGAAATTATCAGAAATCCGAAATTTTTTGCAGGAAGATATCTTCTTACATAATTGTTTATTTTACCTACAGAAACAGTATATCTTGGTTTTATTGCCTTGAACTCATTCAAATTTTCAATTTTAATTTTTATATTTCTTCCTTCAACAGAATAATCAATATATCCTGCTTCTTTTGCAATATCTAATACATTTCTTAATAATCTTGAATTTTTATTTACAATTAATTCTGTTTTTCTTGCCCTTTTGGCATTCATTATCTCATTCAATACATCTGATATTATATCTTGTGACATTTTAATTTATTTTTTTATTTAGTTAATGTTATGCAGGATAGGGAGAGTATGTGCAGATTTGCTTGAGCTTCGGTTTATCGCTTTACTTGCCTCGCTAATCTTACTCTCTTCACTTACAATTTGATTTATTATTGATATTTTCATTTTTCTTTAACTATATTTTTTAAATCCTAAATCCACTGCAATTTCCCTGAAGCAGTGCCTGCATAAATTTATTCCATACCTGTTTATCATTGAGCCGAATCTTCCGCATCTTTCGCATTTTTTTCTTGCAATTCCTGTTGTTCTTTCTTTTGGCTTGTTGTGCTTGATATATTTACTTCTAACAGCAGGTTTTCTGTTCAATTGCTTCAATACTTTTCTCCAGTCTGATGCTGTCATTTTTTTGTTCCTAACGAAAAGCAAATATTTATTTTATTTTTCATGTTACTTATTTGCTTTTCGTTACCTCCAATTTAAAATTTTTCTTTAAAAAATCAGTTATTTCCTGTTTTGTAACATTCTGTTTTTTTGGATATTTTCCCTGCTTTATTTTTCTTAATTTTACCCTCTTGCCCTTTCTTTTAAAAACAATGCTTATCTCCAATCCCAACATTCCAATTTCCCGGTTATACTCCAGCCCAGGAATTTCAATATATTCTCTTATTCCAAATGAAGCATTGTTTTCAGTTATTTGTTTTTGTGAGATTTTATTATCTCTTGCAGCAAAAAGTTTTTTCAGGAGATTTTTTATTTCTTCTTGGTTTCTCATTGTTACCTTGCATCCACTTTCTTTTCCAGGGCTTATTCCAAAAGTAGGAATTCTTTTGCTAGATTTTATCCTTTGTATTTTTCTTCCGGTTATCATTTTTAATAATTTCTCGGATTTTTCTAATTTGTCTTCTATGCCTCCGCAATTAAGGACGATCTTTTCTATTTCAATTTCACGCATGATGTTGGTTTTCATTTTATTCAGTTAAGATTATGTTTTTAACCCAGACATTTATTTTTTTATCATCTGAAGAAATTTTTACAAGCTTTTTCCCCCCTCTTTCAATGATTTCTTCTATTTTTCCAGTATTTCCTGTATGCTTTCCTTTTATAACTATCACTTTTCTGCCCTTTTCCAAAGGAATTATTTTTACTATCTTTTTGTCTTCCATATTAATTACAACAGAATCTCCTGTGTTTACTTTTTCTTTTGAAATTACATTCCATCCATGCATAAGATTCAACTGAATGTTTTTTGAATCAATAACTTTTTTGCAGATTACTTTCAGAACTTTTGTCTTTTCTTTGTTATTAATTTCTTCAAAATCCATTTTTTTATTTTTGGAAATTATGGCTTTATAGTGCTTGTTTATGTGCGGAAGATTTATAATATCAAACAAAGATATTGGATAATTGGTATCATGAATAATTTTATTATTTACTAAAACCTGTTTTTCATGAATTACTTTTTTCAATTCCTTATTGTTTCTGACTAATTTTAGAATATCCCTCATAACAACTACAAGCGGAAGAGCTTCATATTGATTATGAGAAGGCACAGCTACAAATTTAGTTCCTTTTCTTGGTATTGGCCAAAAATTTTTAATATTATTTCTTTTTAGATGCATTTTCTTCTTGCTCCTTATATTTTGTTGTTTTTGTTTCGTGTTTAGTTTGTTCTTTTTTAACTTTGGGAGTAGGTTCAGTTTTTTTAGAAACTGAATATCGCATTGGTTCGGTTTTCTGAACATTTGTTTTTTTAGCAATAAGTTTTCTTTCCAAAGCTTGCTTTCTGTTTTTATCATCCAAGTTTAATTCTTTAACCTGCAAATTTGACGGATGAAAATAGACTTTTATTTTCGTCCCATCCTTTTTAGTTCTTTGTATTCCTTCAATTGTTACCCTATAATTTTTAATGTCAATTAAATCAATTTTTCCGTTTTTCTTTTTGAATTCTCCAACCATAATTTTAACTTCATCGCCTTTTCTAACTGGAAAACTTCGTTTTCCATATTTTTTTCTTAATTCTTTTGAAAGATTAGCAGATAAAATCTGATGCCTTATGTGAATTGGAGCATTTGCTAAATATTTTCTCTGCTTCCTTGGCTGGACGCTTGCATTCCACATGGTTGAAAAGTGTTGTTTCATTTTATTTATCTTTGTTGTTTATGTATTTGAATTTCATATAAAGTTCCGCCATGATTATAAACCGCTGTTATGTTTCCTTGTGTTGATTGATAAACAAACTCTAATCTGTTAGGTGATGTGTTTGTATGAAAGCCGGATTCATTAAAACCCATTATTTTTCCAATTTCATCTGAAGCTGCCATAATTTTTTCTAATTGAACTCTTAATTTAGCTCTTATCTGCAATATTTGCTGACTTTGTTCACTAACTTGTGTTTTCATTTTACATAACAAACTTGGCAATTTTAGTCAAGAATGGCCATCTGTCAGCGACCTCCTTTGCAATAGGTCCTTTAATTTGAGTTCCTTTTGGATTACCTTTATCATCTTTTAATAATGCAACTGCATTGTCTGTGAATGCAACTCTCTGTCCTGTGTTTCTTCTATAAGGTTTTTTTTGCCGGATTATAACTGCATCAAATAATTGCCCTTTTATTTTTGGGTCTCCTTTCCTGACTGAAACTTTAACCCAATCTCCAATTTTAGCATATTGCTGCCTTCCTCTCTTTGATTTTCCTCCCATGACTCCTGTTATTTTAACAATTCTTGCTCCGCTGTTATCGCTAGCTAACATCAAACTCCCAACATTCAATCCTTTAGTTAATCTTGCTGCAACGCCTTTCATTTTTGCGCTCCTGTTACTTCTTCGTATCCTTGTTTAACCTGATCTCTTAAATTATCTATTAGAATACAATAACCAATCAGTCTGTTACTATATATTCTAGAAGAATCTCTGCCTTCTATTTGTAATTCAAAATTATTAATTAATCTTCTTGCTTCAATATAATAATCTTGTACCATGTCAGGAAATTTATAACTCAATCTCATTTCACTTATCCAGCCTAAAACTCTTTCAGCAAGTGCTCCAAATGCCCTTAATTCAGGACTCATTCTTCTGCTAGTTTGTTCTAAAGCTGCATTGCTCATTGTATTTTTTCTCCTTCTGAATTATTTATTTTTTTAATAGCAATGAAATGAATCATTTTTGAAATTGGACGGCATTCTGCAATTTCAATATAGTCTCCTATACTAATTTCATCTTTCAAACAATCAGGCAATCTTGCATGAAGCTTGGTTTTTCTTTTTGAGTACCTTTCATATTTCTGAACAAAAATAGTCCTATCAAATTCAATTACAACTCTCTTTGGAAATTTCTTTATGACTTTTCCCTTGAAGTTTCTTCCCCTTAAACTAATTTGCCCATGAAATGGGCATAATCTGTCGTTGCAAGTTGTGTTTGGTGTTTGTTTTTCCATTTTCTAATTTAATATTTTGTTAATGTTATGCAGGATAGGAAGAGTATTTAGAGCATTAGTTTTGTCTTCGGTTTTCGCAACACAACTCTTGCTTTCACTTTCTCCACTTTCAAATTTATTTATTATTAATAATGTCATTTTATGCTGCTCTTGTCTCCAAAGTTTGATTAGTTACTCCTAACATTTTATTTAATATTCTCCAATGCAAATCATAAGCAATTTTTTTATCAATGGGTTTAGCTTTAACAGAAGTTCCTGATAAAGAAAAAGACCAAAATGCTTGAAATCTTGAACCATTTTTTTCTTCATATTGGCCACAATCTGCCTTTAGTAAATTTAAACGGGATGCAATTTGTCTAGCTGCATCATCTAATGAATCTTTATAAGGTTCTTTAAGAGAAACGTTTCCAGTATAAGTGCCCAGACTATTTACAATTTCAAAATTATATTTATCTCCTTCTGTGTGTATTAATATTTTTGCTTTTATCATTTTTTCTCCTTGTTTTTTTTATTATTTTCCTTTTTATGTTTAGTAAATGGAATAAGTTTAAGCAAAACATGGCTTCTTTTGAATCTTCCTGTTCCAAATCTTCTATAAGGTCTTGATGCATTGTTCGGCATAGAGAAAATTCTTAATTTTTCTAATTCTAAATCATTTGCAATTGCATTTGCTTTCAAGCTTTTTAATAATGCAAGATAGATTTTTGATGCTTTGACAGGATATCTTCCAGACATCATTCCTCTTCTATGAGGAATTTCTCCTCTCATTGGAACAGCTCTTGTCATTTTTGTAACTTCTTCAAGCATTTTAATAGCAGTATCGATTTCTTTTCCTCTTATCATATTGCATATGGCTGTTGCATGTTTCAAAGATGCAGACAAGTTTCTTCCATTTACAATTGATTCTGTTTTTTTTGATTCAATTTTATCTTTATGAACTTGAATCTGTTTTGATTCTTTCTCTTCGTGTTTATGTTGTATTGTTTCTGCCATGTTCTTAATTTATAGTTAATGTATGCAGGATAAGGAGAGTAAGTTGAGATTTGTTTTGGCTTCTGTTTCCATTACATAACTCTTGCTTTCCATTTTCCCGCTTCCAAATTTATTTATTATTGATATTTTCATCTTATTTCACACTCTGTGATGCACTTGATTTAGTTGCTCCTATTCCTGCTGCACCATGCTTGACTTTTTGTCTTGTTGGAACAAATTCTCCTAATCTATGTCCTAACATTTCTCCTGATATTATAATAGGAACAAAATTTCTTCCATCATGGATATGAACTTTTAATCCTATCATTCTTGGAATAATTATTAAGTCTCTTAAATGAGTCCTTATTAGTTTATTTTTAACAATTTTTTTATTGCATCTTAAAATGAATTTTTGAATCATATCTGACTGCCTGAATGCAGTCCTTCTTTCATTTGCCTTCAAAAGTTTTGCAAATTCCCTTATTTCCAACTGCTTTAATTCATCAAGAGTTTTTCCTCTATAAGTAAATTCTTTCTTTCTTAATTCAATATCAATATCTTCTTGTGCCATTTTTATGCTGTTTGCGTCTCCAATGCTTTTGGTTCGATTAATCTAAACATCTCATTTAATATTGCAAAATTAATAGTACTATAATTCCTAGCATCAGTTTTAGTGGCATCAGTAATTCCATTTTGATTATCCAATTTTTTTCCATTTGTAACTTGATAATCTCCAAATCCTAATCCAGAGTAATGAAAAAGTCTTGCTGAACATTCTGCATTTCCTTCCAAAGTATTGCTGAAATCGGGATATAAAGCTCTTGACCTTATTCTTCCATTTATAACATCCTCTAAAACTACTTGCCCTGATTTATTTTGATATACTAATATTTGATTTTCCATCTTATTTAATATGCCCAGTTCTCCTTGGCCTTAGATGGCCAACTTTTGCTCCCGGAGGAGCATTTCTTTGAGCAATCTTTGATTTAATTCTTTTTCCTCTGCCGCTTCCAAATGGATGATCAACTGCATTTGTTTTTATTGCAGAGGTAAAATGCCATTTTCTTCCCTTTGATTTCATTAAAAAATGTTTATTGCCTGCCTTGACAAAAGGTTTTAAAACCCTGCCGCTTCCAGCAGCAACTCCTATAATAGCACGGCAATTTTCATTTAATTTTAATTTTCTTCTTTTAATCAAGATTTCAACTCCATCTTTATCTTTATTCATTGTTATTGCAAAACCACCTGAAGTTCTTATTATTTTACCGCCTTTTCCAGGAACAAATTCAATATTAAAAATCTTTGTTCCAGGAGGAATATTTTTTAATCTTAATATATTTCCCTCTTTAAGTTTTCCTTCGTCAATTGAAATTTCCTGTCCTTCAAATAATCCATTTGCAGCAGGAACATAAAAAATTTTATTATTAATCATTATTTTTGCAAGAGGAGTTGTATGTGCTGTTGAATTCAAAAGCTGAATAACTTTTCCAACACCTTTTGCATCAAGAGTTGGATAACTAATTTTATACACATAAGCTTGTTTTCTTACTGTATATGCAGGACCTCCCCGTCCTCTTGCCTGTTGTGTTATTGATTTTCCCATGTTATCTTCTATCTATCCAAGGCATTGGTTTTAATTCACACCCTCCTTGATATGCTTTTTTTAATTGTTCTATAAATCTTGCAGGAAGACTTTCGCTCATTAAAAGACCTAGCGGTCTTGCGCTATTGGTTGGATTTATTAAGACTTTTCCTGAATAGCCCTCTAATCTTAATCTTTCTGAAATATCTCTCGAACTTCTTTGAAGAAATATGTCATCTGCCTCACCCTGAGTATAAGCAACACAATCTCTCGAATTACCTTGAATTAAAAATACCTTAAAGTCGTAACTTCTTCCTATTTCCCTTAAACTACCATTTTCTTCAAATTCAATAATTGGAGTATCTGCATTCATCATCTTAAATCATCCCTAACTTTGTTGCAACATCGATTGCTGGATTTTTCTTATCCAATCGAACATATGCGACTTTTTTATTTAAATGAATCAAAGTGCTTATTGAATGAACTTTTACATTAAACATCTCTTCAACTTCTTTTTTTATTTCTGGTTTTTTTGATTTTCTGTCTGTTTCAAACAACAGAGTGTTATTTAATTCAATCAGTCTTACTGCTTTTTCAGTTGTTATTGGTTTTATCATTGTGGTGACCTCCATGTCAATCCTGCTTTGATTAATTTTTGTTTTGTTTCTTCAAACTTTTCTGGATGAAGAGATCCGATTGGTTGATAATCATAATGATAAGCATTAAGTATGACTCCTAGATTTCTGTCAAATTGATGATATCTTCTTGATTCAACTTTTCTATCAATGATTAAAGGATTTTCAGGATCCTGTCTTGAAAAAGTATCTGTTCCATTTTTCACTTCAAATAAATACCATCCTTGATTCCAACCATTTCTATCATCAGGTAAACTAACTTTAACCACTGCTAATCTTCCTTCTAACTCTGCTAATTGTTTTTCACTTAACGGAATTGCATTTATAGGTTCTTCTATACTAACTTGAGTTAATTCTTCATTCATTTTGCAAACTCCTCCAATTCCTTAATTGCTTTTTCAGTGAACATTGTCAATCTTGCACCGCCATCAGCCAAGTCAGCAATTTTTAATTTATTAGCATTAACAACATCAATTCCTGATATTTTCATTTTTTCCTCTTTTCCGATTACAAGAAGAAGTCCTGCATTTTTCCTGTATCTTCGCCCCCTCATTTTTCCAATTCCTGCTCTTGTTGATTTTTTCTGAACAGCAATTCCATATAGATTTCCAAGAACATCTTTTAACATTTTAAAAAAATCTTTAGATTTTAATTTTAAGATTTTGTCCTCAACAACTAAAGGTAATTTAATTTCAATTTTTTTGTTTTCCAGAGAATGATATTTCTTTGTTATTTCATCTGCTGAACTTACATAGGTTAAAGCAGAAAGAATTGCTTTATGCAATTCTTTTTTATTTATTTTTCTGAATTTTATTTCACCATGAGGTGGATGAGCCCTTCTACCGCCTTTGACGCTTGGAATTATTGCTCCAACCCAAGAAAATTGTGTTCCTCTTCTCCACATTGTCTTTTTAGGAAATCTTGACACTCCTCTTCCTCTGTCTGTTTTCCAGTCATGTCTTGTATGAAGAACATTTCCAGATGCGCTTCTATCCATTCCAGCATATTGTTTTGGTCTGTAAGGATGTTTTATTCTTTGAGCTTCAATTATTTTAAAAATTAAATCTTCTCTTATTGGTTCTTCAAATAAGCTTGTTGTCATTTCCTTTGCTTTCTTGCCTTCTGTGTCTAAAATTGCAATTTTCATCTTATGCCCTTGCCTCCAATTCTCTTCTAGCATTAGATAATTTTACTAAAATATTATATCTAAGAACCAATCTGTCAAACCCTCTTCTTAGAATCTCTCCAACATTTACAAAAGAACCTAATTGTCTAAGATATTCATTCATAGCTTCATAAGTTTGTAAAACATGTTCATAACTAGGGTGTCCTGGAATAGCATCAATAACTTTTCCAAATGGATCTGGAATAAGCACTCTACAATTAGTATCTCCACTAATATAACAATCTACTAATTGAAAACCTTCTTCAACTAATCTTAATAAGTGTCTTGCAGGTCCTTTTCTCCAATCTTGATTATTTGTTTCAGTTTTCATCTTAGTTCAATAAATTCATAATTTTTTTTAACTTGCTCTTTGCTCGGCCTTAATGGCGAAGTTAATATCAATTGCCTTTTAACAGGTCCTTGAACACTACCTCTTAAAATTATATAATCATTTTTTATTTTTCCAAAATGCTTGAATCCTTCTGTAAGATTAATGTCTTTTTCTTTAATATCTCCAACAAAAACTATTTTATTATTATATACAACTCTTGTGAAAAAACCCATCTGGCCTGCCCTTGGCTGTGTAAAATCAACTCTTGAAGGATGCCATGGCCCCCCACTACCCAATGTTCTTTGTCCTTTTTCAGATTTATGCCCTTTTAATGTAAGTCCGAATCTTTTTATTGTTCCCTGAAGGCCTTTTCCAATTGTAACTCCCCTAATATCAACAACCCCTTCTTTTAAAACATCTTTAATGGAAATTTCTTTTGATAAATTATTTTTAATAAAATTTAGTTTTTCCTCTTTATTTCCAGACAATCCAATTTCAATAATATCTGGAGTTTTCTTGATTCCTGTTTTTTTAACCTGAGAATAAACAACAACTCTGATATCATCAAACTCTTTGTTAAAACCAAAAGGTTTGTTAGAACCTTGGGTTTGAGAAATTTTTGATTTCTCAAAATCCTCTATTTTTTTGTTAGTTTGTTTTGGAAGTTTGATTTTCTTCTTTAGTTCTTTATCAAGATTATGATTTAAAACCTCTCCTGCAACTTTTCCATTACTATAAAATCTTGTTGAAAGAATTTTTATCGGAGGACATTCAAGAATCGTTACAGGAATGATTATTCTCTGCCCTTTTGTTAAAGAATTAGCAGTATTATCTTTTACATAAGCTGACATCATACCAACCTTATACCCTAAAAATCCTAAAAGACCAACATCTTTTCTGTTAATGAAATTCCAATTAACTCTAGGCAGGATTTTATGTGCCCTTGACCTAGGATAAAATTGTAAACTTCCATGTCTTGGTGTTGCGTGTTTTCCCATTGTTAATTAAAAGTCTCAGAAATCTGATTATTTCTGAACCTTCAGGTGAAAACCTGATGTTATCAAAAATGAACTTTAGGTTTTAGCCTAATTTATTAATGATAGTTATTAATAGTTTAATAAAGAAATGGTTTATAAAGGTTACGCCTCAAAATCTATATTCTATCCCGAAACTATTTCATAAGGACAATATAATTGTCCCCATGAAACTAACAAAATCTAAGTTAACAGAGACACTTAGAAAGCTAAATAGTGGAAAGACAGTTTATCAGGCAAGAAAGATAGCTAATGTAAGCGTAAGAAGAATCTATCAAGTGAAGGAGGCATTTGATAAAACTGGAATTATCCCAGATATTGGGATTAAGAACGGGAGACCCATAAGACCATTTGATAATTGGGAAATTGAATTAGTAAAGAAAGCATTTGATAAATACAGGGTTTCTGCTGACACTCTTGAAAGATTAATTGATAGAGATTACGAAAAACATATTGGACATAACCGGATTAATAAAATATTAATTTATCTTGGCTATGCCAAGAGAAAGAACTTTAAAGATATTAGAAAGAAAAACTGGAAGAGATATGAAAGAAGACACTCTCTAACTGCAGTTCATATAGATTGGCATTACAATAAGGGAATATGGGTATTCAGCGTTATAGATGATGCAAGTAGAAAGATTCTGGCATTAGTTGAGTCAAACAAAGAATCAACAGATAATTCAATTCTAGGAATGGAAATTGCATTAAAACATGGGCAGATAAAACAATGTATAAGTGATCATGGTTCTACTTTTACAAGTAATTTTGAAGATGCTAAATCAAGATTCAGAGAATATTTGATATCAAAAGGTATCAAGCCAATACTTTGCAGAATAAGGCATCCTAGAAGTAATGGAAAGATTGAGAAGTGGTTTCAGGTTTATGATAGGAATAGAAAAGCTTACAAAACAATTAAAGATTTCTTGTTTTGGTATAATGATTTAAAGCCCCATAAAGCTTTAAAGTTTGACGAACTAGAAACTCCATCTCAGGCTTTTATAAGGAAACTTAAAAAATGAAAAATCAAAGAAATGTATCGTTAGGAAATATTAACGGGATAAAACAGATGAAAATTTATTGGTAAATATATAGCTCCTCGAGAACTAATTTCTTATAACATTTAACAGCTCATTATATGGGTATTTTCCTTGATGTTTCCAGGTTTGCCTTATTGTTTCAATAATTGCATATTGCTTTGCTCCTTCTCCTGTTCTATGTCCACCCAACATTTTTCTCCAACCTATAGAATTCCTAATCTTTCTTTCACAAAGATTGTTATCAAGACTTATTCCTTCAATTTCTATTGCTGAAAGCCAATGATTTCTGTACGCCTTTAATCGATTATCAATAATACTTTGTGCTTCTTTACACCAATGTTTGTAATTAATAATTTGATTCAGCTTTTTTTCAAATTCTTTTTTCTTTTCAATTCGCAGTTCTTTTGAAGGATTTTCTCTTAGAAAATCTGACATCTCCTTATGGAGATGCTTCAATTGTTCATAAAATTTAACAATATTTTTCCGAGGATATTTTTCTGCTTCAAACTTTGCTTTTCTTAAAAGATGTGCCCAACATTTTTGATACCATTTTGCAAAATTATCATAGGCCTTAAAACAATCACTAATAATTCCTCCATGATAATCTTCTCCAAAAATATTAATCAATACTCTTCTTGCTCTCGAATTTTGTATTGTTATAAATACAAAATTCGAGGTAACTATCATCCACAAATACCATTGCACGCCGTTAACAGGCCATGAAGTCTCATCACAATTAGCAAAATCTTGATTTTTTAATTCTTCTTCAATTTTATTATAAGATGGTTCAAGCTTATTAGCGACTCGTCCAACGGAATCATTGATTGCTTTTGGAGTAAAGTTTATTTTTCCATTGGTAACATTATCAAAGAATTTAGAAATATTTGCATAGGAGCCTGAAAAATTAAATTTCAATTCTGTAAAAAGTGTTTGAAGATTATATCCAATCATTCCTCTTTTAGGAATATCTGGGTGAGTTCCTATGCAAAACTCACCGCAATCACAAGGATAAATTTCTTCTTCAACCTCGATAACTATTGCTTTTATTATTGCATCATAAACATATCTCAATCTTGTATCTATATCCCTTATAGAAATTATTTTTCCACATCTCGGGCATCTTCTTTCAAGTTTTGCCTTTATTTTTCTGTCAACATTTTCAGGAGCTTCTTTATTTCCACCATTAGAACCAATCGGTTTTCCACGAGGTTTTGGCTCTTTTTCAGTATTATTAATATTATTTTTGAAAGGAAGTTTTGAAGAGGGAGTATTTTCATTCAAGAATTGCCTTAACAATGCTTGTGTTTTCTTTAATTCATTTAGAAGTTCATAATATTTGTTTTGCCATTCAGATGCTTGCTTCTCTTTGTAATCCAATTGTTCTCTTAACCTTTTATTCTCTTCAAAAACATTAGTCCTTATGTGTTTCATCTTCAAGAATTACCAATATGACTTTTTTACCTAAAAATTCTTTTGGACAATCTACTTTTGATCCAGTTCCAAAAGAAGTAACTGTTCTTTCAAGAAAACCTTTGATATTTTTTAACTTTAATTCAGATTTATGATTAACTTCTATTTTCTTCATATATATTAAATATATATTAAGTATATAAACTTTATGTTATCGTCTATGCTATATATTTGCATTTATTGCTCTGATGGAGAGTACACGCCATACAATCTCATTTGATTAATCCAATAAACCCATAATGCTTGAAGCGCCTCGCTTCTTTTAGAATCTGTTAAACCTATTGTTCTGTATCTAGGTTCCATATCTAATTTTCCGTTCATAATATCATTAAAATCCCTTGGCTCTAACATAATCTCAGACAAACTTGCACCATTTAAAGAAAGGTCTATTATAAGCCCCCTTTTATTTCTTGCATTAGCTGGAAAATGAGTTAAAGGAGTATAGTTTTTGTATTGTTTGAATCCTAATTTATCTAAAAAAGACTTAGCTCCATCTCTTAGTTGATTATATTGCGGTCTTGATAACACTAAATCAAATGCTTTTTGTGCAAAATTTCTGTTAAGATAAACATAAAACCCTCTGGGACCTATCTTAGCTTCACCAGGACTTGATGACAAAACATAATGATAATCTGTGCTTAAGTTTGGAAATAGAAAACCCTTACTTTCAGGTTGTATATCTACAGAGGGTTCTTCTGAACCTCCAACTTCAATTGAAGATGCTCCTCCCAATCCATCTAAAATGTCATCGTACATAAAATATCTTTAATTAAATGGTTTAAAAAGATTGTGGGGATATAGAACTTTGATTTTTTAATAATGTGATAAATGACATTATATGGAGTGTAAGATGGATGTGATGAGTGAGATTAATGTTAAAAAACAATTGTGCCACAAATCTTCTTGTAACATAACCTCTAATTTGAATATTTTTAAATTTAGAATATAAAAACATTACATCTCTTCCATTGTCTCAATACCAAGAAGATGAAGAGAATTACTTAAACAAGTTCTGAAAGAATCAACTAACCTTAATCTTAAAATCTTCTCTTCTTTTTTTTCTGCAGTTAAAACTTTGCAATTATGATAAAATTCATTAAAAATTTGGCATAATTCATGAGAATAATTTGCAATCAAGGAAGGATTAAGATTCTTTTCTGCATTAATAATAATTTCAGGAAACTCTGAAATTTTCTTAACCAATCTTATTTCTTCTTTGCTTAATTTTTGTTTTTTAAGATTTATTTTTCCTTTGTTTATGTTCTTTTTTTTGGCTTTTTTGATTATTGAACTTGCTCTTGCATAAGAATATTGAAGATAAGGGCCTGTGTTACCTTCAAAACTTAATGCAGATTCCCATGAAAATTGAACATCTTTTATTGGCTCATTTTTAAGGATTATATATTTTATTGCTCCAACTCCGACTTTTTCAGCATCTCCTTTGGTTTTTCTCTTTTTTATTTCTTCTTTTGCTTTTTCAATTGTTTTTTCAAGAACATCTTCCAATAAGATTATATTTCCTTCTCTTGTTGCTATTATTTCATTTCCAAATTTAATTATTCCAAAGGGAAGATGAATCAGGTTATCTGAAAATTCATAGTTCATTAATTTTAATAAAATAAAAAGTGATGAAAAATGAGCTTGTTGACGAAAATCAGTAACATAAATCATTTTATCGAACTTGTATTTCTTGAATCTTTCAGCAGCAGCCCCTAAATCATAAGTTATGTAAGAGGCTGTTTCGTTTCTTCTTAAAATGTATTTTTTGCTTTCTGGATTTTTTTCATCCAATTGAACATAAACAGCACCATCATTTTCTCTTTTTGCTAATCCTCTTTCCAGTGCAAGAGCAACAATATTTTTTCCTTTTCTTGTGAATTCGCTTTGTCCTGTTGTTTCATCAAAACTCACATTCAATAAATCATAAACTTTTTTAAAACCCTTTCCAGAAGCTTTTCTTATTTCATCCCAGATTTTTTCTGTTTTTTTATCTCCTAATTCTAAAAGTTTTATTTTTTCTTTTGCTTTATTAGTCCACTCATTATCTGCAAATTCCTCTTCCTGCTCCATACCTTCTTTTGCCTCTGATTTTTCTTTTCCGCAAAAATTAACATATAATCTTAACAGTTCTGCTACAGGATCTTTTTTTAAAGCGTTTTTATCCAGCCACAGTTCATAAGCAACAATTAATTTTCCAATATGTAATCCAACATCCCCCAAATAATTAATTCCTATAGGATTGTAATTAAGAAAACTATAAATCCTCATCATAGAATCTCCAATTATTGTTGAACGAATGTGCCCTATGTGCATTGGTTTTCCTATGTTTGGAGCTGAAAAATCAATACAAACAGTTCTTTTTTTGCCCAGATTAGTTTTTCCAAAATTAGAATCTATTTTTATTATCTGTTCTGCTAAAAAAGTTTTATTTACAAAAAAATTAAGATAAGGTCCGGAAGAAGTTATTTTTTCAATTTCTTTTGGAAGTTTTTGAGATAGTTGTTTTGCTATATGCTCTGCAATTAAGTTCGAAGCTTTTTTTTCTTTCTTAGAAAGAATAAAGCAAGGAAAAGAATAATCCCCTAAATCCTCGCTTGGAGGCACTTCAATTAAATTAAGAAGCTCCTCTTTTCTTAAGCCTGTTTGTTTTGAAAGCAAGTCAATTATGATTTGTTTTAACATACCTTAATTAAGAGTATAAGATTTATAAAAGTTGATGTTTTATGCTTTATTATTTTGTTGCAGGATGAGAAGAGAATAAGAGAAAATATATAGAAATAGTTAAATAGTTTGTAAATGTATTGTTATTATGAAAATAAAAGAAAACAAAAGTTTTTTTCTTATGCAATTTGGAGACACTCCTCAATTGAGAGTCTTTGATTTTTTAATAAGCTTTCATTTTTTTGATTATCCTATAACAGAAATAGCAAGAGAAAGCAATGTAGGCTATAATTCTATCAAGACTTTTTTTCCTAATTTTATTGAATCTGGAATTGTCTGCAAAACTCGAAAGATAGGAAAATCAGATTATTTTAAATTTAATTAATTCCAAAAAATAATTAATCTTTAAAATCTTATATTAAGCATGGAAAAGAGGTGCATGATTTGTGATGAAGTCATTGATGAAGATTATGGCAAACTAAGAGGCACTTTGTTGAAAGTAAGAGATGAAAATCATCAGAACTATTTTATACCTGTCTGCAATCAATGCCAAAAACAAGAGAATTGGATTGAAAAAGCAAAGGTTAAAGGGGCTTGAAATTAATCTTTGACATACCTTTTTATAAGTTATGTTATAGTACGTTTAGGATAAATTTTTTTTTATAACTCAATCTCACTGACTCTCCTCTTCCTATCCTGTATGATATTAATGAGATAAAAACTTTTGGTGATTGCACCTTTTTCGGACCAAAAAAGCTTAAATAATAGCTAAACTACGACGATAGTAATGAAAAAGGTGTTGTCAGACATGTATTTCTTGGGTAGAAAGTGCATATTTTGCAACAAATATGGACTATACAAGCTCACTGATAAGCGAGTTAAATGCAAACATTGTAAACAGAAGTATAGCTTACAAAAACTTAGGAGAGACTTACAGATACTTTATTATTTTTATTTAGAAATCTCTGCCCGTAGGGCAGCAAATGAATTAAATTTGGATTACGGAGTAATCCATAGAAAGTTTATGCATTTTAGAAAATGCATAAGTAATTATTGTAATTATGAAGCGATAAAATTATATGGTGAATTAGAGTTAGATGAAAGTTATTTTGGTGGAAAGAGAAAAGGAAATAGGGGAAGAAGTGCAAAAAATAAAGCAATAGTTTTTGGAATTCTCGAGAGAAAGGGCAAGGTTTACACAGTTATTGTTCAAGATGTTTCAGCAGATACTTTAATGAGTGAAATTAAAGATAAAACCAAGAAAGGTTCTGTGTTTTACACAGATGGCTGGAAAAGTTATGCAAGTTTAGAACAATATGGAAAACACAATATTATTGACCATGATAAAGAATTAGTAAATAATCATAATCATATTAATGGTATTGAAGGTTTCTGGAGCTTTGCTAAAGAAAGATTCCATAAGTATCATGGAATTAGCAAAACAAACTACCCATTGTACATTAAAGAAATGGAATTTCATTTTAATAACAGAAATAATAATGTTTATAAGTTGCTAATTGATATATGCATTGTAAGGGGGCAGTTTAGTCCGGAATTGCACTAATCACTAAAATTTTTATGCCATCAGATTATTATCCAATGATAAAAAATTAACTCACCTAAAAAATTGAAAAAACCACCAGTATTTAGAAAATAAAAACTTGAGATTTTCATATTTCTTAATAAAAATTGGGTTTTGTGTTAGAATATTTCTAATATCATCTATGTTTTTCTGGACTTTAGCTTCTTTTTCAAGAAAATAAAAATGACTTTTTTTCATGGTACATCCTTCAATAAAATTAACATTCAAATCAGCAAAGGAAAAATCCTCTCCGTTTATATTTATTTTTTTACTAACTCTGTCAAATTCCAAAACTGCTTTTTGATTATTTTTTCCTGAAATTTCAATTATTAAAAATTCCTCTGAATTTTCAATTATTTTATCAACTTTAAATTTTAAACTAAAAACTTTCCTGTTTTTTTGTGCATAGAGCTCTCCTTGCCCCTGTTCAATGCTTGAAACAGAATAAAAATTAAGCTTATTAATTGTTCCAAATTCTTCCTCATTTATTGTTGCATTTCCTCCTTTTGCCCTTATTGAGCATGAATCTTCAGGTGCAGGCTCATTTTTATAGATAACTGAAAAATCATAATTAAAAAGATAATTGGTTATATCTTTTGAGGATGCTTTTTTTAAGCCTCCTGATGAAAGTAGGTATATATCTGACATTGAATCAATAAAAAAATTAATCTTTTTTTCTATAGAATTATTATTTTCAAATTCTACTTTTATTGTAACTGAATGATTTCCCTCAGAAAAAAATATATTTTCAGAAAAACTTTTGCATTTTGAGCATAAAGGGCTTAATGCTCCATTATCAATAAGCCAGATATTTTTAACATTATAAGGGCTTGTTAAATTAAAGGTTACTGGAATATGATTGGACTGATAAATATTGCCTTCAACAGGAGACATGATATTTAGTATTCCTGGAACAATTGTAACAGTTAAATTTTGAGTTGCTGTCATAGCCGCAGACACAATTCCTGCTATTGCAATAATTCCTACTATTAATATTCCGAGTATTTTTTTGTTCATTTTATTATATTTTTATACATTTATTTTAATTGATATTCTATTTTCTTAGATTTCATTTTATTAAACATGATTAATCCAATTACTAAAACAGCTATTATGCCAATAATCCAATAATATCTGCTGTTATTTTTATTATCCTCAATCATATTTGCAGCAACATTTCCTGTTATTTGCTCCTTATCTAAATCAACATCTGTTGATTTAACTGCTTGTTTTATCTCGATTGAAGCTGGTTTTTGAGCCTCCTGATTTTTTTCTGGTTTAAATGCACTCTCATTTCCATTTATTCTTGCCTTTAGCCAGATTCCCATTTGTATTATGGAATTTCCTCTCTGTTCTTCTTTAAGCAAAAGAATGCCATGATATTCACCAGGTTTATATCCTCTCATGCAAATTTTTGCTTGTTTTTCATTTCTATAAATTATTCTTGGATAATTCATAATAATTGAATGATAATTAGAGCTTGTATTAAAGGAATTGGCTTTCCATTCCATTTCTTTCTTCTCTGCCCAATTATCAAAAACACCTATTGTTTCTGAATCTGAATTTATTGTTATCATTTGACATCCTTCTTCTCCCATATTTAAATTAAAGATTAAGCTGCTGGGAGAATAGCTCACAGCCTTAACCTCTCCTACCGCTAATACTAAAATCATTAAAAATAAAAAAATAAAATTTTTCATTTTAACTACTACTAGTGCATAATGATGTATTAAAACCCGTGCAATCTAATTTACAGGATAAAGTTCCTCCATTAAATCCTTCTGTCAGACAGGTTTTACTATTTAAATCAGTTCCATCACATACTTCTGATGCTCTATTTTTTATATCATCTCCGCAAAATTTAGCAGCAGATATTAAGTAATTTATTACACCTGTTTGAGTTCCAGCAAGAGTTCCTAAAGGAACATTTAATGTTGGTACAACAGGAGTTTTATCGTAACTGCATACATTATTATCTATATTGCAAACCAGAGTTTTAGTAAAATTTAAAGCACTAGAGCCATCCAGCATTAAACCATTAAGGAATAAGCCTGCAGTTATTGAAGACACACTCACAGTTATATCTCCATTACTTCCAGTTGCATCAAAAACTATATTTTTATCCACTGGAACACTGCCTATAGTGCCAGGAACTACTGGACCAAAATTCAGCAAATCAGGGGTTATATTAATATTAGTCATTGATTGAACAGAAACCATTAAATCTTGTTGAGGTTCCCCAATCACCATCGGCATCATAGCCACTAAACTCATCATCACCAGAAAAACTAATAATTTTTTCATCTTTTCACCTCCTTTCATTTAAAAATTTCTATAACTGGAAATTTTTAAGCCACAAAATTTTTATTAAAATTTTGATGTTTAAAAATTTTGTTAATTTTTAATTTATACAAATTCAATTTACTCTGTTCTATTTAAATCTATCTTACCACTTTCCATTGATGAATTTTTTAATTATATCAACGGAAATAAATTTTCGGAAAATTTTTTCCTTGATAGATAGGATAAGAAAGGGTAAATTGCCTGGAAATTAATTTCTTATCCTATAGATTAATCATCCTATTATCTTCGATGAATTTTTTACTATATATTCTCTGGATAAAATTGCTTTTATCCGCTTGCTATCTTATACAATAAAAAAGAAATTAAATATTCTGGATTTTTAACACACAAAAAATGCTCTTTGCGTACGCTATGGGCTTTAGCCCATAAAAAGCAAAGGCATTTTTTGGGTGATTGAGAACCAGACACGCCATGTGGCTTTAGCCCATGGTTCTTAACACCTGCTAAAAAATTGTTAAAACAATAGAAATATGCCTTAAATAATATCAAAACTTATCGGGCTTGAAACAAAATTTCCAGCCTTGTCCATGACAACAATATTAACATCATGATGCTCTTTTTTAAAATTTATTTTTTTTGAGCATATGCTGTTTTTCAGTGAACTGCATAATATTTTTAATTTTTTTTCATTGTCAGAATAAAAAACTTTGTAAAAATTATTTTCATTTAAGTCAATAATAAAATTCACATTTGTTTTAGTAATGCTGTAATTAATATTGTTTATAACAGGAGCAGTTCTGTCGACAAAAATATTTATATGCTTTGATTCTATTTCATTATCAGCTATATCAGTTATTTTAAACCAGTAGCTAACAGCCTGATTCTCAAAAACAGCTAAATCAATATTAATTGAGCAGGATTTTGATTTTCCCGATTCGCATTCTGCTAAAACATTATTTTGAAAATTATCAAGAGTCCCATAATTCAGCTCTATTTTTTTTACATTATCCTCATCATAAAAAACTGTAAAGTTTCCATTGGCATATTTTTTAGATAATGGAAAAGTCTTTGTTATTCTTGGTTTTTTATTATCAATAAAAAAGGTTATTCTTTTCTCTTCTATTTCCGCTCCTTTTACAGCTCTTATTGTTATGTCATTGAACCCCTGCTTGAAAGTTGCAGACTTTTTATAGCTCATGCAATTAGGGCAGATGCTTTTCTGTTTTCCGGCAATATTATCAATTAAATAAATGCTTGAAATCTTGTTTGTTAAAATATTCATAAGAAAATTTTGTTTTGTATAAACTCCCCCATTGCTAAATGGAAAATTAGCAGAAAGAGTTAGATTTTTTTCATTCTGCGGTTCTTCGCCGCATGCAATAGCGCATTTATTCCACGAAGCATACCAGTGAGGAATTGATGCAGTTGCACATACACTGCATTTTGTATGGGTGCATGTATAAAAATCAGTTCCTGTAATTGGTATTTTTTCCCCATCTCCTAATGTAAGAAAGCAGAAATCATCTGCACTAATCAAGGTTGCTGAAAATATTATTGCCAGCCCAATTATAAAAAAACTAATTTTATTTTTTCTATTTTTCATTGTAATTTTTTCCTGTTTTTATTGTTTTTTTCTTTGGTTTATTGTTGAATTATATGGATAAAACCAAAGGTTTTATCCATACTCTGTTTCACACCTCGATGAATAGTCATCCATCGTTAATCACCTCGTTTATTTAATAACTAATAAAATTCCTCTGAATTTTATTTATATTCTGTATAAAAAAATAAAAAAATAAAAAAATAAAAAAATAACCCTTAGATTGCCTCTCCCCAGAAGTATATCTGTCCTTCTGAAAAATCACCAACACATGGCTCTGGCAAGCTTAATTTGAAAGTTAATGCCATTTCGCTTCCAGGAGATAATGTATTAGATGCATAATAGCCTCCTATAACAGCATCTTGAATAATTTCAGCTTCATCATACATTTTCGTGCTGAAACTTTCCATTGTGTTCTGGATATTTACATATCCTTCAACATCAAGACTTCTTATAGTTGCAAAACCACCATCGTCAAATACATCATCACCAGCAGTTGAATAAGCTCCATTTGTAGCAAAATATCTGAACGCATTTAAGTTCAGTTCATTTGTATTAGGACAAGCTGCACCGCTTGAACTAGGGTCATAAAAATTTGTTCCTGTTATGAACATATCCATTATAACTCCTGAGCCAGCTTCTGCGTCATTTCCAACTAATATAGTATCAGAATAAGCTTGTGCTCCGGGTCTTACATCTTCAAACTCAAGGTCTCCATCAATAGCTAAAGCAATTGTTGGATTCAAGAACCAGAATTCATTCTCGTCCATTGTTCCACTTAAACCAGTTAAGTCTTTTACTTCTACTGTTATGAAATATTCTCCATGCATTGAAGCAGGTGTTTCAACTGTAAATGTACAGTCATAGTAAGCCATTGTTTGAGAGTTGAATTCTGTAAGTTGTTCTTCCAAAATTCTTGCATTGCAGGATTCTGGTATCACTTCAGGTTCAATTGTTCTTTTACATTCAACCTCAACATCATTTCCTTCACCTTGTGTAGCTCCTATTGTTCCAACAACTTCATTGATTTCTTCAATTTTGTTTTTATCCATAACTAATACTTGCCATGAAATTTTTTCACCTTCAAAAGCATAGTTGTGAATTCTTTCAAACATTTCGTCTCCTTCACCAGTTATTCTTCCTGGTTGACCTTCATTGTCTGTAACGAGTCTATTATCACACATCCAGATTAAAGGCTTAAATTGTTCAGGAGTTATGCTGATGCCTGTGCCGCTTCCAACGCTTGTTGCAAATACAACAGGCATTAATGAAAGCATTAACAAAGCCATTGTTAAAATACTAAATATTTTTTTCATTTTACTTTTAATATACCTCCTTTCATTAATTTAAACATAAGGTTTAAATTTTGAAGATGAAAATTAATCTCTGAAAATTCTGTATTCATTTTATGATAGCAACCTTTTTTTGCATTTTGCATAAAATTTTATAGAAAACTCATTTATAAACAAATTTGCAATAAGAAATATCTTTTCATAAAATCCAAATACCGAAGCATATTTCATTAACTATATCAATTGTACTCACTCTAAATAAACAAAAATTCATAGGCTATTTCTGCCATTATTTTAAACAAAAATACCGAAGATAAATTAAAAAATATAAGATTTTGAAGTATGCTGTAAAAAGAGAAATTAAATATAAATTTACGCATCCAAAAACTGAATCTTCATGTCAAAAATTAAGTATAAACAAAGAATTTTCAGAAAAAAATCCCGATTAATAATAAAAAATTTATAAAAATAGTTATCAGCTCTTTTTATTCATATCTGACAAATCTTTCTGGATGATATTCGTAGTTTTGTGCAAAGGCAGTTAGATCCAATAAGTCCAAATCTCCATCAGACAATTGTTCACCAATAAATCTAAAGTCATCTCTATGAGGAACAACTGGTCCGCTGTCCATCATAACACTTCCGGTTTCAGGATCCAAACCAATATCTCTGCTGCCCAATCTTATTGCTCCAGTAAAAGCATCTCGATATCTCACTCTTTTTGGTTTGTTTTCTTTTGGCATCAATAATACAAAACTAAATCCTATTTAAATTTTTCTTTATGGTACTTAACATTTATGTTGCTTTGTGTATAAGTCCAACTAGAGAATTACTCTGAATAAAATAGAGTGTAACAACGCTAAAAGGTTAAAAATTTATCCTCTAATCATTTCTTTTCCTTTTAATATTACAAGATAAACATCTGCCTCTATGTTTAATTGGTCTCCCACAATCTTCGCAATTAAAAGTTATTTCACCTTTTTTATCATTAATAAAATCATTTATTTTATTGCCCATATCTTTTTTATTGTTATGCAATTCTTCAGGGATTCTATATTCTTCCCATCTAACTTTCTTTTTGTCTATTACTTCCTTAAGTCTCTTTTCATGCTCTGATAATTTTGCATTTCCACTTTTAACTTCTACAAACACAACCTCATTAATATTTTTTTCATCCATTCCTTTAAACACAATCAAGTCTAGGGCTTTCCAACAAATCTGCATTCCGTTGGTAGATATTTAAAATCAGGTAAAAATGGGGCTAATTGCTCTGAAAATTGTCCTCCTAAAACTGCTCTTGATTTCATTATAGCATCTTTTCTTTGGTCAGGCAGTTCTCTTTCCCAGTATCCGTTTGTTTTAAAACATCCTGCTTTATTTCCTAACCAATAAGATATTGCTAAACCAATAAGAAAAATTATAATAAAGATGATTGTTGTTATTTCCATTTTAAAATTAAGATTTTTTAATATATTAATTCAATACATTAGCTAATCCTAGATATAAATCAGAATTATCTCTTGTTCTCATCTGCCTGTCTTTTTAAAAAATCACTGATGAATTTTTTATTCTTGCTGTGGTCAAGAACATCCCTTAATTCAAAAAAATCTCCAATATCTGTTTTTTTCCTGTCTGCCTTTACTTCTGAACCGCATTTTTCATAAACTTCTCTTGTTAAAAGGACTTTCTCTTTTGCAATTTCAGCTGCTTTTTTTGCAACAGGAAGTATGCTTCCCAAACCTGTAAACTTTAATTTCTTGTCTTCAACCCGGTTTATCATCTCTCCGGAATTTACAGCAATTCCAAATTCTATTTTTTCCTTAAACTTTTCATTGTATTCATTCAGCAAAGTGATTATTTCATGGCTTGATTTAACTGCAGCAAGTTCATTATTAGCATGTTTTGTAACAAGGGGGCTGAACACAATATAAACATACTCTCCATGCTCATAGACCGCTCCTTTTCTTTCATAAACATTTTGTATGGCATTTTGCACAGCCTCTCTTGCATGTTTGCCAATCTGATTTTTTATTTTTAATATTATTGCAGTAGCATTTGTTTTATATCCTTTTGAAACAAGAACTTGTTCTGCTTCGCTTGGAGCAATTGAATGTCCTTTGGGAATGTTTAAAAGCTCTTTTATATTTTTTTGCCTGTCAGTTTCTTCACCTTTTCCTTTTAATTCCAGAGGCTTTTTTTTCTTATCCCAAGGATAAGCAAGAGATTTTCTCTTAAAAGAATTCCTAAAAAAGAAAAATGCAACCGCTAGTAAAATTATGATAAGAAAAATCCAAAATACCGGGCTTGATAGAAAAGAAACCCCTCCTTCATCAATACCAACTGCATTTCCAGTTAAAGAAACTCCTGTCTGGCTCATTTCCTTGTTTCCATCACTTACTTTTACATCATAATCTTGATTAGTTCCTGAAAGATGATATTCCTTGGTTTCTCCAAGCCCAAGTTCAACTCTTTTAATGAAAGGTTTTCCATTTAATTCTATTTGTATATCTTTATTATAAGGAATATTTCCTGTATTTTTGACAACCAAAGTCTGATTCTTTAATTCAAAAGAAACAATTGCCTTTTCGTTTACAAAGAATTTTTTAGTTGAAGAAAGTTCTCCGCTTGAAGTAATCAGCTCATAATAACCAGAAGTTAAATTGCCAGAAACCTTGTATTTTACAGATTCTCCTGATTTGACTATTTTTTCAAAAATACTGCGGGATTTAGAATCTGTTATTGCAATAGAAACATCATCCTTGATAGCAACTCCAGACTGGTCTAATAGTTCAGGTATAAATGCTATTTCATCTTCTGGATTAAAATTCTGGCTGCTTAATGCAACTTCAACTCTTGTAGGAACCTGAAAAACTTTTAAATTAGCAAAAGCAGTTCCATCACTCATTTTCTTTCCTGTTGCAGATTTTTCATAGCTTAATATATCTATTCTATAATTTCCAGCAGGAGTTTCTCTTGCTAAATCTATTATAACAAGAAATTCTCCATTAACAATATTTCCATTAAACATGCCATTATCAACATTTGAGCTGTATTCAGAAGTTTGATTTTCAGAACTTTCATTTGTGTTTATAATAGACTCTAAATTTAAAAGAGGAACAGTTATCTGAACATCGCCGTTTATTCCTGCTCCATTTTGCCTTTGAACATTGCCTTTTATTTCAACCTGCTCTCCTGGTTTAACAAAATAAGAGTCTGTAGCAAGAGAAATCCTTAATTTATTAGAAATCTCAAATCTTCGGCTTTTTATCACTTCTCCTCCATAATCTCCAGAGAAAAAGCAATTGCTGCTTACCTGTGTTATTGTATTATAGCTTAATGGAATTTTTATTTCTGCTTTTCCCTCTGAACTGGGCATTAAATTAAAAGGAATTATCATTTTTTCATCACAGACTAAATCAACTTTTAATAGATAATCTTCTAAAACAGGACTGACTTGAACATTAAGATTCATAACATCTCCAAGATTATATACAGAATCAATGCCTGAAAACGTAACTCCTGCAGATATATTTGTGATAAGAATTAAACAAATAATAAATCCCGCTATTGTCAGTACTCTTTTCATGTTACAAAATTAAAATACTCAGTATATTTAAAGCTTTTTGATAATAGTATTCTGTTATAATAGTAAAAAACAAAGAGGATTTTTATTTCAAATATATCTGATATAAGCTTAGTCTTCTCTTTTTTTGGTTTTTCTCAATTCACATATTAAATCTAAACCTTCACAAACTGTGTTAACTCTTCTGAAAAATCTTGGATTTCTTGATGCTTTGTCAAATCTTTTTAAGTTCCATAACTAATACAATTATATCTGCCTTTATATCTTCGGATACAGCTATATAACGTTCTTTTGTATCTATTGTCATATTATTTAATGATTTATTATTAGTTTTTAAGTTTTATATAATAAAAAATACAAGTAAAATTTATTAGATTTTTTTAACCTGCATTTTCTCTAATGTTCTTCTTATTTCTTCTGTATTCGCAACAGGTTTGATTTTAAAATAATCCAGCACAATTCTTACAATCAAAAGTCTTTCATAAATTTCTGTTTCAGGAACAGGTTTCTCTTTTCCCAAACAAAAATACCTTAAACAAGGTTCAGGATATATTGTTGTTCCATATAGTGAACAAGAAGTGTTGTTTGCCGAAGAATCAATTGCCAATTTATCACATAATGTATTGTTTAATTTAAGAAATTGTTTGCTATCAACAACACAGACATAGCAACAACCCCCACATCTTACACAATCTTTCGTTTGCCAAACAGTTAAGTTAAAATCATAATCCATTAAAATCTCATCAAAACCATTTTTAATAATTAATTTATCTATTTTAAACATTTATATAATGAATCAAAGGGTTTGACTAACGCCTATAATGAGCAATCTTTATATATATTCATTGATAATAATATTCATGACAAAAGAGCAAAAAGTGACGCCATGGGAAGTTGAGGGTGAAGTTGATTATGAAAAACTGATAAAAGAATTCGGAACAAATATAATTTCTGACAAAATAAAAAAAAGAATTGAAAAACTTCATCCATTATTAAGAAGAGGATTTTATTTTTCTCACAGAGATTTTGACAAGTGGTTAGAAGCTTATGAAAAAGATAAAAAAGTTTCTGTTATTACAGGAAGAGGTCCGAGTGAAAGAATGCATGTTGGGCATTTAGTCCCTTTTCTGGTTGCAAAATCTCTTCAGGAGGAATTTAATTGCGAGGTTTTCATTCCAATATCTGATGATGAAAAATTTTACATAAAAGAAAATCTGACTTTTGAAAAATCTTTGGAATATTCCAAAGATAATATAATTGATTTGATTGCTTTAGGCTTCAAGCCAGGAAAAACTTTTATCTTTGAGGATTTTATTTATACAGACATATATAAATTTGCAGCAAGAATTGCAAAAAGAATAACTTATTCAGAGGCAAAAGCTATTTTTGGGCTTAGGCCTGAAAATAATATAGGATGGTCATTTTATCCTGCAATGCAGGCAGCTCACATTTTATTTCCTCAATTTATGAGAGGAACGCATCTTTCAGTTGTTCCTGTTGCAATTGACCAAGACCCTTTTATAAGGCTGACAAGGGATGTTGCAATTCACCCTGATTTTAATTTTATGAAACCATGTGCCCTTCATTCAAAATTTCTTCCTGCTTTGACAGGAGCAGTAAAGATGTCCTCTTCAGAAGGAAGCCAGATTTTCTTGACAGATTCTCAAGAAGAAATAAAAAGAAAAATAAACAAATATGCATTTTCAGGAGGACAGCCAACAACAGAAGAGCATAGAAAATTAGGGGGCAATCCTGATGTTGATGTCCCTTTTCAATATTTAAAAATGATTTTTGAAGAAGATGACAAAAAATTAAAAAAGCTCCATGATGATTACAAATCAGGAAAACTCTTGACAGGAGAATTAAAAGCCTATACAATTGGCAAAATAAATGAATTCTTAAAAGAGCATCAAAAGAAAAGAGAGCTTGCTAAAAAGCAAATTGAAAAATTTATTTTAAAGAATTAATTCTTTTTTCAAATCACAAAAAATCATCTAAGCTATTGTTATTTTCACTGCTTTCATCTCTTGCTGATGAAAGATTAAATCTTCTTGATAAAGCATATTTTGAAGATTCCTGCCTTATTTTCTGGGATAAAACAGCAGCATCATACCATGTGAACGAAAGTTCAGGATTTGATGCAAATCTTCCCAAAATCCTGAGAGTTTCTGCTCTGCTAGCATCATCATAAAAAAAAATATCTTTCTTGTCCTTTAATCAAGGCTAACCTATTAATGTCTTGTGACATCTAAAAAATAAAAACAAATAGTTTTTAAATATTACTAAGATTCAAAAATCTCCCTCAAGTCTTTTTCCATTTCCACTTTCATCACAGGATTATAGCCATGAAAGCAATTTTCAAAAACCTTGAATTTTTTGGGTTCATTTGCAATTGAAAAGGTTTTTTCAGCATCTGAAATAGGAACAACATTGTCTTCCTTGCAATGAAGCATGAATAATTTTCTTGGAGTTATTTTTTTAATGTAATTATCAACATCTATCGAAACTATATAATTATTTCCATCCATTATAGGATTTACTGGAACATGAAATCCAGAAGTGCTTATTCCAATAACTCCTTTTATTCTCCTGTCAATTGCTGCTGCAATAATCCCATATCTTCCTCCCATACTTTCACCAATAACAGCTATTTTATTTTCATCTATATTTTTTTGCTCTCTCAAAAAGTCAAAGCTTCTCAAAACATCATAAACAGCAAGATGCTGCATTGGCTCTTCCCCACTTAAAAATATTTTATAGTCATAACCAAAATCTAAAAATTTTCCTCCAGTCTCTCCAACACCTCTTTGATCAATAACAAGAACAACATAACCAAAACCAGCAATTGTTTCTGCAATTGTTTTTCTGCTTTCTTTAGTTCCCTGTCCTCCAGGAAGAAAAATCACAGAAGGAATTTTCTCTTCATTATTTTTCGGCACAAATAATAATCCATATATCCTTAGATTCTCATCAACTAACTGCCTTGTATTAAAATCCAGTTTATACAAATTAAAACTCTTATTTTCTTCAATTAAAATTTTATTATAATCAACCCTTCCCCTTTTTTCAGAATAAGAAAAAGTATTTCCTTTGAATTCATAAGGATTTTTTTCAAGATTATTTAAATAAAAATACCCCCCTATTAAAATAACCAGTATGACAGCAAAAACTTGTTTTTTATTCATAATTTTAATAGATGGGATTATTTATAAATTATTATTTTTGATTGTAATAAATTGCTCTGACTTCAGATAAGGAAAGAGGCTTATTAAAAATCATTACTTCATCGATTGAACCTTTAAAAAAAGCCCCTCCAATATTTTGACCAACTAACATATTATTAAACCCAGCTCCTGTTTGTTCAATACTTCCGCTTACTCCTGAAATATCTAAATAATTTTTGGTGATTAGCCAAAATACAAACTAAACCATACCCATTACAATACATATATCAACTAGTAACTTATAAACATTTTCGTTTCTGTGATTGAAACGAAATTCCATTTCTTTAATATAGAATGGATAGTTATTCATTCTTATTCCATGGTACTTATGAAACCTTTCTTTTGCAAAACTCCAAAAGCCTTCTATTCCATTAATGTGATTATGATTATTAACTAATTCTTTATCATGGTCAATAATGTTATGCTTGCCATATTGTTCCAAGCTTGCATAACTTTTTCATCTATATAAATAGAACCTGAAGTTTATAAGTTTAATCTGTAAAATACCTAAATTTTATAAACCTGGTTTATTTATCCTATTTATGAAAATATTAAGCCTCCATTGTGATTATATAAAATTTAAACCTTTAAAAAAAGCTCTTAAAGAACCAGAGCAATTAGATAAAAAAAGAGAGCAATTAACAGAAGTCAAAGACCCCCTTGTAATTTTAACTGCAGTTGAAAAGCAGGATGAATCAAATCCTAATATCATAAAAGATTATATTGAAAATATAATCTCTCTTGCTTCCCAAGTGGGTGCAAAAAACATTGTTCTCTATCCTTATGCTCATTTATCTCCTTCTCTTTCAAGCCCGCAATTTGCATTAAAAACCATGGAGAATACAGAAAAAGAATTATTAAATACAAAAAAATACAATGTTACAAGGGCTCCATTTGGATATTACAAAGAATTTGAATTAAAATGCAAAGGGCATCCTTTGTCTGAATTATCAAGAAGCATTGGAACAGAACAAATAGTTTCATCATCTCCAAAAATTTCAAAAGAGGAAGTATTTGATTACAAGCAATTATTAAGAGAAATTTCAAAATCAAAATTAGATACAAGCAAATTAAAAGACAATGACCACAGAATTCTTGGAAAGCAGATGGATTTATTTTCTTTTTCAGAAACAGCTCCAGGAATGGTTTTCTGGCATAATAAGGGATTAATTATAAGAAATGAATTGATTAATTTCTGGAGAGAAGAGCATAAAAAAGCAGGCTATCAGGAAATACAAACTCCGCAGATTTTAGATAAAAAACTATGGCAAATTTCAGGACACTGGGAAAAATACAAAGAAAATGTATTTATTTCAGAATATGAAGGAAGAACATTTATAGTAAAACCTATGAATTGTCCTGGAGGAATGTTAGTCTATAAAAACAAACCAAAATCATACAAAGATTTGCCTTTGAGAGTTGCAGAACTTGGAATTGTTCACAGGCAGGAGTTATCAGGAGTATTGGCTGGATTATTTAGAGTCATTCAGTTTACTCAGGATGATGCTCATATATTTTGCACAGAAAAACAAATAGAATCTGAAATACAAAAAATTATAGAATTAATAGATAAATTCTATAAAACTTTTAATCTGGAATTTGATCATGTTGAACTTTCAACCCGTCCTGAAAAAAGAATTGGTGATGAAAAGTTCTGGGATTTGGCAGAATCAACTCTTGAAAATGTTTTGAAGAAAAAAAAGATGAAATATAAAATAAATCCTGGTGATGGGGTTTTCTATGGTCCAAAGATTGATTTTCATGTTAAAGATTCCTTAGGAAGAACTTGGCAATGTTCAACTATTCAATTAGATTTCCAAATGCCAGAAAGATTTAATTTAACTTATATGGGAGAAAATAATAAAGAACATCGCCCAATAATGCTCCATAGAGTTATTTATGGTTCTTTGGAAAGATTTATTGGAGTTTTATTAGAGCACACAAACGGCAGATTGCCTCTCTGGCTTTCTCCAATACAAGCAAGAATAATTAATTTTACAGACAGGAACAATAAATCCTGTGAAAAATTAAAAAAAGAAATAGAGGAAAAAGGTTTCAGAGTTGATATAGATTTAAAATCAGAGCCTATTTCAGGAAAAATAAAACAAGCTGAAATGGAAAAAATTCCATACATAGTAACTATCGGAGACAGGGAAGAAAAATCAGAGACTTTAGCCGTAAGGCACAAAGAAAAAGTGACTTCGATAAAAAGAGAAGAGTTTATTAAAAAAATTTTAAAAGAAAGAGAAGAGAGAAAATAATTATTGAGAATTTTGAAAAACCCCAAATTTCAAAATTCTCAAAGAAGGACTTTGATGCGATTTCCTTAGGAAATACTGGTCATTCAAAGTCCTCTATTAATAAATTTTATTTATTACCTGCTTTTCCTTCCAATGCTCTTACAGGAACCCATTCACCATTTATATCTTCTCCACATTTTATAATTTTAAGTGTTAAAGGAGGGTGATAAAGTGCAGAAGAAAGAGGGTTATGAGGGTCTGAATTCCCAAATAAATGTCTTCTTGATTCTTCAAGTTGAGGCAAAAAATCTATATTATACATCTTTCTATAATATATTTATAATATAAATATCTTTGTAAAATTAATCATAAAACCTAATAAAAAGGTTTATTAATTACACTACGTCTTAAATAATAACTATTAACTTCTTAAGTGCTATATTCTATTTTATCAACGAAAGCTTTATAAATATGTAGCCCTTAATATATTTGGAGGTGTTAACAAAATGACACATATTGAAAT
>Ga0208958_1000711_pt1 | contig 38734 bp, 34 predicted proteins | sample RifOxyB1_FD_184032 | JGI IMG/M metagenome (GOLD analysis project Ga0208958, IMG submission 184032) | Soil microbial communities from Rifle, Colorado - Rifle Oxygen_injection B1 (SPAdes) | ecosystem: Environmental > Terrestrial > Deep subsurface > Rock core/Sediment | place: Rifle, Colorado...
TTTTAGCGGTCTTGAAGAACTCCTGCTGCCGCTAAAAAAAATCCGCATTCATTCCCTGGCCAGCTTGCAGGAAAAAGAGGCGGAGCTCCGTGCCCGGGTCTCGCTGATTATCGCAAAAAATAATCCGCCAGTTCCGGCCCTGCTGGAAGCCGTGACTCGCTACAGCGTTGCCCAGGTGATGGGGACGTTGAGGCCGGTCCTGGGCGCCTCACCTTCGACTGCCGGGCAGCAACTTCTCCAGGAACTGAGTGACTTCAACGAATTTATGATCGTTCGCGCCATCCTTGTCGAGAAGATCGCCAACTGGACGAGATTCCAGCCCGATCTGGTCATCGATAAGGACGACACCTTCGTTTATGCTGCGGCTAAGTATCCGGTGAAGTTCTCAGGGATCACTCCGGAGCAGCTGAAAGCTACGGATTTTAATGGAACACTCTCAGGCGGGGCATACACATTGGGGCTTTCAGCCGGAGAACTTCTCAAGAAGCTTTTCTTCTCGTTTGTTTTGTCGGGATTTATTTCGTTCTTTGTTGTTCTGGGCGTGGATTATTTCAAAACCAACAAGCAGCGGCTCATGCAGCAGATCTCGCGCTCGTGAGTACTTTCTTCGTCACTGGTTCAAACGGATTCGTCGGAAGCGCCCTTTGCAACCGGCTCTTGTCCCAGGGGCACCGCGTGCGCGGACTGGTTCAGCCCTCTTTTCCAGGATATCCGGTCACCGGGCTCGAGATACTCGAGGGTTCACTCGAGGATTGCGAGGTCTTGAAGCGCGGGGCAGAAGGTGCGGACGCCGTGATCCATTTGGCGGCTCGCGCCCATGTCCTGAAGGAAACCGAAACGGATCCGCTAATCGCGTTTCGCGCGGTGAATGTGGAGGGCACCCGGCGCCTGGCCGAGCTTGCCGCGAAGGCTGGAGTGCGGCGATTTGTCCTGATGAGCTCGATTGGGGTGAACGGGGAATCGAGTGCTCCCGGCGCGGCGTTTTCGGAAAAAGATCCGCCACGACCGGAGAGCCCGTACGCCATTTCCAAGCGTGAGGCGGAAGTCGCGATTCGCCAGATCAGCTCGTCCACCGGACTTGAGTTTACGTTTCTCCGCCCCCCTTTGGTCTATGGTCCGCGCTGCCCGGGAAATTTTTTGAGACTTTTGAAGCTGGTGAAGCTCGGGCTGCCACTCCCGTTTGCCAGCGTCTCCAACCGGCGAAGCTTGATCTATGTCGAGAACCTGGTGGACGCGATTTCAAGCTGCGCACTCAGTCCGGCAGCCGCAAACCAGCTTTTTCTGGTGAGCGATGGCGAGGACCTCTCGACCGCAGAGCTGATGAGACGCCTGGCCCGTCTGATGGAAGTCCCCAGCCGGCTTCTGCCCTTTCCGGCTGCTCCGATCCTGGCCGCGGGAAAACTTCCCGGTCTTCGGGCCCTGGACAAACTTCTGGGCTCACTTGAGGTGAATAGCGCACGAATCCGCGAGACCCTGGGATGGAGGCCGCCTTATTCGCTCGAGCAAGGGTTGAGCGCGACAGCCCAGTGGTACGAAGTTACCGCGATCCCTTGAACAAAACTCGAATCATCTCCCCAAAACCCAAACTGGGTTTCCATCCGGTAGCCGCCTTCAGCTTTGAGGCATTCCCGATCCTGACCGGGGAGGCGCGTTTCAGGATACTCCGGTTCTCAACGACATACTGAGTCCAATCAAGCCCGGCCAGACGGAAAACCTCTTCCACAAACTCGCGAACGGTGTGCCGTTCGCCTGTCGCGATTACAAAGTCATCCGGAGACGGAAGCGCCAGAATCCGCGTCATCGCTTCGACATAATCCGGAGCGTAGCCCCAATCGATCACCGCAGAAAGATCACCCACGGTGAGCTTTTCGCCAGGCTGAGATTTTCCGGCGGCATACCGGTGGGCCGCAGCGATGATCTTTTTCGAAAGAAAGCGCTCGCTCCTGAGCGGCGACTCGTGCGTATAGAGAATTCCGCAAGCCGCGAAGACACCGTGTCTCTCCCGATAAAGCCGGCAGGCGGCCATTCCGTCCACCTTGGAAAACGCATAGGGCGAATCCGGGGCGAGGGGAGTGCTCTCATTCTGCACTTCCGTCGGCGGGTTTCCAAAAACATGAGAAGAAGCGGCGTAAAACAGCCGCGCCTTGGGTGCTTTTAACCGGGCCGCCTCAAGCAGGTTCAGGAAGGCAAAGAAATTCACCTCGTACGATTGCCTGAAAAGCGAGACATTCTCTCGGGCCTCTTCTTCGGAAGACTGGTGGACTGCGGCCAGATGATAGATCTCATCGGGCCGAACCTGCTCAATGACCGCAAGCGTCTGCTCGGCGCGGGTGATGTCTGGGCCAAGACCGGCGTCCAGTCCCGTGACGGCATAGCCTCGTGAGCGAAGCAATTCCGAAAGCAGCGCCCCATCCTGACCTTTGCATCCAGTGACGAGCGCGGTTTTCAAAGGAGACCCCTCTCTTAAACGACGTCAATCTTCGGAAGCGGAAAGAGGAACTTTCCGCCCGAGTTCAAATAATCCTGCTCGCGGCCAAGGATGTTTTCCCGGAAGTGCCAGGGCAGAACCAGAAAATATTCGGGTTTCATCTTCTTGGCTTCCGCTTCCGAGACGATCGGGATCAGGGTCCCCGGCGTGAAGCATCCGAACTTATCCGGATTCACTTCAGCGATGCAGGGTACGTCGTTTTCGCGAATGTCACAGAACTGCAGAAGTACGTTGCCTTTGGTCGAGGCCCCGTAACCGAAAACCTTCTTGCCTGAGGCGTTGGCCTTGCGGATGAATTCCAGGAGCTCCTCGCGATGATGGTAAACGCGCGCCTTGAATTCCTCGTACGGGCGAAGCGTATGCAGACCGAGTTCCTTTTCGCGGGCCAGGATCTCATTCACCTGCTTTTCGTTGATCTTGAAGGGCGCGCCCTTTTTGGCGACTGAAATCGAGAAACTTCCGCCATTGATGTCATTGAACTCGACATCGAGAATCATTAAACCGAGGCGTTCGGTCATCCAGCGAATCTGGTGAAGAGCGTAGTACTCCAGATGCTCGTGGCAGATCGTGTCGTAGGAATTGCGCTCGAGCATAGTGGGCATGTAGCTTTGCTCGAAAACCCAGATCCCATCGTTCGCGAGGACTTCGGAGATCTGGCGCATGAAGGCCAGAGGATCTTCAAGATCGTAGAACATCGAGAACGAAGTGATGATTTTGGCCCTCTGGCTTCCGAAGTGCTTGGTCACGTTTTCGGCCGAGAAGAAATCCGGAATGAGCCGGATGTGCGGCGGATAAAACTTGCTGAACTTCACGCCGGTCGGATCAATTCCGACCAGAGTCGGACCATCTTTCGGATAGGCCTGAAGAGTCGTGCTGTCGTTGCTCCCGATGTCGATCACTAGGTCGCCGCGTCCCAGCTTGACCTGATCAAGGATCTTTTTCACCTTGCCCTGAAGATGAAGGACCATCGATTTGTTGAGGCCGCTTCGGTAGCCGTAATCCTTGCCGTAGAATTCGCTCAGATTGCCGGTGTGCTTCAGTTGAAGAAGACCGCAATGGTCTTTCCCGGGTTGCTCCATGCATTTCACGAGCTCAAGCGGCATCAGCCCGACGTTGCGTGTCTTGGTCTCCGGAAAAATCCCGGTCAGCGCCTGGTTACCGAGGTCCAGAACGGTTTTTAAATTCCTGTTACCGCAAATTCTGCATTGGGTGATGGACTGGTACATCAGAGACCTCGAGCTTCGTTTTCCAGGTCGTACGCGACCATGAGTTTCACAAGTTCCGCAAACGTGGTCTGCGGCTTCCATTTCAGCTGCCGGAAAGCTTTGCTGCCGTCGCCGATCAGAAGGTCGACTTCCGCCGGACGGAAGTACTTGGGATCCACCGCGACCAGGACCTTTCCGGTCTTGCGGTCGATTCCCTTTTCATCCGTGCCCTCGCCCTCCCAGCGAAGCTCAATGCCGACGTGGTGGAAGGCATGTTCGCAGAGCTCACGTACCGTGTGGGTCTCGTTGGTTCCGATGACATAGTCATCCGGACGATCCTGCTGGAGCATGAGCCACATCGCGTAAACATACTCCTTGGCGTAACCCCAGTCGCGCTTGGCATTGAGGTTACCGATCAAAAGCTTCTCCTGCTTCCCTAATTTGATCCGGGCAGCGGCGCGGGTGACCTTCTTGGAAATGAACGTTTCACCGCGGCGAGGAGACTCGTGATTGAAGAGAATGCCGTTACAGGCGTACAGATTGTAAGCCTCGCGGTAATTCACCGTGATCCAGTAGGCATAAAGCTTGGCCACGCCATAGGGTGAGCGGGGATAAAATGGAGTGGTTTCCTTCTGGGGAACCTCGGCCACTTTGCCGAAGAGCTCGGAAGAGGAAGCCTGATAAAAGCGGGTTTTCAGTCCGACGTCCTTGATCGCGTCGAGCAGGCGCAAAGTTCCGATGGCCGTCGTCTCGCCCGTGTATTCGGGGATCTGAAAAGAAATGTGGACGTGGGATTGGGCGCCGAGATTGTAGATTTCATCCGGGCCGACCGATTCCAGAATGCGGTTCAGGCTGCTGGAATCGATCAGGTCGCCATAGTGCATGTGAAGGCGATCGAAGATGTGATCGACTCGCTTGGTGTTAAAGCTCGAGGAGCGACGGACGATCCCATGGACCTGGTATCCCTTTTCGAGCAACAGCTCGGCCAAATACGAGCCGTCCTGGCCCGTAATTCCAGTGATGAGCGTTTTTTTCATAACCCCGGACTATGCTTGTTTTTTGGTAAAAGCACAACTGGCGGGCATAGGATTCTAAAAAAATGATGCGCCAAGTCAGGTGGCCCAAGCTGAAATCAGCTCGTTGGCCAGCAGAATTCCCGACTGTTTGCTCATGTGATCGTCATCTCGATAGAGCATCCGCGACCCGGAAATAGTTCGGCATCCGTGCTGCTACAAAAGACCGGAAGAGGGTAGTATACTTGCACATTTGGATAATTGCGGAGAATCTCCGCAACGGCATTCCGATAGCCGGCTTGCCGTTTCATGACAAGCTCTCGAGCAACGGTGCATTTAGCTAGTAACGCGCTACAAGCGTTTTACCACGTCGCATGGAATGACTGGGGCGACATGATCCGCTATTCTCCCGGCCCGAGGATTCGACGCGAGAAGATCCTTTCCTGGGTCTCAGAAGCTAAGGTGAATTCTCTACTGGATATCGGCTGCGGAAACAGCGAATTCCTGTTGCAAGTGCATGCGAAGATACCCAGCTTTGAGCTCGCGGGCGCTGATATTTCGCACTCTGTAATTGAAGAAAACAAGCGGCGTCTTCCTGGTGTAGACTTTTTCACTCTCGATTTGGATCAAGAGCACCTTCCCAGGCGCTTCGATGCGGTTACCTGCATGGAGGTCGTCGAACACTGTCAGGATTACCGGGCTGCGATCAAGCGACTGGCGGAGATGACGGGCAAGTGGCTGTTCATCACGGTACCATGCGGGCCGCTTTTTGAAATCGATCGCAGGGTCGGGCATACCAAGCACTTCTCCGCGCGTGAAATCACCGACGCCTTGCAAGAGTCCGGGCTCAAGGTAATCACCGCGCAACGATGGGGTTTTCCCTTTTTCAACCTTTACAAACACGCCATCAACCTGAATCCGGACGTGCTGTGCAAGGCATTTTTGTCCTCACAAAAGTACAGGCCAAAGCAGAAGCTGGTCGCCTTGCTCACCTACGCCGCATTCAAAGCGTCGTTCCCATGGCTCGGATACCAGCTATTCGTGTCGTGAGTCGCAATAAAGTTTCGGCTCCTATCGTGAAAACGGAAATCTGAACTCAAAGAAGGAATTCGAAACGCACTGCGTACAGGGTTTCAGGCGAACGCAGTGATTTTCGATCGGACATTCCTGCTTCACTTCGCCGGATTTTTTCAAACATTCGCTGACCAAAGCCTCCCGGCCGAAATCACGCGGATAAAGGTGCTGGTGGGTGTACGCAAAGGAGCTCGAAAAAGCGCTGAGGATATAGCCATGCGGGTCCGGCGCCCAAAAACAGGAAATTCCGTTTGTCGCGTATCGATCCAGAACGTCGACATCAGCACTATAAGCATAGGTAGAGATATCAATCAAAGTCCCCCTTCGGAAGGTCATTGTCCGAAGGGATTCGGTTAAAAAGTCTTTTTTTGAAATCCCAAGCGCGACCAAAGCCGTGAGAAAGATACCCAGGACTTTCGGATATACGCGCGGATTCAGGGTATCCAAGGCAAGAATTACGAAGGCAATCAGCGCAACATAGGCGATGGGCTCGACATAAATATGTAAACGCATCAATGGCCATTTCGAAAGAATGGGCGTAAGAACATGCTCGGCTACTGCGTTGAATTCCCCAAAGAAGAAGAAACACCAAACAAAGGAAACGAGAACCCAGATAAAAACCGGAAGCTCAGCGCGGCGCCGCCTGTAAACGAAAAGTGCGGCGATCAAGGTTACCCAATGCCACAGGTTTCCCGCAAAAAAGACTAAACCGTCCCACCAGACGTAAAACTGCCGTATGAACAGAGGGATCTCGGCGTATCGAATGATGTAGAAATATTGGGTAGCCCTGCGCGTCGCCTCGTCCGTTTTTAGAGGCGGGAGCACCCGAGCCATCACGGCCCCGAGCGCGAGAAGGGCCACCATTGCTCCGAACGTGAGGCTTCGCTTCTTGTCCCAGAGTGGCAGACCCATCCGCCAACTGACGAGTACGGCAGAAAGCAAAAGGCAGCAGAGATAGATGGGAACAAGTGCGAAGAATTGAAAATGAAAAAATGGCAGCAGGAACATCGAGACCAGGCCCAAATAGAGAGAGCCCCGCTCAACGGAAAAAAGCCCTTTCGCGATATGAACCAGGATGAGACTGCCCAAAACGAACTCGACGATGGCTCCCGGGTGGTGCACAAACGCAAACTCGTGTTTTTGGAAGATCACATCGTAAATGCCAAACGATCTCCCGAGCCACAGAAGGAGCAGCAAAAAGTTGGCTAAAATGAGTTGCCTTCGCTCCTTCAGCAGAAACGAGAACAACCACTGAGAGAGACAGTAAATCAAGAAGACGATTGAAAGATGCACCCCGGCATAAACAGTAACACTCGAGAGTCCGGTTACTCGGATCAGGAGACCCAGCACAAAGTCCCAGATGTTGTAGGCGTAAACGCGCTGCGTGCCTGCTGCCGTCGCCTTGAAGACATTCATGACCTGATCCGGGCTCAATAGGCCGGCGGCATATTTATGAATCGCCGCCCAATGATTGAAAAAGTCGTAATCGGAGCCCTGAAAGCGCGAGACAAGCGCCGTGTAGAGGCCCAGCAATATCCAGAGGAGGGGCCAAATCCAGTTTTCAGGATAAAACTGCGACGGGGTCCAGGGTTTCTTCTTTCTGGAGAGGGAACTCAATAAAAAACTCGATGCCGCCAAGCTCGTCAAAAAAATGGCCAACGAGTAAGATCGATGGCCAAAGTAGGCTACAAGAGCGGGAATTAGCCAGAACAGCAGGCTGACTCCAAACGCATGCACGAAGAGCATCGCGCCGTCCAGGGATTCGGCAAACCTGATATTCCGCAGGACCAAGGACCCAGGGACATAGAAAACAAGATCCCATCCACAAAGGAAGATGAGGAGAGCTCCTTCGAAAGTCACGGTGAGTCCCTGAACTCTTCCGGTCTGCGCGAAAAAAAGAAGTGCTGCATCGAAAAGGACGCGGACAACGCCCCAATAACGTTCCGGTGAGCGAAGTTCGCCCAGCAAGAAGCCGAACCAGACCAGCAGGAGCAGGGGCCCAGCCCAGGAAACCGACACCGAATTCCAGATGTTCCGATCCGATACGGGAATCAGGTGCACTCTGGAATCGCCATTCATAAGCCAGGCCCGGAGGCTTTTGGCTAAATCTTTTTCGGCGAAACCGAAAAGCCGATACGTCAATGTGGATTTCGAGAGCGGACGCGGGGGCACTTGCAGACATTTTTGAGAGGAGAGCGCTTCGGAATTGGCTTCCGGCTCGAGAACGGCGAGGCGAACCAGTCCCCGAAACGCCATGCTCACGGGAACCTGATACGCTTGGGTGATCGTATCGCCCGACGCAGGCTGCGGAAGGTTCGGTTTCCATGCCCCAGCCGCCGATTCCTCACAGAAAACCTGATTCTGGGCAACGCAATTTCCATCTTCGTGAAATCCCAGAAACTGTCCCTGTCCGATCTTTAACGGTGAAGGCAAGGCAATCCGATTGAAGCCCTGTTCGATACGGATCGTGGGCGTTACTGCTTGAATACTGAAGCTTTTGAGCGCTGAATCCGCTTGGGCGACGAAAAATTCAAGTCGGCAATCGTTTTTTTTGCTCCAGACCTCCACAAACCGGATTTCCGCGTCCTGCGGGGCCACTTTGTTGAAGTCGATCCACAGCCCACCGCCTTTTTCACGGCCATCCTTGAGCGAATCAAACTGGGGAAGCCGGTATCCGCCCAGAAACGGCGTTACGGGATTTCGCTGCCCGGGCATGATGATGTTTCCAATCGCCAGATAGAGTTCACCCGCAAGCGAACCCTGCGCCGCAGCTTTCGGTTCAACACAGACGCGCTTCTCGGCTCCGGAAGGCGAGTTGAGCCAGATCTCCGCACGCGCTTCACCCATGGCCGGCGTACCAGCTCCGCCAAAAGCGAAAAGCGCGGCAAATCCTAAGCAAATTTTAGAGAAAGAGTTTGAGAAGCTCATGTATTCCAATTAGCCTGTGGCCCCGACTTTTGAAACGCCGATAGCCTTCCCGGGTAGCAAAAGAAAAATAGCTCGCTCCCACTTCGGACATCGGCACTGAGGCTGGCTTTTCACCTCGAGCGAAAACGGATACCACCGAATTGAGCATTTCCGCCGAAAGTTCGTTTAAAACGTCTTCCAGTCCGTGGAGCGAAATTCCTGACGTCAGCGAATCCAGATGGACTGCCTCCTGCGCGATCACGCCTCCGCTATCCAGCTTCTCGACAATAAAATGGGAGGTTGTTCCGAATTCGCGATCGCCGTTCACCATTCCCCAAAATACCCCGTCAATTCCCTTATATTTAGGCAGCAGCGAACTATGACTGTTGATCATCCCCATCTTGGGGATTTCGATGATCTTCTTCTTTAGGATCTGATTTATCCGAGAAACTGCCAAATCCGGTTCAAACGCCCTGAAGCGCGCCAGAAAATCCGGAGCATTGACGTTGGTTGAGTAAACGATCGGAATCCCATTGGCCTTCGCGAACTCGATCATGTCGAAGCGATTCCGGTAAAATCCAAAATGCTTCCAGAGGCGACGCCACTTATAGGCATACACCTCGATCGCCCGGAACAGAAAGAGCTGAGGGCCGGATAGATCCAAGAGCCAGCGTAAGGCTTGCAGAAAGCTAAAATTTTTTCCTGCGAGGATTCGGGTCGAGAAGACAATGGCGACAATCTCAGAGTGCCGACTCAGACACAGCTTTCTGAATGCCTGGGCGTTATAGGGATTGTCGTTTACAAGCAGGACTATCCTCATGCCGACCTACGGTTTCGATGCCCGAATCAAATAGTGAGGAACAGAATGAGGGTCAAGGCCGGGAGCCAAACTTACTGAGACTTCCTGAAATCCTGCTGCCTCGAAGACTTTTTTGAGTCTTCCTGCAGTCAAGAATTGAACTGCCGGAATTCCGAGGTAACGCGATTTCGCCTCGAGCACCTCGGGGGGATTTTTCCGGGCCGCATCCGGAAGCAGGATGCGGATAATGTAATGAAATCGTCTGCGGATCGCGACGGGCACCAGCAAGAAATTGAACCATTGGACCCAATTCAGCGGATCCATTCTGGACTTCTTCTCTAAAGTGACAAAAATTCGGCCGCCGGCCGCTAATAGCGAAAAAAGACGCCGTACGACCTGTTCTAAATCTACGACATACTGCAAAACACTGTGACTGATGATCAGATCGGGCGGGGGAAGGTCGACATTCTCCCGGGAAATGTCGGCATTCAGAAACCGGACCGCTGAATGCCCCTTCTTTTTCGCTGCTTGCTGTGCGGCCTTGATCGCTTCAGCGGAAATATCGATTCCCGCAACGGACTTTGCGCTAAGCTCTTCCAGAGATAGAATCCAAGCTCCGGTGCCGCATCCGAACTCGAGGACAACCTTTCCAGTCAAATCTACATCCGCCTGCAGCAGCGCCGTCAACGGAGCAAAATAATCCCGCGGGTGAACCAAAGCGAAATCATCAAATTCCTTTGCCATTTTTTCGCGTAGCAATAATCCCCCAGGTCTTCAGAATGTGGGGTGCCGGTTTACGAACGGCACCGAATCCAGGAAAGCGTTAAAAGAAACGTCCTGACACCAGCAGACGCAGTGGTTCTCAACTTTTCGGATCTCCTCACGCTGGCGTCGCATTTCCGGGCTATTCCAGACTTCCTGGAGTGTGGTGAATTTCAGGTTGCCGACCGGTCCGTATTTCGGATTTGATGCGCAATGGATGATCTCTCCATTGGGCGAGATCTGAAGGCGAACCGAGGGCGACCAGCACGGAACCGTGTGAAGCGACTGCGGCTTGAACCAATAATCCGGAAAAAGCCTGAAATAGTGCGTGTTGAAATCGGGATAGTTTTTCAGGAACCGCCCCCAAAGCTCCCGGACCTCGACTTCATCCTTAAGCCGGAACATGAATTCCGATTCCGCCTGCTCGTCCATGTCGTGGGGACCGTTCGCATACCCGGTCGAAATCGGCTGAATGCTGACCACATCCACGATCTTCCGAAGCTCGGTGACGATGTTGCCGATGTCCCGAATGTTCTTCTTCGAGACGACAGTTGTGGTCTTGATCAATGGCTTGTTCGAGTCGCCGCGCTTTTCTTTTAGAAGCGAGATGGCGAATCGGAGCTTTTCCATCAGCCCGTTCAGTCCGCGCATTTGATCGTGCTCACCGGGCTTCAGGGAATCCACGCTCACGACCACCGTGTCGATTCCCGCTTCCAGAAGCTGATCGACTTTGCTGCCAAGAGTAAACCCGTTGGAAACAATATAAACGTTCTTTCCGTAAGACTTGATGGTTTTGATCGCGTCAAAAAGATGCGGCCAGAGCAGGACCTCTCCACCGGTGAACCCCGTGGCAACGGCGTTGGATTTCCCGATCTCGTGGGCAATGTGCTGGATTTCCTCCTGAGTCAGGGTATGCCGGTTCGCTTTGGCCAGCTCGTGCGTGCTGCAGAAACTGCAGCGAGCATTGCAGGCATAGGTCGGAAGCCAGGTGATGAAAAGCGGCCCGCGCGAGGCCTTCCGGTTCAAAACCCGGGTGAACAGACAATTGTCCGCGAAGGTGGCGATGGCGCTGAAGAGCATTCCCTTCAGAGAGAAGGACGAATTCTTGATCATGATTTCATTAATTTCTGGATTGAGGACACGATCGCGTCCAGCTCCTGCTGCTTGAGATAGCCATGCACCGGAACAAAAAGCGTGTGTTGCTTCATCCGGGTTGCGCCGGGCGCGGTGAATCCGTAATTCTTGAAGGCCTCCTCCTGATGCAGGGCACTAAGGAGATACCCCGCACTGTCGACGCCGGAACTGGCCAGAGAGATCTTCGCCGGGAGAGGCTTTTCGACGAAAAGCGGAAAGAGCCAGAAAGTGTTTCGAGCCCCAGCCAGAGTCCGAGGCCTTTTGAATTTACCGTTCGATGAAAGCTTTTCGTAAATGTAAGAGGCGCTCCGGGTCCGAGCCTCTTCACGCTCCTTGAGCGAAGCGAGCTGGCTCAATCCGAGGGCCGCCTGCTGCCAGGTGAACCGGGTGAAGTAGCTTTCGGGGAGCCGCTCCCTCAAAGTCACCGTCTTGTTGGAACGCTGATACTTGGAAAGCCAATCAAAGTGGGCTGCAAACATCCGAAGAAGCGGCAGTACGAACGCCCCGAAAAGAGATCGGTTGGAAGCCATTTTTAAAATCAGGTTTTTCACCGCTTCCGCCGCGAGCGGGACTGATGGTGCGGGAGCGAGTTTCTCCTGCTCCCTGCGCAGCGCAGACAAAAGCGCCTGATCTTTCGATAGGACAATCCCGCCGAACAATGTGCAAACCGGCTTGATCAGGCTCAGGCTGTAAATGGCCGCACTTCCAAAACTTCCGACCGGGTGGCCTTTGTAGGTCGTCGTCACGGCCTGCGAGCAGTCCTCGATGATGGGAATATTTCCGGCTTCGCGCGCGATTTCGAGCACCCGATCCATATCCGCCGGAAATCCTGCGTAATGTGTCAGGTAGATCAGCGACGTCTGAGGACCGATCTTCCGTTTCAGGTCCTCACAGTCTATGGAATAGGTATCGGGCGACAGATCCACGACCACGGGTTTGAAACCCGCGCACCGGATCACGTTCACGAAATCAGCGACATGAAGCGCCGTGATGACCACTTCGCCGCCGGGCTTGAGTCCCATGTTCTTGAGCAGTAAATAAAACCCCACTCTCGCCTTGGAAAAGGTCACGCCTCTGGAGTGCCCTACGACCGCGGCAAAGCGCTCTTCGAACAATCGAATGGTCTCAGCGGCCGACTCAGGCCTGGCTCTTCCCAGCAGCGAGAAAAGAAAGCCGAACAGCTCCCCATTTGTGAACTGAATATTGATCCTGGGAATTGCGCGCATGCCCCAGAAAATTGCATGTTTTCAGTTAAAAAAAAAGGCGGAAATCGGGTGTAAATGCTACAAGATCCCCGAGAGGTCCTCATGCGCAAGAAAATCATCATGGTGTACCCCCTGCAGGGGTTTTCCGGCACCTTCGTCAAGCATGCGCCCATCAGCCTGCTCTACGCCTCGGCTGATGTCGTGAAAGCCGGCTATGAGGTCAAGATCCTCGATGCCCGCCTTCACCCCAACACCTGGAAGAAAAAGCTCGCGGAGCTCATGGACGACGAGACCCTGCTCGTCGGGATCAGCGTCATGTCCGGCAAGCCGATCCTCTATGCCTCTGAGATCAGTCACTTCGTCAAGCAAACCGACCCCGCCGTGAAAGTGGTCTGGGGAGGCCCGCACGCCACGTTCCAGCCAGGTTCGATCATGGAGTACGAAGCCAACTGCGATTACGTCGTCAGCGGCTACGGCTCGTATCCTTTCAAATGTCTGGTGGACCATCTGGTCGAAGGCAAAGAACCCTCCTCTGTGCAGGGCGTTTCGTACCGGAAAGACGGGACGATTCACACGGTTCCAAAGCTCGAGGCGTTCGAGGTCATCCCTTATCAGGACATTCCGTATGATCTGATCAGCGATTATCGTGTGTACGGGCATATCGGCGAGGACCGGCTGATCTTCTCGATGTACAGTGTCCTGGGCTGCCCTTATCAGTGTTCGTTCTGCAGCTCCCCGGCCCAGTACCGTTCCATCGAAGGAAAGAAATGGGTGCCGCTGACCGTCAAAGACGTTGCCGATCATATCGAGCACGTCGTGAAGAAATACGGGGCCAATTTCATCTATTTCATCGATGACGACTCCTTCGTGAAGCTGGATCACGTGGAGGGCATCATCGACGAGATTCAGCGCCGAAATATCAACGTGAAACTCGGCTTCCGGGGAGCGCGGATCAGCGAGATCAAGAGGATGTCCGACGAGTTCCTCTCCAAGCTTGCCTCGGCCGGCACGAACATTATGCATATCGGCGCGGAAAGCGGCAGCGACCGGATTCTCAAGATGATCCGCAAGAACTGCACGGTCGAAGACATCATCGAGTGCAATCGTAAGCTCGCCCGACATCCCGAGATCATCGCGGGCTACAATATTATCATGGGACTCCCGACGGAGACCCTGGAAGAACTCAAGCAGACCCGCGATCTCATCCTGCAGCTCGTGAAGGACCACCCCAACTGCATTATTTTTCAGCCCAACAAGTTCCGCCCGCTTCCGGATACGGAACTTTTTAATGTCGCGGTTCGCGACTGGAATTATGCGGAACCGAAGACCCTGCGGGACTGGGCCAACATCGAGGTCGAGGGCGATTACACTGCCCCCTGGATGACGCCCGAGATGAAGAAATTCTGCGACATGATGCTCATCAGCTCTTACTTCGTGGACCGGAAGGCCCAGAAAATCACCAAAGGCTCGAGCTTGACGGAAGTCGGAATCCGGATGCTCGATCACCTCTATGGCCCGATCGCTCGCTTCCGTTTCAAAAACGGGATCGACCGGGTTCTTTTGGAATACACGGCCTACAACCTCGTTCAGAAGTTGGGACGGCACGTCGGCTCGCTGGTCGGCAAATCCGGGCAGAAGACCTGATTATATCGTCTGCTGCGGCTTATGCAGGATGCGCGAACTCCCGCGAATCCGGTTGACGTAAAGCTTGGTCGTCGGCTGGACATTCAGCGCAATAAGGCTCGAGAGAATTCCGATCACGATCGTGCTGTACATCCCGATCTGAACGCCAAGCGAGAAGTCAAAAAGCTTGGCCATGACGGCGATCGCGAGGTTCGCCATGATCGCGATGAAGATAAAGATCAAGGCCATCCGGTAAGCCTGGAAGAGGTTGGCCATCAAAAACACATACGAGAACGTCTTCAGCGCGTCTCGAAGCGGCGCTACCTTCGACTTGCCGATCCGAACATCGTACTTCATGGGCATGAATTTCACGCTCCGACCTGTCATCAGATAAAGCAAGGTTTGGGAGGTCGTGAACGAGAACGTCGGGCACAACACCGCGCGATGATCCAGCGTGTTGAGCTTGCGGAAGACCCGCAAGCCGGAGTTGAAGTCGGGCGCCTTTACATTGCTGAGATATAATATGACGTAATAAAGCGCTTTGCGCAGCATCCGACCGCGAAAAGTCGTGTTCTTCCGGGTCCAGATGCGCGTCCCGATAACCATGTCATGGGAATTGGCCTCTTCAATCATTTCGGGCAGCATTTCGGCCGGGTAGGTTCCGTCAGCATCCATGATCGTGATCACCGGGTATTTCGCGATGGTCATGCCGTCCATGATCGAGTTGCCATAGCCCATGTTCTTCTTATGGACGAGAACACGCGCTCCTGCGGCGACCGCCTCGCGTTGAGTGCCGTCCGTTGAGCCGTCATCGACGATGATGACTTCGTATTCGACCTGAGTGTGTTCCATTGCCTGAATGACGTTTGATATCGTCATCCCGACCGCTTTTTCCTCGTTCTTGCACGGGATCACCACGGAAACGCCCGTGATGCGGTCCTGCAGATATTCAACACCAGCTTCAGTTCGATTTGGCATAGCTTAAAGCTTCTCGTTAGCAAAAAACCCCGCGGATGCAAAAGGAAATGTGCTTGAAATCAGGGGACTTCGTCCCTATACTCGGCGCTGATTTGGAGCACTTATTCCATGTCCCACAAACTCCTGGTCACTGGGTCTGCCGGATTCATTGGCTTCCATCTTTGCAAGAAGCTCCTGGAACGTGGCACCGAAGTCGTGGGGCTGGATAATCTCAACAGCTACTATGATCCCAAGCTCAAGTCCGCGCGCCTGGAGCACCTGACCCGGTTCCCGAATTTCACCTTCCATCGCATGTCCCTGGAAGACACCGAGGGGCTGACCTCGGTCTTTAAGAACAACTCCTTTGAAGTGGTGGTCAATCTGGCCGCGCAGCCTGGGATCCGCTATTCGCTCGAGAACCCGTCCTCCTATATTCAGGCGAATCTCGTGGGATTCGGAAATATCCTGGAGCAGTGCCGACACGCCAAGGTGAAGCACCTGATTTATGCCTCCTCGAGCTCGGTCTATGGCGCGAACCGAAAAATTCCGTTTTCTGAAGCGGACCCCGTCGACCACCCGATTTCGCTGTACGCGGCGACGAAGAAAGCCAACGAGTTGATGGCCCATTCCTACAGCCATCTTTTCGGGCTCCCGACGACGGGCATCCGCTTCTTCACGGTTTATGGCCCGTGGGGCAGGCCGGACATGGCCATTTTCAAGTTCACCAAAGCCATTTTGGAAGAGAACCCGATTGAAATCTTCAACCATGGAGATGTTGCGCGCGATTTCACTTACATCGATGACGCCGTCAGCGGCCTGCTGGCGATGATCGACAAGCCGGCCGTCGGCCTGGCTCAGCCGGACACGAGTGGCGCACCTCACAGCGTCTACAACATCGGAAATCAGAGACCGGAAAAGGTTCTCAAGGTTGTGGAACTTCTGGAGCGCTACACCGAAAAGAAGGCCACCCGAATCATGAAGCCGCTTCAACCCGGCGAGATGCTGGAAACCTGCGCGGACGTGACCCGCGCTCACCGAGATTTCGGATTCGTCTCCAAAACGCCCGTTGAACAGGGACTGTCAGAATTCGTGACCTGGTACCGTGGGTTCTACAGGAATTGACCGATGTGCGGAATTGTCGGAGCTTATGCCCTAGGTCGGGCGGAATCGTCCTGGAGTCCCGAGCAGATCGATAGGCTGATCCAGGGGATTCGCCAGCGGGGGCCTGACGCGACCGGCACGTTCAGTGCTCCCGGCGTTTTCCTGGGACATGCGCGCCTATCGGTTATTGATCTGTCGGCCACGGCGAACCAGCCGATGCGTTCGTCAGACGATTCAGGCCGGTTGGTCATCACCTACAACGGCGAGATCTATAACTTTCGTGAGCTCAGGCAGGAGCTTGAGAAGTCCGGGACGCGTTTCAGAACCCACTCCGATACGGAAGTCATCCTGGCTGCCTGGCAGCACTGGGGTCCCGATTGTGTTTCCCAGCTGGATGGGATTTTTGCGTTTGGCATCTTCGATCGAAAAGATCAGGCGCTTTATCTCGTGCGGGATCGCCTGGGGGTGAAACCCCTCTTTTATTGGCAGACCAAAGACTCGATTCTTTTTGCCTCGGAGCCCCTGGCGCTGATCCGAGGACTGAAAATCACCCCTGAGCTCGCGCCCGAAGATCTCGATACGTTTTTCACCTTCAACTATTTACCCGCACCTCGCACTGGTTTTCGGGACATCCGGCAGCTGCCCGGTGGTTATTTTGCCCGGATCACCCGCTCCGGGATCAAACTCTCGCAGTACTGGAAGCTGGGGTACGACACTCCCGTCCGGACCAATTCCGCAAGTTTGCTGGAGGAGTTTCAGGACCTTCTCGATAGCTCGGTGAAGGCGCAGATGGTTTCGGATGCGCCGCTGGGACTCTTTCTCTCCGGAGGTCTGGATTCGTACGCAGTCGCGCGCTCTGCCGTAAAGTCCAACCAATCCCCGGAAACCTACACGCTTTCGTTTACCGAACCCGGATTTGATGAAACGGAAGCGGCGAAAGCTTATGCCGATTATCTTCACATCAGCCAGACGCCGATCCTCTTTCGCTGGGATGAAGAGCACATCCGCGAAACCCTCCGTGCGATGAATGAGCTTTTGGCGGACGCTTCCTGCTTTCCCTACTACCAGCTTGCGAAGTTCGCTCGCCGACATGCCACGGTGATTTTGGCCGGCGATGGCGGCGATGAGCTTTTGGCGGGGTACGACACCTACAAAGCCGGAGAGGTGACGCCGTATCTGCACCGGCTCCCAGGTGGGGTGCGTTCCGCAGTACGAAGCGCCTCCCAATGGATTCCAGCGGACGGGGCCCGCTACAGCATGCGAATGGTCGTCGAGCGACTTCTTGGCGCGGCGGATGAACCTCGCGGCCGTGATCATGCTTCTTTTCGGCGAATTTTTCCAGACGAACTGAAGAACCGGCTCTATTCCGCTGAGTTGAAGAACGCGGTCCGGGGTTCCGACCCGATCGGGGAATACGCCAATTACCTACGCGAGGTTCCCGAAACCCGCTCCTATCTCACAGCCCGGCAACACGCCGATCTCCTGTTCCATCTTCCTTCGATTCTGGCCAAGGTCGACCGGATGAGCATGACCCATGGGCTGGAAGTCCGGGTCCCGATTCTCAGTAAGAAGCTCGTGGAATTCTGCATGTCCCTGCCGGACGACGTGAAACGCCGTCAGGGGAAAGGAAAATGGATTCTGCGCGAGACACTCCGCTCTTCCATTCCCCCTTCTGCCCTGGCGCGGAAAAAAGCGGGATTTCTGCCGCCGGTCGACGAGTGGTTCCGGACTTCAAAACCCTGGATGTCGATCTTTGATGAACACCTGAGCCAGGCCTCCTCGGCATTGGATTATCTGGATTGGAAGGAAGTGCGGCAGCTCTGGCAGGAGCATCAAAGGTATCAGGTGGATGCGGGATTCGCTCTTCTGGGGATTATCCAGTTCATCAACTGGGGTCTGAAGATCCGGCGGTAATAGTTCTTCTCAGCGCGTCAGCGAAAGATCGCCTCGCGGTTGACCGCTTACTCGCTCCATTGCCTTGAAAAAAAGGCCCGCGAGATTTCCCAGCCCATTGCCAAAGTGAATCGCGGCAACGGTCAGGACCGCGTTTTCGAGAACCGCTAGATACGGCTTGCCCGAGCTCCGCGCAGCCGGGCTCAAAAATGCCGCAGCAAGCCCAAGATACAAGGCGAGAAGAGTCAACCAGATCCCGAGAAAACAGCTGCACAAGAAGCTCAAACCGGCCAGACCGAGATTCCCGAGCACAAAGATCAAGGGCACGTACTGGCGCCAGGGAAGCGAAAAAAAGCCGTGCTTCAGGGCGATTGCGGCCTTGTACTGGCCGTACTGATAATAGGTCTTGTAAACCTTCAGGATCGTGTCGCGCGCCTGATAATGGGAAATGATGGAAGGAATCAGCAGGACCTTCCCTCCGGACTTCCGAATCCGCAGATTCAACTCGTAGTCCTCCGCCCGAAGCATGGCCTCATTGTACCCGCCGATCCGCTTCAGGAACTCCCGTCGAAAACAGCCAAACGGAATCGTATCCACGGAGATCGCGTCTTTGGACCCGACGCGAAACCGGGAATTCCCCACCCCGATGACACTGGTCAGACCGCAGACGACGCCGTAAGCCTCGGCGGTTTCTGCGCCGGGGCAGGTGATGATCGCGCCTCCCACGTTTTCCGCTCCGGTGCGAATCGAGTGCTGGACGCATTCGAAAATGTAGTTGTCCGCATATCGGGTGTGCGCGTCCATCCGGACGATGTATTCGCCTTTGGCCTCCTCAATCCCCTTGTTCAAAGCCGCGGGAATCGAGCGCCGGGCGTTGACGACGAGCCGGGTGGGAACCGGCGCCTCCGGCAGAAGCGCTCGAATGATCTGCTGGGTTCGATCCTCGCTTTTCCCGTCGAGGATCAGAACTTCGAGTTTTTCCCTGGGATAGTCCTGGTTCCAGAGCGAGCGGATACACGATTCAATGTGAGCTTCCTCATTGCGACAGGGGATGATCACGTTGACTGTGGGTTGCGACACCAGCTATTTCCTCGTTCCGAATCCGATCATGTAATAGTGCCAGTTCGGATTCAGCGAAAACAGGGCGTTGAGCGCCGAACTGGCCAAGGTGGCAGGCAGCTTGCCGATTTTTGAAGCCAGAGCGGCCTGCCGGTCGGCGATCGGATACGAAGAGAACGCCACGTCGATATTGTCCAGTTTCGTGCGCAGAATCATCTCCCGCAGTTCACGGGGCGTGAACTCGCGGACATGGCCGTAAAACGTGTCGCAATCGATGAAGTACTGGAAGTCCTCCCAGGTGTTTTTTCCGACCAGCGATTTGAGGCGGTTATAAAGGTGCACCTGATTCGGGGTGCCCACCATCAAGGTGCCGCCTGAATTCAGTAGTTCCCTGCTGGAGCGCAGAAACGGAAGCGGCGAAAACGTGAAGTGCTCAATCACATCAAAAGTCGTGACGATATCGAAAGTCCCCTGCCATTCCTTCGGAAAGCCGTCCTGAATAAAGTTCTGCCGGATCCCTTTTACCCCGAACTGCTCCCAACGCCGGATCACGCCGTCGGCATCGCCCACTTCGCGTTTCAACTCAGGGGCGAATTCATCCAGACGATCCGCAACAAAGACCTCAAACCCGAAAACCTGGCTCAAGACGCAGGCGTTGACACCCACGCCGCAGCCGATATCCAGAAATTTCGGACGCGGCGTGGATTTCGTTCGCGCAACCTTGAGAATCTGCTGCAGTTCGAAAATATGTTTTCTGAAAAACGAGGCGACGACTGGCCTCCCTGCCACCGGAAAGCTTTCCAAAAACAGGCCGTTCAAAAACTCTTCCATCTTCTTGCGATCGTCTGACGTCATGACTCTCTCTCCATCAACTCTCTTGAGGTCTCTATGAAAACTTTGATCGAACGACGCCGATCGCTTCCCTGACCAGTCCGGTTCTGGCGTCAATCCAGAACAGCGCAACGAAACTGACCAGGCCCACGGCGCCGAGTCCCATGACATTGCTCCAGAGCATCTCGTGACCCTGCCAGGGCTTCAGGAACATCGCAAAAACGCCCGCGGACACTACAAAAAGGGCGCTGCCCAGTAAAGCCCCCGCTCCCCGGGTGATCTCCCGGCCCAATTCATACGCCAGGGTCTGTCGGATCATGAAAAAATAGGTCGCATTGCCCAGGATAAAAAGGGAAGCCACCCAACGCAAGTCCCGTCCGGCGAAATACAGTCCGACCAGCAAGGCTCCGAGCAGCACGGCCTGGGTCACCTGGTTGCGAATCACGGCACCCTGCTTGTTGAGGACCAGGAGAAAAGTCTCCGTCATTTGGGACAAAATCAGGAAAAACATCCCGCCGAGCAGCACCGGAAGGATCACCAGCGAGGCCTCGTACCTGGGCAGGTAGGCCGGAACGACGGCGTTCAGGAAAAAGTACATGGCCATCAGAAGCAGGGGGACAGCCACCGCGATCAGGTCGCACACCTTTGAATAAAAACTTCTGAGGCGCTGGAGATCCTTTTCCTGCGCGTGCATGGAAAGCAGGAACGGATAAAAAACGTAATTGACCGAAACGAAAACGAAGAGAACCAATCGGGCCATCGAGTGTGCCAGGGCGTAGACTCCCATTTCGGCAGCCGAGAAGAACCGGGCAACGATCAGCCGATCGTAGGAATCCAGCAGCATGGAAAGCCCCAGAACCGCAAGCAGGCTGAAGCTCGAGGAATAGATCGAGCGCAAAAGGGACCTCTGAATCCGAAGCCGTGGGCGATCCTCCATCCGGAGGAAGAAGTAAATTCCCAGGAAATAGCCCAAGCCGATTCCGCCGATGGCGCCGTGGAGGCCGAATTTCAAGGCTCCCCAAACACTCAGGCCTACGCTCAGCAGATTCAGGATAATCCGGTTCTTCGCGATCTCAAAAAACTGGCGATGTGCCCGACATGTATCGACCACAAATTCATTCACGTTATCGAGCAGCAAGAGACCAAAGAAGATAGACCATAGCCAGGAAGACTGGCCCGGGTGCTTCCAGGCGTAATACCCGCCAAGAGCGAGCGAGTAGATCAGGTTGTGTGAGAAAAAGAGAGTGAAACAAGTGTCCCGATACGATTTCTGCTCGTCCGGGGATGAGGTCGAGAGCGCTCGCGGGTATTCACGATCGTATTCGTTCAGAACGCCCAAATTCGCCATCCGGGAATAGTTCACGACCAGAAATACAATGGCGAGCATTCCATAGCTCTCCGGCAGGAGGATCTTGGGTAGGACAAACCCGCGCACAATGGCGGTCAGCATTACCACGATCTGAGAGGGGACGTAGATCAGGCTGGCGCTGAGGATGCCCTTCCGAGACAAGCGTTAACGCTTTCTGGCAACAATATAAATTCCTGAAGAGATGGCGTGCATCGCCGGCGACTGCTGACGATAAAGCTTATGCATCATCTTCTTGATCGGCTTTCCGAAGTTGCGGGCCACGATCCCGCCGAGCGGGCGTGGGAGCGAGATCAGCGGGAAGAGCGAATCCCAGGCTTCGCAGCGCAGGACTTCATTTCCGGTGTTCTCAAAAAACTTCATATATTCGGTGTGGCTGTAGCTGTTCTCGTAATGCGGAAAATCGCGGAAGCTTCTGGCAACGAGGGTATTCCAGGGCTTACGGTTGGCAATAAGGTTTTTGCCCAGCCGAAGCGGGAACATGGCCGCGTTGGCGACCGTCTGAGTGGAGAATTTTTTCGGAATGATCACATGGGCGTGAATGCCGCCCGGACGGATTACGTCGGAGGCGACCTGAATCACTTTCTGGACGTCCTCGAAATGCTCAAGCAGACCAAAGCTGATCACGGCATCGAAAGAGTTGGCAGCAAGCTTCGTGTTCAGGAGATCATCGGCAACGAATTCTCCCTGGGCGCCAACCGCTTCGAAGTTATCGCGGGCCAGGCGCAACGCTTCCGGTGAGTTGTCGGAACAGGTGACCTGAAACCCCTGCTTCGAAAGGAAAAGCGCCGTACGAGCGCCGCCGCAGCCGATCTCAACGACTTTGGGCGCGGTAGCGGATTCCAAATACTTCTTAAGATCCTCGCAAACTGCTTCGTGCTGGAAAATATTGGAAATGTCAGCAGGCGAGTTGGAGGCATCGCTGTAGGTTACGTTTAAACCTTTGTAGGACGCGTCCCAGTTAGCGACGATATTCCCTTTAGGTGTCTGCGTGGACATGGTTACCCCTTCGATGTATTATATGTTGGCCATAAATCACAGATTGCTTGTGGAACGTCAAGCGTATTGATGTGAAGTTGCAGCGCGTTACACGCGTCTCATCGGCCGACTTTTACGAGGATTTTGCCATCTATCATGGTGCTTCTCATTGCGATCGTCCTGATGCTTTCGATGTTTCCTTCGCTGACGGCGCTCTCCGGAAGCCTCTACTCAGCCGTGCCATTTATGGGACGTTATTTTGGCCCGATTCAGCCGCTGAAATTCCTCTTCCCCGTGGTGCTTTATTTTCTCTGGAACAACCGGAGTCGCCTGTCGCTGCGCCTGAAGAAAGCTCTGGTGATCGGGCTGGTCCTTCTGCTCTTCGGGACCCTGACCGGCGGTCTGGGCTGCGGATTCCCCCCCGAGGTGGTGCGGGAGTCAGCCATCTTCATCTTGGGAATCGGCAGCGCACTCGCCCTGATGCTTTTCCCCGAGGGGATTTTCAGAAAGACGATCTGGGCCTGGATCGCGATCGTTTACGCAAGTGTAGCACTCAACGTCTTCTGGCCCGCAGGCCTGAATTTCCTGAACATGCATTTCTTTGATCCCATCCGGCGAGTCCCAATCTGGGGAGAAGGAAACATCAAGTTTCTGATGGGCTTTTATGACAACGCCTCATTAGGAAAGCTTCTGGCCTGGCTACCTTGGCTTGCCTTTTGGACCTTTTTTGTGGGTCGGGACGAAACCAAAGTTCATCGCGCAGTTCCCTGGCTTTTTCTGTTCGGGATCGTGCTCTCAATGGCGCTGGTGTTGGGGACGACTCAGCGCGGTCCGCTGCTCGGGCTAATCGTGGGGCTTGCCGGCTTCTTGCTGCATCGAAGGTTCAAGGTCAAGGATCTGCGGATGTTTCATTGGGGCGCGGTGACCGCCGGAATCGGAATCCTGTTGCTTCCAATCCTGGTTCCCAAACCAATCTTACAGGCAAGAATTCTTGAACTCTTGCAACCCAGTCAGAATTCAGAAGAAAACGCAAACGCCTCACGCCTGGCCGTTATCGGAAGGGTGCGCCTCTGGAAGATCGCAGGCAAAAGCGTCATCGAACATCCGCTTGGACGTTGGTGTATCCCTCCCCAGGAATACGAACAGGGGGGTGCCATCAACGGAGCCCAGCACAGCCATAACCTTTTTCTGGAGCAATTCGTGTCGCGCGGATGGCTTTGGGGGCTTTTCCACATCGGCGCTTGGGTTTATGCGCTCTGGACGACCTGGAACCGAAAGCGGCTGGCTGATTCGGCTCTCCTGGGCGGGATTGCGACGACTTTGGGGCTAGGTCTGGTGGACCATCCATGGTTTGTCATTAACCACGCCCTGATTCTGGGAACACTGCTGCTGGGGGGGCTGCGCAGCCCGGAGCCGGGTCCTGTCGAAAGTGCAAACCACGGTTTCAAACCAGACCAGAAAACGCGGGGGGCCCGCCCCGCCAGCTGAGTATCGCTTTGCGAATCCTGCCAATCGACGGCCAGAAGATGAACCTTCTCAAAGGAAAGCAAAAGCAATGCCTATCTGGCGGTTACCTCGCGAAAAGGATCATCTCCGATGCCGGCCACCAAGCGCAACTCATACGCGAACTGCAAGTACCGCGTATCACGTAGAGCTCCGCCCGAGAGCACGATCCAGGGGAGGATCTTCCAAAGCGGAAGGCCGTTGATCCCTTTGGCGCGGGCGATTTCGTATCCGCAGGACTCAATCATCCGTCGCGCGCTCCTGTCCGTGAAGAAGCGCACGTGCGTGCGATCGAGTACGCCGGCATCAGTGTATTTCCAGTCCTGCCGGACCAGGAGGTCGCGAAGATTCGGGAAATACCGAACATTGGGAATTGAGACGATCAGGGTCGCGCCGGGAGCGAGCTTGGGGCGAAGCGCGCGAAGGGCGGCTTCGGGGTCGGCGAGGTGCTCCAGGACGTCATTGAAAAAGACGCCGTCGAAATGGCCGTCGGGAAGCTTAGCCATGGCCGATTCGATTGGCTCGGCGAGGACGCGGTCGAGCCGGGCGCGCGCGGAATCCGCGGCCGAGGCGACCGGTTCGATTCCCCAGACCTCGCAGCCGCGTGATGCCTTGATGTGTGCGCCGAAAGCACCTTCGCCGCAGCCGACGTCGAGTGCGCGCACGAGTTTTTCGGGTATAAAGGGAACCAGTTCTGGCCGATCATTGGAATAGTAGCCCTGCATAACGTCTCAACAGGAAAATAGATGAATGCTCCAGCGATGGCTATCGTTTTTTGACAAGAGAAGTTCACGTCGCGTCACCCTCGAATCGCTCTTCAAGCGTGATGTTCTTGCCGCTCCCTAGGTCGCGCGTTCCGAGGGAACGGACGACTGCTTGAGCGCCTGCGATTCTTCGGCGCTGGATTGCGTCAGCCACTGCTTGAGTCCGGTCATCCGTTTAGAAGTATCCCAGAGAGACAATATTGCCAAGAGGTCATGGTCTAAGCTAAACCGAAGGAATGACCTTCATGCGCTCCCGACTCCTTTGGATCGCCCCCGAAAAGCAGGGCGGCATTCAATCGTATTCAGATGTCCTCTGGCCCGAGGTGCGCGGGAAATGGGTTGAGGCGGGCTTTCCCGTCTGTGAACCGCTCCATGCGCCGCTCAGGAGCGAGAGAGAGCTGAACGATTCACTCGAAAAACTGGTGCGCCTCGAGCCTTCGCTCATTCATATTCAGCACGAGTATGGCCTTTTCGGTTCGAAAGTCCCCGGCCGCTATTCGTTTCCGGCCTGGTTGAAAAAGGTTCGCGCCGCGCTTCCGAAAGCGCGGGTTATCCTGACCGGGCACAGTGTCTTTGATTTCTCCTACCGGTATCCGCTGCAAGCCCGCGGCTGGCAGACGCCCATGCGCGCGCTGACCAACGCATTCTTTATCCGCCATTTCGCCCGTTACTGGAATTTCCAAACCTGGGGCAAGGTCGACGGCGTGATCGTCCACTCCCGGAATCAGCTCGCTACCATCGAAGCATCGCGGGCTCCGCGTTTCTCGGCAATTCCACATTTTGTCCCGACCACGCGAAATGCTGAACATAAAATCCATGAGTCCCTGAAATCGATTCCGCAGGGTTCGAAAAAGGTGGTCGTTTTTGGCTATTTTACGCCTGAAAAAGGCCAGGACATTGCGCTTCGCGCGTTTCAGGCCCTCGGTAAGTCATTTCGCACGGGCGTTTCATTGATTCTTGCCGGAGGACTTCGGCGAGCCCAGGATCGCGCGTTTCACGAGCGTTGCCTCGCCCAGGCCCGGGAGCTTGGCATCGCGGATCGGGTGTGGACGACGGGGTACGTGGAACCGGAGTACCTCGAAGGACTCTACGGAATGGCTGATCTCGTTCTGGCTCCGTTTCGTGAGACGTCCGGCTCGGGAACTCTCGCGCAGGCGTTCGCACGCGGAATGCCGGTTCTCGCGTCGGATCTCCCGCTGAATCGGGAAATTACCGAGAGAGAGCCGGGGTGTCTCGCATTTTTCAGGAGTGAAGATCCCGAAGATTGTGCCGGGAAAATCAAAGAACTGCTCGCGAACGACCCCGCCCGCGAAACTCTGAAAGCGGCCGCGCGGCGCTATGCCGAAAAATGTGCCCCCGCCCGGATCGCCGAGGAGCATGTCCGGTTTTACCAAGAGGTCCTGAACGGCGCGATGGGGGGGTGCTGATCATGCGATATGATTTCACGGTAATTGGAGGAGGGATTGTCGGGCTATCGACGGGGATGGCTCTGGCGAAGCGTTTCCCAGCGGCAAAAATTCTTCTTCTCGAAAAGGAAAAGCACTGGTCAGCGCACCAGACCGGACGCAATAGCGGCGTCATTCACAGCGGGATTTATTACAAACCGGGGAGTCACAAAGCGGAGTTTTCGCGCCGGGGACGGCAGGCGCTCGTGGAGTTCTGCGGCGAGCACGGACTTCGTCATGAGCTTTGCGGCAAGTTGATCGTGGCGACCGTTGAGTGCGAGCTCCCACGCCTGGAAAAGTTATTCGAACGCGGATTGCAGCACGGACTTTCCGTTTCAAAACTCAACGCCCGGGAGGCCGCGGAAATCGAGCCCCATGTGAGTTGTCTTGCCGCGATCCGGGTGCCTGAAACCGGCATTGTCGATTACCGGCAGGTCAGTGAAAAGATCGCTGAGGTCCTGGTGCAAAAGGGCGCGGAACTCAGGCTTGAAACCGAGGTGAGGGGGGTTGAGCGACGCTCCGAAAGCTACCGGCTCGAAACTGCGCGCGAAACGTTCGAAACGAGGGCGCTGATCAATTGTGCCGGTCTTCAAAGTGATCGGGTGGCGAGGCTTGCGGGTGCGAAGCCAGCCGCCAGAATTGTGCCGTTTCGAGGGGAGTACTACGAACTTCGTCCCGGAAAGCGGCATCTCGCGAAACACCTGATCTACCCCGTGCCGAACCCCGACTTCCCGTTTCTCGGTGTTCACTTTACCCGGATGATTGACGGAACGGTGCACGCCGGTCCCAACGCCGTATTGGCGCTCAAGCGGGAGGGGTATGGTTGGACGGAATTCAGCCTCCGCGACTTCACGGAAACCATGATCTTTCCAGGCTTCTGGAAGCTTGCGTTGCGCAACATGGGCGAGGGCTCGAAAGAAATGTGGAGATCACTCAGCAAAAAGGCTTTTGTCAGGAATCTCCAAAGCCTGATCCCCGAGGTGACCGACGCCGATGTCGTGACCAGTCAATCGGGGGTCCGTGCTCAGGCCCTTTTACCGGATGGCCAACTGGTCGATGACTTCCTGATCGAAAAAGACGTGAATGCCGTTCATGTCTTGAATGCCCCCTCTCCGGCGGCGACCTGTTCTATCGAAATAGGTCGGGCGATCGCGGAGATGTTGCCGGGGTAGTCTGATTTGCTTTTGTAAACATAAAATGCTACTTTAAATAAACATGTTTAAAAGAAGTAGCAGTTTAATTTCTAAGCCGCCGAAAAGGAGCTTCTTTCTGTGGGGCCCCCGCCAGACGGGTAAGACTTCGCTATTACGGGCGGCTTTCCCAGATGCACTATGGATTGATCTCTTGCACTCCGATCAATTCGTGAAGTATCAACGCGATCCGTCCTTTCTACGGCAGGAGCTCTCGTTCGAGCAAAACGTCTCAAAACCAAGATTGATTATTGTCGATGAGATCCAAAAAGTTCCAGGGCTTCTGGATGAAATTCACTGGCTAATCGAGAACAGGAAATTTGCCTTCGGTTTGTGCGGATCGAGCGCCCGGAAGCTGAGGAGGGGGCACGCGAACTTGCTTGGGGGAAGGGCAGACCGGTTCGAGCTGTTCGGCTTGGTCTCGCAGGAGTGCGGGCCAGCCTTCGATCTAGGTAAGTTTCTGAATTACGGATATTTGCCGAGCATTTTTCTTTCTGAAACTCCCGGGCGATCCATCAGGTCTTATTGTGCCGATTATTTGAAGGAAGAAATCGCCGCGGAAGGTTTGGTGCGAAATCTACCCGCATTTTCGAATTTCCTGGAGGTCGCCGCGCTTGGGGATACCGAGCAGATCAATTATTCCACGATAGCTCGCGATTGCGGCGTGTCCTCGCCGACTGTGAAAAGCTATTTCGAGGTTCTTGTGGACACTTTGATGGCGGCTTTTTTGCCCGCATTCACCAAACGTCCAAAACGTAGGATTATGCAGGTTCCGAAGCTCTATTTCTCAGATATCGGAGTAGTCAATTTTTTAGCTAAACGAGCCGAACTTAAGCCCGGATCCGAGCTTTTCGGGAAAGCGTTTGAGAATTGGGTGTTTCACGAGCTGACCGCCCACCGCGCCTATACCGAGGCTTATTACGACCTCAGTTATTGGCGCCTTTCGACCGGGGTCGAGGTGGATTTTATCATCGGGAATATGGAATTTGCCATCGAGGCTAAGGCTTCGGCCAAAGTCACACAGGATCATTTGAAAGGCCTTCGGGAGTTGAAGAAGGACCATCAGGAGATCAAACGCCGATACCTCGTCTGTCTCGAGAAGATGCCCCGTCAAACCGATGATGGGATCACGATCCTGCCGTATGGGTTATTTGCCGAAAAGTTGTGGAAAAATGATCTTCTTAGATGAGCTTTAGCAGGAGAAATCCCTAGCCAACGACCCTGATTTTTGCGAAGAGTAGGGCATCACAACACCCTTCATTTCGGGAGGTTTCATGAAAGTCGCGGTTATCGGGACGGGATATGTTGGACTGGTCGCGGGCGCTTGTTTTGCCGATTCCGGCAATACGGTTTATTGCGTTGATAACGATCCGTCGAAGATCGACGCTCTCAAACGTGGAGTGATCCCGATTTACGAGCCGGGCCTGGAAACCTTGGTGAAGCGCAATTTCGCCGAGGGAAGGATGACCTTCACAACCTCGACCCGGGAAGCGGTCGCGGCGAGCGAGATCATCTTCATGGCCGTCGGCACCCCTCCCGGCGAAAACGGCGCGCCTGACATGAGTTACTTGAAGGCCGCCGCCGAGGAAGTCGCGAGATCGATGACCGGTTACCGGCTGATCGTGAATAAATCCACCGTACCGATCGGCTCGCATCGCGTGGTCGCCGATTGGATGAGCCCTCATACCCGTCACGCTTTCGATGTCGTTAGCAATCCGGAATTTTTGAAAGAAGGCTCGGCGCTCGATGATTTTCTGAAGCCTGATCGCGTCGTGATCGGGACGGATAAGGAAGAGGTTTACAAAAAAATGGCTGACCTTTACGCCCCGTTCGTGCGTCAGGGCAACCCGATCCTCTGGATGGATCCGGTTTCCGCGGAGATGACGAAATACGCATGCAACGCATTTCTCGCGACTCGGATCAGCTTTATGAATGAGCTCGCGCTTCTCTGCGACAAGGTCGGTGGCGATATCGAGCAGGTTCGACGTGGAATGACCACGGACGCCAGAATCGGGAAGCACTTTCTCTATGCCGGTGTCGGATATGGCGGGTCTTGCTTTCCGAAGGACGTTCAGGCGCTGATGGCGACCGCCCGACGCGAAGACATCCCGATGGGCATCGTGAACGCTGTTGAGGACGCGAATGACCGGCAGAAGCGCCATTTGGTTTCGAAGGTGAAGGCTCATTTCGGCGGGGCTTCTCTCGCCGGGAAGACGTTCGCCATCTGGGGGCTTGCTTTCAAACCCAATACGGACGACATGCGCGAGGCTCCATCGACCGTCATCATTAACGAGTTGCTGAAGGCCGGAGCGAAGATCCAGGCCTTTGATCCCGTCGCGACCGAGACGGCGCGGGCGGTAATCGGTGACCGCATTCAATATTGCCATTCGGCTCAAGAGGCCCTGAAGAGCGCGGACGCGCTTCTTCTGGTGACGGAATGGAACGAATTTCGCCATCCCGATTTCGAGCAGATGAAGAGTTCGTTAAAGCAGCCGGTTATTTTTGACGGCCGGAACGTTTACAATCCCGAACAGCTGAGGAAACTCGGTTTCATTTATTACGGAATCGGCCGAAGTAACGGGAAGAGTAACGGGAAGGTATAGCCAGCGCGGTTCGGCGCTTGCAGCGCTTATCGCCATGACTCCCGATCCCTCTGATGCCGAGCTGCGGTCCATCCTTTCCAAATACCGTCGCGTCGCGGTGGTCGGTCTGAGCCCTAATCCAGAGCGGCCGAGCTATGAAATCGCCGAGTATCTGATCTCGCAAGGCTACGACATCATCGGAGTGAACCCGAAAATAAGCGGCCAGGTCCTTGAGCGGCCCTGCTATCCGACGATCGGGGAAATCCCGGTCCCGGTGGAGATTGTCGATGTGTTTCGCGGACCCGAAGCCGTACCCGGAATCGTGGACGAATTACTGGCTCTGAATCTGGCCGCAAGGCCCAAGGTCCTTTGGCTTCAGGAAGGTATCACGTCACCGGAAGCTGAAAATCGAGCACGCGAAGCGGGGATGATCGTTGTCTCTGATCATTGCATGTTCAAAGAACATAGCCGGCTTTTCGGTGCGGGTTGAATATTTCGCAACGCGCTATTTGAAATTTCAAGCTGCTTTGCCTCAAAAAATGGGCTATGAATAAGCACTCGAAGTGCTCCGGTGGTGGAATTGGTAGACACACACGATTCAGGGTCGTGCGCCAAAAGCATGGGAGTTCGAGTCTCCCCCGGAGCACCATACGATGCTAGTGCAGATGCATCGGTTGAAGCCCCGCCCGGTCTACTAGAAACTCCGTGATCGCGGCTTTTTCAGTGTCTCCGAGGCAGGCGATGTTTCGGACGAGACGGATCATCGCCGTTCTTTTTTCGTCGCGAATTCCATGTCCCGGATAAGCCTTGAAGACGAATCGATACGGGCGGCTCGTGATCGAGAAACTTTCGACGACGTCTTTTTGGATGAGAACCTCGACCGAACACGTATTCGGGGCGCTCAACTGAAGCCGGCGCATGGTCCCATCGCGGTTTTCATCGAGAACCTCGAGTGCCGAACCCAGGAACTCGGGTTCGAAAAACGCCCGGATCGCGGCGCGAAGCCTTTTTGAGGGCTGGACAAATTCTATTCCGAGGAACTGATCTCGCAAATAGACGATCCGGATTTTGACTGAGAAGAGGAGTGAGCTGCCCATCACGAAAGAGGCATCCACCAATTCCTCGGATGGTACTTCCGATGCGGCGGTTTCGAGCGCCTGGATTTTCGCGCCCAGTTCCGCGATCTGGAGAACTCGCAGTGGCGTGCTCGCAAGCCTTTCACATTTGATGAATGATGAGGCTGTTGATTCCAGGTTATTCGAGCGAATCGCTCGTCTTCTTGGCGGCCGGGGTGGCTGGGGCAACAGTTGTTCCTGGGTTTCATCATTCATAGCGTGACTCCCATTTCCTCTCGGGAAAATCATCAAAGCAATTTTCGTAACAATTTATTCTCTCAGGAATGGCTCACCATGGCAAGATAACGCTATTTGCCGTGTCGGTTACGACGCACTCGATTTTCTTAGTATTTTTGACGGACGAATACAAAAAGGTTCTGAGGGTTTATGATATGGTTTAGGACACCTTATGACGTCAGTTCAAAAAACCATTCTCGTCGTCGAAGATGAGCCGAGTATTCGAGAAACACTCCAGCAGATTTTGGAGCTCGACGGCTACCTTGTGATTTCAGCCGCGCATGGCAAAGAGGCTCTCGAAAAATTGCAGAATGGCTCTCGGCCGAATCTGATCCTCCTCGATCTCATGATGCCGGTCATGAATGGCTGGGAGTTTATGGATCATCTCAAGCTCGACCCGGCTCTTTCAAAGATTCCGATCGTGATTCTTTCGGCGGCTGGTTCGAACCAGAATAAAGGTCATGCCGTCGCGGTTTTGCGAAAGCCGACCGACATCGATGTTCTCATCCAGACGATCGAACAAAATTGCTAAACAGCCCGCTGGTAGATCAGAAAAGTATAAGGAACGGGATGGGTGTGTTCTTCGCGGAAGATCTCGCGGAATTCGCTGAAGGACCATTCCGGGAAAAAAGCATCCCCTGCGATCTCCTGGTCAATCATCGTTAAATAAAGCCGGTCCGCGCGTGAGAGCGCGAGATCATAAATTTGCGCGCCGCCGATGACGAAAACTTCTTCGGCTTCTCCGGCCGCCTTAAGCGCTTCGTCGAGCGAGTGTACCAGAATGGTCCCCTCCGGGGCTTGAAACTCGGGCGATCGTGAAATGATGATGTTGAGTCGTCCCGGCAAAGGGCGCCCGAGCGACTCGAACGTTTTGCGTCCCATGACAATGGGGTGACCCGTCGTGATTCGTTTGAATCGTTTCAGGTCATCGGGAAGGTGCCAGGGCAGAGTCCCTTGATTTCCAATTACTCGATTTTTGGCTACTGCGGCGATGAGAGAGACTTTCATATCGCTACGGGCGCCTTGATCGCGGGATGGGGGTCGTAGCCTTCGAGCTTGAAATCCTCATACTTGAAATCAAAAAGGGAGCGTATCGCGGGATTGAGCTGCATTCGGGGAAGAGAACGGGGTTCCCGCGTGAGCTGAAGCCGGGTTTGTTCGAGATGATTCGCGTAGAGGTGAGCGTCGCCGAGCGTATGCACGAATTCGCCCGGCTTAAGATCGCAGACCTGTGCGATCATGAGCGTCAGAAGTGAGTAACTCGCGATATTAAACGGTACGCCGAGAAAAATATCCGCACTCCTTTGGTAGAGCTGGCAAGAGAGTTTTCCGTTCGCGACGTAGAACTGAAAGAAAGAATGACAGGGCTGAAGCGCCATTTTGTCGAGTTCCCCGACATTCCAGGCGCTGACGATGAGGCGGCGCGAATCGGGATTGTTTTTTATTTCTCTGATAACGCGTTCGATCTGGTCAATGGAGCGTCCGTCCGGGGCCGCCCACGAGCGCCATTGTTTGCCGTAAACCGGGCCAAGGTCACCGTTTGAATCGGCCCATTCATCCCAGATGGAAACTCCGTTTTCTTTCAGATAGCGGATATTCGTCTCGCCCTTCAGGAACCAAAGAAGCTCGTGGATGACCGATCTGAGGTGCACTTTTTTAGTGGTGACGAGGGGGAATCCGGCCGCGAGATCGAAACGCAGCTGGTACCCAAAGGTGCTCAAGGTCCCCGTCCCGGTCCGGTCTTCCTTTCGGGTCCCGTGCTCGAGAACGTACTGCATGAGGTCGAGATAAGGGCGCATCACTGCGACCCTAGCATAGGCTTATACAAAAAAAAACCGCCCGGACCGAAGCCCGGGCGGTTGAGAACTTAAGAACTGAACGAATTAGAAACCGGGGGCACCATTTTGTAAGAGATTGCCCTGGTTAATCGTCCAGCTATCGTACACATTGACCCCGCCTGACGCGATATTTCCCACTGCTTGGGCAGTAAAAGTACTCGCATTCATCGCAGATGCAGCGAGAGAGGTCTCGGGCTGCAGACTGGCTCCGGCGTCGATTTTTACGTTCGCCGCCATGTGAGTCGTATTTGCGCCAGTAGCACAGGCCGTTTGCGCAGTACCATTTGGGAGGTAAATAAAGTTGTTACAGGCTGCTGGGGTTGCGGGACCACAGGTGGCGCCGTTGGCGATCGCATTTGCAAATCCATAAGTGTAGTGACGGCGAGAGTTAGTATCATTGGCAGCGCCGATCTGATTCAGGCAGGCGGTGTAGGTGTTGTTTTCGATCACAAAGCTCTGTTCGCCGGTGTAAATGGCAGAAAGTGCGATTTTAGCCTCTGATTGGCGTGCTCGCGACTGGTACTTTGAATACTGCGGAATCGCCACAGCCGCTAAAATGCCGATGATCGCCACGACGACCATCAATTCAACTAACGTAAAACCTGAAACTTTGGATACTGTCTTTCGCATACGTTTCCTCTTCAATCTGTCCTTGGGGCTGTCTTTCTGGCGGCCGTCAGGACGAACAAAAATTTTGTTGCTCGAGCTCGGGAACTCCTTTTCGGTACTTTTTGAGTATAGCAAGACTTTCGGCACCAGCAATTATTTTCTAAAACTGTTAAGGTATCCGACTAAAATGGCACGGAACAACACAGGTCAGATTTGACCCACGTTCTTTAATTTAATCTGGCCCGCGGCCCCGATTAGGGATATCGCGTTTTGAATGACCCTCCATCTTTTCAACGATCGGCTATCCGCTGCTTTGGCCTTCGTGGCGGGGCTTCTTTTCTCTGTTTCCGGCTTCTGTGGCGAGTTTCGGGCTCCTGATTTTTCACTTTCGACCCGGATTCAGGGGGAACAAATCGAAATCATCGCCCATCCGCCCGCCCATCATCATTTCAATGTACAGGCGCCGATGTCTCTCGTCCAAGAGGGGGGGCGGGTGAAGCCGGCGCAAGCCACCGAAGCTCGCGTGCGTTTTTCAGTCAGCCGCAGTCATTTACGGTCCGATGCTCACGTCAGTCTTTATCTTTGCGATGATCGAAAGACTTTTTGCGAAAATCACCAGGTCAGGGTGACCGCGCCCGGGAATTCGCCGAGCCCGGAACCGCGCAAAAGCGGGAGTTCGAAACCGGGGGCGCCTTCAGCGAAACCCCAAGTCCTGGATGCGACGGGTTTCTATTTGAATGACCCTCAGGCCGCTTTTTCGCAAGCCAGGAAGCAGAACAAACCTCTACTGATCGAGTTTTTCACGATCTGGTGCCCCTCGTGCAATATTCTCGATCGGGATGTTTTGCGGACAGTTGAATTCAACCGGGCCGCCGAGCCTTTCGTGAAACTCAAGCTGGATGGTGACGTGGAAGCATCGTGGGAGCTGAAGTCACACTACCGCATTCGCGCGTATCCGACGGTGTTATTCGTGGCGCCTGAGGGCGACGAGATTCTCAGGATCGTGGGCTCCCGGAGCAAAGCTGACTTTATTTCTGAACTCAAACGGGCCTGGAGTTCGCGCGCGAACCCCCTTCCGGTTCTGAAAGCAAAAGCCCTCGCCGGTGACAAAGGCGCGGCCGACCAGGTTGGCTCAATCTATTTCGAACGCGGAGAGTACGAAGAAGCGATTCCGTTTTTGAAGTCCGTTCCCGAACGCCGCGAGCAGTTCCTTAGAGCGGAGATCGGCGCTTGGGAACAGAAGCGCGAGCAGAGTCCCGAAGCCGAGTCTCAGTATCGCGCCGCGCTCAAGGCTTATCTCGAAGCTTTTCCAAAGAGATATGAATCTCTCGATTACCGGATGAAGCTCGCGAGCGTTTATGGGGCTGACGAGAAGAGCGCGATTTTGAAAGAAGGCATTGCCGTCGCGGAGGAGCTTCTCAAAAACTCTCAGCCGAACGGAGATTTTACCGACGCGGATGTCTGGTCCGAGCTCGCGGAATTTCAGCAGAGCTTGGGTGAAAACGACAAAGCCAAAGCCGCTTGGAAAAGGGCAGCCGGAGCGTATGCGGCAAAGGCGGCGTCACCGGGGCAGTGGGGCTACACGTTGGAATCCGCTTATTGCCTTTGGAAGTCAGGTGACTTCGAGGGTGCTGATCGGATCTACCGGGCCTTGCAGAAGGAATATCCTCGGGAATTCACGTTTTATTACGCTCGTGTTTCCATGAATTTCGAGCGAAAGTCCTTGAAACCCGCGACTCGGGACGGGCTGAGGGCGCTCAAATATTCATACGGCGATCATCGTCTCAGGGCAGCTCTCCTGCTCGCGCGAATTTACCAAGCCGACGGCAAGACCGCACTCGCCCTCGCGACCGTGCGGCGGGCCCTGGATGAACGCAAGGTTGAGGGCGCCCTCCTTAAAGACCCCTCTTTGCGCACGCATCGGTACTTGAAAGCGCTCCGGGACTTCGAGGCTTCGCTCCCCAAGGCTCAGAATTGAACAGCGCCTCCGCCCGCGAGGATCGGCTGGAGCGGATACTCAGCCGCGGACGGATAGTAATGCACTCCCAGATGAAAACCCGGCCAGTGATGACTGAGTCCAAGTCCGAGCATTTTATAGCTCAGGTCATAGCTGATCCCCGCTGAAACCACATTGCCGACCGAGAGCCCGCCGTTTTTTCGTTTCTTCTGCGGATTATAGGCCCACGAGAGGTCGGATTCGACATTCGCGCCGCGAAGGTAGCCAGAGGTAGTCACGGAGTCGGAAATGAGATTGGCTTGGGTGTAATTCAGGTTCCCGCCGACAAACCAGGCGACCGAAGGCAACACTTCGAAAGCGGCCACGGCTCCCGGCAGCCAGGAAGCGACGCTCAGGTCCGGGTTGCTTCGATCAATGTCGCGATAGTTGTAGGTCGAATATCCGAGCGTCAGGCCAAAGGCGAATTCAGGGTAATCGACGAGGGAGACTTTCGCGTTCGCATTGTAGATTTTATGGAAATCCGAAAGCACATTGGTCCCGATCTGCAGAAAGTCGGTTACCCCCAAATCCAGGCTCGTACCGTAAACGAGCGTCCCGGCGGGGAGCGTAAACGGGCTGGGCAGAAGGTGCGTGTAGCCGAAAATCGGGTTCTCGACTTCACTTGCAGCGGCGGCTGGGATCAGGGGAGTTCCCTGCATCGCCATGGCGATTGTAAACAACGTGATAAATCGTCTGAAGCAGGACGTCATTTCATGAATGATACGGGCGTGCTCATCCGATGTAAAGTATGCTAGGATTTTCAACATCTCCGGAGAATCTGCATGACGCTGAATCAGAAATCTGAGCGGCTTTCACGGCTGCTGAATGCCGCTCAAGGGCGTTTGGATTGCGATCTTGTGATCAAGGGCGCGAAGTACCTGGATGTTTTCAGCTGTGAATGGAGGAAGGGTGACATCTCCATTCTCGACGGAACGATCGTGGCCCTCGAGCCTGGATTCCGGGCGAAAAGAACGATCGAGGGCGGCCCATATTCGGTGGTCCCGGGCTTTGTTGACGCCCACGTTCACCTCGAAAGTTCCTTGCTTCTGCCGCAATATTTTCAGCAACTTGTTTTGCGCAAAGGGACGACCACCGCGATTTGTGATCCTCATGAGCTGGCGAATGTCATGGGCCTGGAGGGAATCCGGTATTTTCTTGATGCCGCGGAATCGCTTGTCCTGGATCTCTGGGTCATGCTGAGTTCCTGCGTTCCCGCGACTGACATGGAAACGAACGGCCGGGGCGTGATTTCGGCCAGTGATCTCGCTTCGATCGCCCGGCATCCGCGTGCCCTCGGATTGGCTGAAATGATGAATGTCCCGGGTGTCCTGAGCGCGGCTCCCGAAGTCGTTGCCAAGCTCGGAATTTTCGATCGCTGCATGGACGGTCACAGCCCGCTTTTGCGGGGGCGCGATCTTTCAACTTTTGTCGCGGCGGGGATCTCAAGCTGCCATGAGGCTTCAAGTCTCGAAGAAGCGCGGGAAAAAATCGCGAAGGGAATGTCGATCTGGATCCGTGAGGGAAGTGTCGCGAAAGACCTCGCCATGTTGATTCCGCTTTTGAACCCGGCAACTTCACCGAGCATCGGATTTTGTACGGACGACCGGAACCCGCTCGACATCAAGACCGAAGGACATCTGGATCACCTTCTTCGGATGGCGATTGGCCGCGGGGCCGCTCCTGAATTGGTCTACAAGAGTGCTTCCTGGAGTCCTGCGAATCATTATGGGCTGAATCGTGGTCCTGATCGCATTGGCGCGGTGGCACCGGGATACCGCGCGGACCTCGTCCTGCTTCGCGAACCCACGACTTGCGCGATCGCCGACGTGATCAAGTCGGGGCGCCTGGTTTCGGAAATGAAATTTCAGTCTCCCGATCGGAGTGCCGGGCCTGTTCAAGCTCTCCGTGCGGTCGTGCCAGAGAGCCGCGAACTGGACGCCGCGAGTGCCGCTCAACTCAAGAAACCGCCTGGCCCCGTTCATGTGATTGGCATCGAACCCGGAAAGATCATCACCCAGCACTTGATATTGCCGCATGATGCGCCCGGCGTGGCGAAGCTCTCGGTTCTTGAAAGGCATGGGAAAAAATCAAAGCCGGCGAACGGTTATGTCTTGGGGTTCGGAGCGAACTTTCGCGGTGCGATCGCCTCGAGCGTCGGCCACGATAGTCATAATCTGATCGTCGTGGGCCAAAAATGCGAGGACATGAGAACGGCACTCTCGGCCCTGATCGAAGTGGGCGGGGGTTTTTGCGTGGTTCAGGATGGCTTTGTGCTCGCGCGTCTGGAGCTGCCGTTCGGAGGCCTGATGTCGATGCTCCCGGGCGAAGAACTCATCCCGAAGCTCCGGGAACTGAAGCAGGCGAGCCAAGAGGTGGGTTGTGAACTTCCAGAACCTTTTCTGCAGCTGGCGTTTCTGAGCCTTCCCGTGATTCCGCATTTAAAACTGACGGATCGAGGGCTGGTGGATGTCGATCAGTTCAAGATCATCGATGCGCTGGGCAGATAGCGCGTTCAGGTTAGAAACCGAGACTTTTCAGGAGCTCTTGCGCTTCCTGTGCTTTCGCCTCGTGTGACTTGGCGGCGGCTTGGGGATCGGTCTTCTGGAGAAGCCATTCCAGTCGTTTCTGCAGGACCGCAGAAAAAGACTTGGCGATTTGCTCAGTTTTCGGGAGATCTTCGACAGCGCGCACCAGATTCTGGGTGACCTCGATCGTATCTCCCCAAAAGGCGGCGAAGATCGGAACTAGGGGAGCTGATTTGCGTTCCACGGCCTTATAACCCATTACTTTGCAGAGTTCCGCGAGGCGTCCAATCCTTTGAAAACCTGGGTGTTCGGGAGCCTCGAGGGACATGGTTTTAGCGGCTCCCATGATCCTGTCGATCTTCTGCGAAAATTCGGCAAGAAGGGCTGAGGGAAATTCTCCCCGGGCGTTTTCGAGTTTTTCGACCAAAACGGTCAACTCGGCGAGAACTTCCTCTGATTCTTTTTTGAAGTAATTCAGGATTTCCGTGTCGATCTTCATTTCAATTGTTCAACTCTCTCAGTAAAATTTTTCAGT
>Ga0208958_1000714_pt1 | contig 38659 bp, 56 predicted proteins | sample RifOxyB1_FD_184032 | JGI IMG/M metagenome (GOLD analysis project Ga0208958, IMG submission 184032) | Soil microbial communities from Rifle, Colorado - Rifle Oxygen_injection B1 (SPAdes) | ecosystem: Environmental > Terrestrial > Deep subsurface > Rock core/Sediment | place: Rifle, Colorado...
GAAAATTTTTTAAAGTAGTTTTTCTTTTAAAGGTTGTCCTAAATTCTCTTGTCTCCTTCAGCAAGAGATTGGAGATGGACTACACGTCAATTTGCTAGCACGTTATTTAGGTTTATTTTAAGTCATGGAATTCAGCTTTGACAATTGGTAGCATTTTAAGTGTGAATTTTGAAAAAGCGGTGAAAGCGAAGAAAAAAGCTAAAAGTAAATTGGCTATTTGTGTCGTGGGGTTCAATGCGAATTCCAACAGGGCTAACCTGAATTGCAACAGGAATCCGTCGAATTGTAATTCCGACATCGGAATAGTTTATCTCCATGGACTTTTAAAGATGAAAACCTATAAAAATTTATACCATGAAATTATCTCTCTAAAAAATTTGATTCTTGCGTGGAAAAAGGCAAGAAAAGGAAAAACAAAAAAGGGTTATGTGATGAAGTTTGAAGAAAATTTGGCTTATAATCTCAAAATTTTGCATGAGGAATTAAAAAATCAGATTTATTCCCCAAAACCTATGCAAACCTTTATTTTGCGTGATCCAAAAACTCGCAAAATTTCAAAGTCAGACTTTAGGGATAGGATTGTTCATCATGCTTTGTACAATATAATTGAGCCGATTTTTAATAAGGTTTTTATTGATGAAAATTGCGCAAATAGGAAAGGGAAAGGAAACTTATTCGCACTGGAAAAATTTTACTTTTCACTTAAAAAAGTTTCAAAAAACAATTCAAGAAATTGTTTTGTTTTAAAGGCAGATATAAAACATTACTTTGAAGAAATAAATCATAAAATGTTGCTTGAGATAATTAAAAGGAAAATTAGGTGTGAACAAACTATCTGGTTGATAAATCAAATCCTTAAGAATAAGATTGAGTCAGAGAGAGAGACGCGGATTTTATATAACAATGAAGGAATGCCATTAGGCAATTTAACGTCACAATTTTTCGCTAATGTTTATCTTGATAAATTTGATAAGTTTATAAAACACGAATTGAAAGCAAAGTATTACATTAGGTATGTTGATGATTTTGTAATTTTGCACAAATCAAAAGAGCAATTGAAAGAATGGAAAAAAGAAATTGAAGTTTTTCTTAAAGAAAAATTAGCTCTTGAACTTCATCCTGATAAATCAAGAATTATTAATTTGTCAAGGGGGGTTGATTTTGTTGGTTTTAGGATTTTTTATTATTTTAGCCTGTTAAGAAAAAGGAATATTCGGAACATGGAAAGAAAAATTATTCTATTTAATGAAGGGGAAAATTTCTTATGAAAAACTCCTTGAATCATTTCAGGGATGGAGTGCTTACGCAAAATGGAGCAATAGTTATGGATTAGAAAAGAGATTTTTTAATCAAATTTTCTCTAATAATTTTACTGGCTTCCACCCATAAACTTTCTAAGTGCAGGATTCATATCGGTCATGTGCTGTCGTGCAATTGATTGGTAGAACTGGAACATAATCATAATCACTAAAAGGATTGCTGTCCCTGAGACCATTGCCCCAAGTAAATCAGTGAATGAAGCTAAAAGGCCAATTGCAATTCCTCCCATCACTGTTAAAGGCATGACGTATCTTTCTAAAATTGATTCTAAAATTCTTATGTCCTGCCTGAACCCTGCAACCTGAAGTCCAGATGCCGCAATATTTCTTGCCTGAGACTTTGCATCCATAGATGAAGACTTGACCCAGAATATGCTAAAGACAGTGCAAAGAATTACAAATGCAATTATATGAATTAATCCCTGAAGAAGGTATTGTGGGATAAGACCCCCTCTTATTGCAAGGTCCAGAATGTTTGTGCTTCCAAGCCAGAAAGAAAGTCCTGAGACGGGCTGCCCGTCTACAAATTGTCCTAAAAAAGTTGGGTATCCAAGCCAATTTTCCAAAAGCCCTCCGAAAAGCTGAAGGTTTGCAATAAGTGCGGCGGCCAAAATCACAGGAATAACATTTGCATAAAAAAATGAAAGCGGCCACTTGACCGCATAACCTCTTATTCTTCCATATGAAAGAGGAATTTCAACTTTAAGCGATTGAGCCCAAACTACAGCAAGAAATATGAGGACGGTAATAATTATAGCAGCACCGGCTGACAAAAAAGTAATCGTATCTTTATTTATTATAGATTGAACTAAAACAAGAATTTTTCCTGAGCAGGCTATATTTGTAAAATCAACAAGACAGTTCCCCCCCTGCTGGTCAATAAACTGGAGTGCGCTTGTAATTAATCTCCATGAAACTCCTGCACCAATGAACAGGCTTACCCCTGATCCAAGTCCCCACTTTTCGCAAAGTTCGTTCATGTAAAAAATTATTATTCCTCCAAGTATGAGCTGGAAAATTACAATTTCGGTAAATCCTGGGGATGCCTGAAGCCCGTTCATTAAAACATAAACAAATGATTCAAAAATTATGAAAAAGAATACAAGAAGTTTTTGCACTCCCTGGAAAAACTTTTTCCCTTCAACTGTCGTAGTGTCAATAGTAATGATTCCCGACCCGGCCAAAAGCTGCAGTATAATTGAAGCCATAACAATTGGTCCTATTCCAAGGGAGATTATTGAACCAAAATCTGTCCCAAGTATAATTGCAAGATATTCAAATCTTGAAAGTGCATTTTCGCTAAGTCCATAAAGAGAAATATTTGCAAGGATAAAAAAAGCAATTAAAACCACGAGTGTCCATTTAAGTTTTGTATTAAAGCCAAGTTTCTTTTCTTCAGGGGGCATAACCTCAGGAATATAACTAAAAATGCTCTTTAGGTTCATATGACTTTAACATAAAATTAGTTTTTAAAGTTTGTTGGTTATGGATTTGATAATTGTTCAAAAACGACGTCAGGGAGAATGTTTTCTTTTATGGCTTCGGGAACCAGATATAACTCATATTTATATTACCCCCAAAATATTCTTTTAATTAGGTTAAAGGGTTTCTTAATTCATTTAAATTTTTAACCAAAATCCCGATATCAAGATCTTATTAATGTTCTTAGTAATAACTATCTTATTTTTTGTTTAACTAAAAAATCTGCAAGTCGTAACATTTAAATAATGTTAAATAATCTTATTTAACATGGTATTAAAGACATTTAATCTGGACGAAGAAACGTATCGGAAATTTTCTGAATTTTGCAGAGAGAATGGAATAAGCATGAGCAAACAGATTAATCTTTTTATTAGTGCACAACTTGAAGAAAAGCCAAAAGTCAGGGAAAAATACTTAAAAAAGTTAGATGCAATAAGAAAGGGAAAATTCATCAGAGTTGGAAGTATAGAAGATTTTAAGAAGAAGTATTCATAAAATCTCTTTATGAGTTATAGCTTCATAATTTCAAAACAGTTGAATAAAATATTTTCAAAGATTTCCAGAAAAGATAAGATTCAATTTGAAATTTTAACCAGAAAAATTGAAGAGATCCTTAAAAATCCATATCAATTTAAACCTTTGAGAGAGAATATGGCGGGCTAAGGAAGGGTTCATATTCGCCATTTTGTCCTTACTTATGAAATCCTGGAAAATTAGAAGTCAGTTCGTCTTTTAGATTACAATCATCATGATAAAGTTTATTATTAGTTCATCTCAAAATTTAATCACTACTTCTTCTCTGCTGCAGCTTTTTTCTTCTCGTGCTTCGGGTTTATAACAACAGGGGTTACAATCTTTTTAACTTCTTTTGTACTCACGCTTCCGCCGGCTTTTTCAATTTTTTCTTTTGCAGATGCCGAAATTTGCCGGCATTTAACAATTAACTTATTTTTTACTTCTCCGCTTCCCAGAATTTTATAATCTTTTAAATTCACTTCGTAGCCGTCTTTTTCTTTTTTGCCGTACTTTTCAAGATGCATTTCAATCTCCCCAACATTTATTCTGAGCCTTGTGTCCCTTTTTGTCCCCCGTGAAGTCACTCCCTGTTTTCCGAAGTAATTGTGTCCGTAAAGATTAAGAATTAATGTTTTTTTGTGGTCCGCCCTTTTACCTGTGCCGCTCATTCCGATTCCGCCTTTGTGTCCGGATTTTCTTCTGTTTTTTCTTGAGCCTCCTCCGTCGCTTCCCATTCCTCTTCCGTGATATCGTGATGACTTCTTCCTTTTTTTTATTTTCATTTTAGTTTCTCCGCAAGTGGGTTGTATTCATCTTCCCTTATAGTTTTTCCACCCTTGCAATTCCAAAAATTCCTCTCACCTTTCTCATAATAACTTTTTCCATAAAATATCCAATCATTTTTTATCTCTATTTTTTCTTTCATAACATCCTCCCGATTAGTTTGTCCATTTCTTTATTTTCCCCCAATATTCCTTTTGGGTAATGCAATTTTGTCTCTGCTCCGCCCCGAGGAGGATGAAGCCTGAAAAAGGGTTTTAGTTTTCCTTCGCTGCCTTTTTTTCCTCTTTTTTTAACCATCTCTTCATAAATTTCTTTTGGAATTTTCCCGTATGAAACGAAATTTTTTACTTTTTTTAGCATTCCGGCATTTTCTTTTGTTGGTTTAAGAATAATGCATGAATATTTTCTTCTGAGCCTCATTCTGAAAAGTGTTTCTTTTGCGTTCCTATCTACTCCAACCTGTCCTTTTATTCTTATTACTGCTATCATTTAAAATAACCTCTGTATCTTTTTTGGATGAATTGAAATCTTTGATTTGCTTTCATTGTCTGTTTGTTTTTTTGAGTGCATCCATCCCTGCTTTAATTAAGTTGAATGTTGTCCTTATGTTTCCTTCTGTTTTTGAATAAACATCTTTTATTCCGGCAAGTTTTAGTACTTTCTTTAATTCCCTTGCGACAACAAGGCCTGTCCCCTGGGGTGCTGGCATAAGTTTTATTCGGACACTTCCCGCTTTTCCCTCAATAACGAAGGGAATAGAATGCGGGTCTTCGCATGAACAGTCAAATGCTGAACATCCTCTTTTTATTTTCATAATATTTAATTTTGCTTTTCTTGTCGCTTTGTCTCTCGCCGGGAGAGTTTCTCCTGCTTTTCCGACGCCTATTCCTATATGTCCATTTTCATCTCCGACAACTGCCATTGCCGAAAAAGTCATGACCCCCCCTTCCTGTGTGACTCTTTGGGTTTGCCTCCATGCTCTTCTTTTTCCCCCACCGAATTTTCCTTTTGCCTGACCAATCGCAATTAAATCACTTTTTATTGGAAGAAGTATATCAACAATTTCTGCTTCAAGGATTTTTCTGTTGTTATCAAAAATTTCGTCAATGTTTTTTATTTTTTTGTTTTTGACTTCTTTTCCAAGTTTTGTTTTCGGAATCCACGCTTCAAGATTTGCTTTTGCTTCTTCAACTTTCCTTTCTTTTCCCCAGCGCTTCTTTTCTTCTTTAACTGCTTCTTTCACAACTTCAGTCTCTTCCTTAACTTTTTCTTCAATCTTTTCTATTTCTTCCTCAATATTTCCTTCTCCAAGAAGTGCTTCAGAGACTTTTTCCTCATCTTTGAATTTTTCTTTTGCAGCTTCTTCTGAAATTGTTCCGTAAACCTTTTTTGTCTTTTCAAGCGCTTTCATTTTGGACTTATTTTTAATCTTTTTTTCCATTTAATTTTTGTCTATTTTTGACTTAGTCTCCTTTACAACTTTTGAAATATCTTCTTTTGCATTTTTTCCGCTTAGTCTTTCTTCTTCTGGAAAATTTTCCTCTGAGCAGACTATTTTCAATCCTGAGTCAATAAGCCCCTTTATGAACGCAAACATTTTTGATTTTTTTATTGCCCTTTGCATTCCAAAGTCAACAATAGGTATTTCAAGTTTTTCCTTCAAAATCTTTTTCCCCATAAGATAACCAGTAAGATACATTGCAGGGATTGATTTTAAACTTCCACTCAAATTTTCAGGCCAGCCGTATTTCAAAAGAATTTTTGAAGTAATTCCAAAAACAACTTTGTCCTGAGCAGATTCGCTTACAATATACTGAGAAACTGCATACTTATTTGTTTTTCTGAACACAATTCTTGGCTTCCCGCTTTTCAGAAGTTTCATCCTGATTAAGTAATCAGTTTTTCCTTCTTTTCTTCTTCGTTTAAGTGTCTTCATTTTTTCATCTCCTCAATATTTATTTTCAGATTTGATTTGCTTTTGAAGAATTTATTTCTTATCTGCTTCCTTATGTTTTTTGATTCTTCTTTTGTAAGAACCCCTTTTTTCTTAAGTATTTTTACGTGGCTCCTTAATTTTCTTGTAATCTTTACATATTCCTGTTTTCTTTTCTTTGCTTTTTTTCTTATTTTTCCAATCCCTCTTCTGTTTTTTCTTTTTATATTTTTTCTCCTTCCTTTAATAGGATTAATTATGATTGACCCTGAGAGGACCAAATCTTTTATGTCCTGTTTTGTTATTGCTTCTTTTATTTCATCAAGTCTAGCATTAACAAATTTTATCCTGCCTTTTCCGACTTTAAGAGCCTTTGCCGCAAGTTCTTTTTTCTTTATTATCATTTTTTGTCTTCCTTCAGTTTTTTCTCTTTGTAGAGTTTTTTTAAAAATGATTTTGAATTTAGGTTTGCAAGTTCAATCTTTAAATCCTGCGCTTTTTTTACAATTTCAATTCTTTTCTTTTTTCCGACATTTCCGACAATTGCTTTTTCTTTCTTTCCGGTTTTTTCAAGATTTTCCGGGTTCATGATTATAATTTTTTTCTCATTTGGGACTTTTGTTTTCTTATAACCTATTTTAACACTTGCCGGGTATCCCTTCTTTCCTTCCCTTATTTTGTTATGTCTCCCTGTGGGATTCCTCCATTTGGCTTTTTTGCCCTTTCCTTTTCCAAATTTAGCAAATCTTTTTGCATTTCTTCTTAAAAATTTCATATTTTCTTCCCGTCCTTCTCAATTATGTAAATTCCATCCTGAAAAATCCTTTTATCCCTTCCGCGGATCCTTGTCGCAATTTCAAAGTTTGCGGATGCTTGCCCCGCAAGTTCTTTGCTTACAGATTTCACTGTTATTATGTCTTTTTTTATTTCAATATCCGCTCCCCCGGGAACCTCAACAATTCTTGCGGTTTTTTCACCAAGGAAATTTTTTATAAGAAGCTGTTTGCCTTCCTGCTTCACTGTGAAAGGGAAGTGGCCAAAGCAAATTTTAAGGGTGTATTCATATTTCTTTTTTACCCCTTTAATCATATTTTTTATGTGTGAATTAATTGTGTTCATTGTTTTCTTCTCATTTTTTGTCGCTTTTTCATTGCCCATGACAATTTTATTTTCTTTTAGTTCAATTTTCACTTTTCCAAAATTGAATTTTTTTGAGATTTCTCCTTCGGGTCCTTTGATGTTCACTTTATCGCCGTCTAAGACAACATTCACCCCTTCAGGAATTTCAATTATTTTTGACAATGGTCTTTTCATTTTAAAATTTCCTTTTTTCCAAATTTAATTAAATTTAAGAAATAATCCTTATATCCTGGGTCTGCAGAGGATATTTCCTTTAAATCTATCCTATTTAATCTGTAAGTTTTTTCAATGATCTTTCCCCCTATGCCGTAATTTATTGTTACAACAGGGAAACTTTTCACAACAAGTTCTTTATTGTTATTTTTTATAAAAAAATCTCCTACTTTCGGGAGCTTGGATAAAAGGGTTGGAGTCATATTAATAAAAATAAGCAATCAGGCTTCCTCCGGTTTTTTCTTCTTCGGCTTCTTCATGGGTCATAAGGCCTTTATTTGTTGATATAATAACTGTTCCAAGGTTTCTTGATGGAAGGTATCTCCTTTTGTATCTTTCAATTTGTAGTTTGTTGCAGCTGAATCTGGGTTTTACTGCTCGGCATTCATTAAAGCTACCAAGGGTCACTTCAAGGGATTTGTCTTTTGGGTCAATTTTGTATTTTTTGACTGCCCCTTTCTGCTTCATGATTTTTAAGACTTCAATTAGCAGATTTGAAATTATTTTTATTCTCACAACTTCCCTTCTTGCTTTCTTTGCATTTCTTAGCATGTTTAGTGCGTCTGCAACCACATCGTGTGCCATTTTATTTTGTTATCTCCATTTTATGAATATTTTTTGAAACCAATTTCTTCTGCAATTTCTCTAAAGCAATGTCTGCAAAAGTGAAGACCGTATGAAGTTATGTGCGCACCGAATCTTCCGCATCTTTCACACTTTTGGACTGCAATTCCGGTTTTTCTTTCTTTTGGTTTGCAATGCTTCAAAAACTTTGCCTTGATCACTGGTTTTGCATTTAATTGCTTGAACATTTTTCTCCAGTCGCTTGCTGTCATTTTATTTGAACCTCGTGTTGAATTTATTCTGCATGAATCTGATTATTTCTTCCTTTGTTATAACCTGCCGTTTTGGGATTTTTCCGCTTTTTATTTTTTTTATCCTTATCCTTCTTCCTGCTCTTTTAAAAACAACAGTAACATCCAGTCCCATAATTCCTATTTCTCTTTGATATTCCATCCCAGGAATTTCAATGTATTCATGGACCCCGAATGAAAAATTATTTTCGCTTATTTGTTTTTTTCTCAGAGTGTTTTCAACTGCTACAAGCATTTTTTTCAAAGTTTCTCCGGCGTCTTTTCTTATTGTAACAACTGCCCCTGTTTCAAGGCCGGGTCTCACTCCAAGAGAAGGAATTCTTTTCCTAGAAGTCGTTTTTGCAGGCTTCCTTTTTGTGATTATTTCTAAAAGCTTGTATCCTTTATTCAGATAATCTCCTGTCCCACCTATGCTGAGAGCAATCTTTTCAATTTTTATATCCCTCATCGGATTTTCTTCTGTTTTGGTTTTTAATTTTTCCATTTTATTGAAGCACTATAATCTGTTTAATTAATGCCCTAAAATTTTTTAAAGGAGATTCAATTTCAATCATCTTTTGCTCTTCAATTACTTTTAATACCCTTCCCTTTTCTCCTGCGTGTTTTCCTCCTATCACTAGAACTTCTGATTTTTCCTTTACAGGCAGAACCTTTGAAATTTTCTTTTTTTCAAGATCAAAAATAACGGAATCCCCAATTGAGCACTTAACATCCGAAATACAATTTCTCCCGTCGCTTAGGTTTAGCTGAATCTTTTTTCCCCTGAGCGATTTTTTTCCGATTATTTTTGAAATTTTTATTTTTGAATCTTTCTCGCTGACTTCTTCAATGTCATATTTACCTTTTTGGGAAAGGATAAGCCTGTAACTTTTTTTTGAGGGAATTATTGTCAGAACATCAAAAAGTTCAAGGCTTTTTTTTTCATCGTTAACGGGCTTTCCTGAGATTATCAGGTCTTTTTTATTAATCGCTTTTTTGACTTCTTTTCTGTCTTTTGCAATTTTCATCAGGTCTCTAAGAATAACCAAAACAGGAATTCCTTTTGAATTGTTTTTGACAACAAAAGTGGTCCCTTTTCTTGCTATCGGCCAGTTTAGCGGCGCTTCCTGTCTTTTAAGATGTCTTTTCATTTTTTCTCTTCATTATTTTTATCCTGTTTAATTTCTGGCTTTCTTTCCTTTTTATGGGTTTCTGTTTTTCCGGAAATTTCCTTTAATTTTTTGAATCTTCTTTTGTCGTCGGTGTTTAGTTCAATTATCTGGAGGTTTGAGGATTTAAGGGGGACGTCTACCATTGAACCCTCCTGCTTTTTTTTCTGGATTCCCTCAAGATAAATTTTCATTAATTTTGTTTTAATTTTTGTTATTTTTCCCGTTTTTCCTTTGTATTTCCCCCTCATGACTTTGACGGTGTCGCCTTTTCTTATTTCAATGTTTCTGGTTTTATATTTTTGCCTTAAAATTTTTGTAAGGTTTACACTCATAAATTTTCTTTTTATATGAAGCGGTGCATTCGCTAAATATTTCCTTTGTTTCTTTGGCTTCTTGCTCGCTTTCCAGTATGTTGAAAAATGTTTCATTTTAATATGATATCGAAGCGATTTTTGCAACCTGCGGCCATCGTTCTATTATCTCTTTTGCAATTGGTCCTTTAATCTGGGTTCCTTTTGGATTTCCTTTTTCGTCTTTCAGGAGCGCAACAGCATTGTCTTCAAATGCAATTCTTTCCCCGTTAAGCCTTCTGTAAGGTTTCTTCTGCCGTATCAAAATGGCATCAAAAACTTTTCCTTTCATTTCAGGGTCTCCCGATTTCACGCTTACCTTTACCCAGTCCGCAATTTTTGCATACCCCTGTTTTCCTTTTTTGCCTTTTCCCCTTTTTATTGAAACAATTTTTACAATCTTTGCCCCGCTGTTATCAGAAGAAACCATCTTTGTTCCGATGTTGCATCCCGCGGTTCCCTTCGCCGATATTGCTTTCATTCAAAATTACCCCCTTCTTTATTTTGTGTGAATGGAAATCCTTGATTTGCTTTCATTCTTTCTCCTTTCCGTTTATTTTTCCTAAAAATGCAAAATGGATTATCTTGCTTAGCGGTCTGCATTCCTTTATCTGGACAAGGTCCCCGATGTTAACTTCTTTTTCCATGCATTTTGGAAGCCTTGCATGCAGTTTTGTTTTTGTCTTTGCGTATCTTTCGTATTTCCTTAAATAAATCATTCTTTCAAATTCAATTGCTATTCTTTTGTCGTGCTTTGAGACCACAAAACCTTTGAAAGTTCTTCCCCTAAGTTTTAAATTTCCATGGGTCGGGCAGTCTTTGTCTCTGCACTCAGTGCTTGTAATTTCAATTTTTGGTCCCTTTTCTTTTTTGGTTTTTTGTGTTTCTTTTTTTGTCATTATTCTATTGATTCTTCGTCAAATCCGAGTTTGACAAGGATTGGTTTTATTTTTTTCGTGTGTTCGCCCTGAAGTTCAATTATCCTGTTTTTAACTGTTCCTCCACAGGCAAGTTCGCTTTTTAGCTGTTTTGCAATTTTTTTGATGTCAATCGAGTTATCAAATCCCGAGACAAGGGTGACGATTTTTCCGTACCTTTTCTTGTCATTTGCGATGCGTATCCTTTGTGAAATCTTTTGAATCTGGTCACAGATACACGCCGGCTTTGGCAACCCACATCTTGGACATATCTCCATTATTTTATTGTTAATAACCTCGCTATTGTTTTTTTTATTTCTCTTGTCTTAAGGCTCCCTCCCTGGGAAACTTTTCCTTTTGACTTTATGAGTTCGAACTTTAATTCCTTAAGTTTTTTCTCCCGGTCTTCTTTTCTCATTGCTTTTATATCTTTTATTTTTAGTATTGCCATTATTCTTTTGTTTTTCCTGCTAATTTTTTGCTTTTTATTTTTTTGGATGAAATCTCTGTTTTTTCTGAATTCTTTTTTAGTTTTTCAATCAGTTTTTCATCAACTTTAATTCTATCTTTTAACACTGCATCCGGAGGAAGTATACTCACTTTAACCCCTACGATTCCGGGTTTTGTGAATGCAATTGCTTTTGCTTTGTCAACAACTTTTGCGCTGTCTCCGGTTTTTTTAAGGTATCCCTGGGCAAACCTCCAGGATTTTGCTCTTGCACTCGGAAGTTTACCTGTGAGCCTTATTTCTGACCCCAAAGCCCCCGCTTTTATTATTCTCTGAAGAGCTCTGTAAGCCAAAACTTTAAATTTAAGAGGACCGAATTTTTCAAGCCCGAGGGCAAGGTCGTCTGCGACAATCTGTGCATCAAGGTCAGGGTATTTTATCTCATCAATTTCAATATGTGGGTTTTCAAGTTTGAATTTCTTTTTTACCATTTCTGTCAATTGATCAATTTTTTCACCACCCCTTCCGATTACAAGTCCTGGCTTGTTTGTTGAAAGAATTATTCTTTCTCCTATCGGGGCATATTCAATTTTTACTTTGGAGACTTTTCCTTTTCCTATTTCTTCTTTGATAGATTCCCTCATCGTGAATTCTTCTTTCTTGAACTTTACTATATTTTTTTCTTCCATGTTATTTTGTTATTTCCTATTTCAATTTTTTTCAGGTCCATTTAACTTAATTAATGAATCCTTTCTCTTATCATTTATATTTTTGTATGTATAACCTGCCAGGTCTGCAGTCCTTTTAACTTTGAAATTTTCCCATTCTTCCAAATCATACTCTATTGCAGAGTTTACTGCAAAATTAAACCCTCTGATATAATCTTCTTGTGTTAATTTTTCCATTTTACTTTTCACATCCGCTTGTTTTTCCTAATTTTTTTTCTGAAGCAGTAATAATGATATGCGTTCTTTTTTTTGTTCTTCCGCCTGAAGCATAAACCATTGAACCTTTGTTTGAAACAGCCTCCGTAATCACAGGTTCTTCAAGACTATGATTGTTTGCGTTTCCCTTAAGGCTTTTTAGAAGAATAATAAATTTTTTTGCAGATTCAACAGGATATTTTCCTGACATTATTTTTCCTTTTCTGTGAGCATATTCCCCCTTCATTGGAACAGCTTTTCTTAATTTTACCACTTCTTCAAGATTTTTTATTGCTTCATCAATCTTTTTCTTCATTATAAACTTGCATATTGCAATTGAGGTTTTTGTTGAGACTTTGAGATTTTTCACATTGACAGAGACTTTTGTTTTCTTTGTCTTTTTGACTTCCGGCTTTTTTGTTTCGGTTTTATTTTTTTCTTCCTTTTTTCCCTCATCAGATTTTTTCTCTTCAGTTTTTATTTCTTCCTTTTTAACAGGAGCCGAAGCATTTATTTCTTCTTTATTTTTTTTTGGGGTTCCGGCTTTCTCTTTTCCTTTTGCATTTTTTCCCGCCGGCTTTTCCGTATTTACTTTTGCCATTTTATTTTTTCACTTCCTTCTTATTTTTTCCTGCCTTCTCTTCTTTTGAGTGTTTCGTTTTTGTTCTTGTCACGGCAAATTCACCAAATTTGTGTCCGAGCATTTCAAATGTGATTTCGGTGGAAACAAATTCTTTACCATTGTATATGTTTATTTTTAAACCGACGAGCCCGGGAAGGATTACCATATCTCTTTTGTGTGTCCTTATCGGTTTTTTTGTTCTCTTTTTTACCAGGCTTAGGAATTTTTCATGCTCCTGAAAGTTCCTAAGAACATTTCTTTTTCGGTTTGAAGAAAGTAAATTTGCAAATTCACGAACATCAAGCGCTTTTAATTCTTCAAGAGTCTTTCCTCTAAAAGTTTGCTCCTTTTTTCTTACTTCAACTTCCAGATTTTCTTCGTTTGTCATTTTTATCTTTTATGTCCCGTCCTCCTTGGGCGGATAAGTCCTACTCTTGCTCCCGGAGGAGCATTTCTCTTTGCAATCTTGCTCTTAGGATTTTTTCCTCTTCCTGAACCGAATGGGTGATCAACCGCATTGACCTTAATTGCCGAAGTTCTTGGCCAAAGCTTGCTTTTTGTTTTTTTAATGTGATACATTTTTCCCGCTTTAACAATCGGTTTTTGGGTTCTTCCGTCCCCGGCAATAACCCCGATGATTGCCCGCACATTAGGGTTGAATTTTTTTTCCTTTTTTGAGGGCATAAGAACAATGATTTCATTTTCTGAGACCCTCGAGATAGTTGCATGATTTCCACCGCTTTTAATATATTTTCCCCCGTCGCCTGGCCGTGACTCTATGCAGTATACCTTCGTTTTTACAGGAATATTTTTTAATCTTAAAATATTTCCATCTTTAATTTCCCCGTTTTCAAACTGAATCTTTTCTCCTTCAACCATATTCTTGAAAGCAGGAATGTAAAAATTTCCCCCAGCACTTTTAACTTTTGCAATCGGACAGGTGTGCGCCCCGGAATCAACAAGTTTCAAAATTGTTCCTTCACCGTCAAGATTTTTTGGAATTTTAATCCGGTACTTGAAAACTATTTTATTCACCCTGTAAGTTGAACTTCCTTTGCCTCTTGCCTGTTGAATTATTCTTTTTCCCATTTTACATTAATCCCAATTTAGTTGCAATATCAATTGCAAGAGTATCCCCTCCCAATTTAATACGAGCATATTTTTTGTTGTTTCTTATTAGGGTTCTTATAGTTTTTACTTTTATTCCAAAAATGTTTTCAATTTCTTTTCTAATCTCATCTTTTTCTTTTTTCATCGATGTTTCGAATGTTAACATGTTATCTCTTTCAATCATCATAACCGCTTTTTCAGTCATTACAGGCTTCAGCATTGTTCCTTCCATTTTAGGTTCTTTTTGTTTCATTTCTTGTTCTCTTCAGTTTAGTTTTTATTTTTTCTTCTTTTGTTTTTGAAAACTTTTCACTTAAATCTTTTATTGCATTTTCTGTGTAAATGGCAAGTCTTCCTGGAGCACCTTTTGCAAGTGCTTCTGCTGAAAGTGTTTTTGCATTTGCTGTTTCGAATGCAGTTGTTTTGATTCTTTCCTTTTCCCCGAGAACAATTAAAAGTCCAGAGTTTCTTTTATACCTTCTTCCCCGTAACTTTCCTTTTCCGCTCCTTATTTCTTTTTTTTGTACTGCAACTGAAAATAATTTTTCTCCAAGAATTTTTTTAATGGTTTCAAGAATCTGCTTTGTTTTTAGTTCTGTGATTTTTGATTCAACCAAAATAGGAAGCTCGTTTATTTTTTCCCCTTTAAGGGAAGCATATCTTTTTGTGAGCCATTCTTCTGATGCTGTTGCACTTATTGCTGAGATTGTTGCAGATTCAAGTTCCTTTTTGTTTATTTTGTTTTTTCCCACCATGGAAATAATTTTTGGAGGATGAGCACGCCTTCCACCTCTCGTATTTGGAACGGTTGCACCGACCCAGTCAAATTGTGAACCTTTTCTTGATCTTTGTTTTCTTGGAATTCTGGACATCCCTCTTCCATACTGGCTTTTCCAGACATGCCTGTGATGTTTCAATTTTCCGCTTGCTGAATACATGTTTCCTGCAAGAGGGTTGGGTGAATAAGGTTGCTTTTTTTTCAATGATTCAACAACTCTCTGGATAATGTCATTTCTTACAGCAGCCCTGAAAAATTCAGGAAGTTCAATTTGTTTAAGATTTTTCCCGTCGATACTTAATATATTTGCTTTCATTTTTTATATTTTGTCTTCGCCAATTTCACTCCAGCACTTTTTAATTCATTTAAGCATATTTTATTATATTCATCATTCCAATCAAAAGTTGTAATTGAATAAATTCCATGATTTCCAAAATTGTATCTTCTTAAAGCAGTTGTGGGATTTTTATCTGCGTTTTCAAAACATTCAAGCACAATTAATTTACTTTTAATTTTTTGTTTAACAATCCCATTTCTTATGCCAATTGAAGGGCCAAATGTTTTTGTAAAAGTGGTCAAATTACCAATAGCAATTCCCTCAAGGCTTTTTATTTCATTTAAATTAATTATCTTTTTCATCTTGTTTCAATAAAATTATACACCTTTTTCTTTTGCTTTTTTGTTTCCCTTAATGCATGTGTTAAAATTAATTGCCTTTTTGAGGGCCCTTGAACAGAACCTTTGACAATTATGTATTCTGAATTTACGTTTCCGTAATTTTTTAAGTTGGTAAATTTTTTTTCTTCTTTTCCGAGGTCAACTATCTTATTGTTGTATACAATTCTCGTGAAAAGTCCCATTTGTCCTGCCATTGGAACCCTAAATGTGACTCTTGCAGGATGCCATGGTCCAAGTGAACCGGGTCTTCTTACTCCTTTTTCAGATTTGTGGGCTTTAAGGTTAAGCCCAAATCTTTTGACCGGACCCTGAAGTCCTTTTCCTTTTGTGAGCCCGCGAAGGTCAACAAGTTCACCTTTTTCAAAATTATTAAGTACAGAAATTTCTTTTCCAAGGTTTTCTTTTACAAAATTAAGTTTTTCTTCATAACTTCCGTTTAATCCGAGTTCAGTTATATCCGGGGTTTTTTTTATTCCTGTCTTTTTAACAACAGAATAGGCAATAATCCTCAAGTCATCATAATCCTCTTTTTTTGTGCCCTCATATTTTTTGCTTTTTTTTGGAATTTTTATTTTTCTTTTTATTTCTTTATCAAGAGATTCGGCCAAAACTTCAGTTGCAACTCTTCCATTTTTGTAAAATCTTGCTGACAGAATTTTAATGGGGGGGCATTCAAGAATTGTCACAGGAATTGCAATTTTCTTGTCTTTAGTCATTGAATTGGGTGTTAAATCCTTAACAGAGAGAGAAGTCATTCCTGCTTTGTAACAAATGAATCCCTTTAGAATTTTTTTAGAATCAGACAAATTAATTGCGTCCCAGTTAACACTGGGTAAAAACTTTTCGGCTCTTTTCCTTGGCCAAAACTGCAGACTTCCTTTCCTTGGCGATTTCCTTGTTGGCATTTTTCTTTATTTCTAAATAGCGGATTATCATTTTACTTACCCTGGATGAAATTTAGAGAAAAAGTTTGTTTATAAAACTTTGGTGAGGGGGTTTAAAAAAATATTATGCTTCAAAATCGTATTCTTTAACAGACCTGGTCCCGTCAATATTTGAATAACGAATTATCTTCCCCGAGCGTTTTGCCATCTCTCTTATTTTGGTGAAATCTTTTTCTGAGTTTTCAGGCACAATTATCTTTTCAACAACAAAATCATGTTTTATTTCGGCAGTTTTGAAGTCCTCTTTTTCGAAAATGAAACTCTTTACAATTGAAGAGTCATTAGTAAGGAGTTTGCAAAAATCTGCTTTTGGCTCTTCATCACCTTTTCCAGGCTTTCCCGATTTCGGGGCTTTCGGCTTTATTTTAAGGCTGTTATTTTCATCAACACTAAAAGTGAGGGCAAAAAAAACTTTTGGAAACTCATCAAGAAGTAAAATCATTTCTTTTCCTGAAAGTTCAGTTTCAATAAAATATCTTTTTACCCCCTGAAATTGTTTTATTTCTTTAAAATCAATTTTTCCTGAAAGGTCAGAGGTAGAAATTATTGCTCCGGTAACAAGAGTTTTTTTATCCCCAAGTTTTTCGGCAAAGACTCTTACAAGTTCATTGGAAAACTCAGGCCCTGTTGCAAGGGTATATTTCTCTTTTGATTTTTTTGCATTGATTAATGCCCTATTTTTGAACAGACCCCGGCTGAATTTTTGAAACTGTAGATGAACAGACTCATCAGTATTTTTGTCAGCAATCTTTTTTATAAAATTCATTCCCTAAAAAAAGGGATTTGTCTTATAAATCTTTTGTAGGAACCAGAAATTTTTATGGTGTTTTTTAATGAATAACAACTTTTATAAGTTTTTTTCCCATAAAATTATATATAAAAATGGAAAAAAATATTCAAAAAGTAAGTGCAATAGTCCTGGTGGGGATTTTGATTGTTTTATCATTCTTTGTCTTAAGGTCAATTATCATCTCGTTAATTTCAGGGATTATCATTGGTTTTGTATTTCTCCCGCTTTACAATCTTATCCAAAAGAAGGTAAAAAACAAAAATCTTGCCGCTTCAATAGTATGTGCAATTGTGATAATAGTAATCTTGGTTCCTATTTGGTTTTTAACCCCCATTTTATTAAAAGAATCTATCCAGGTTTTTATTGCTTCCCAGAATATTGATTTTGCGACTCCCATAAAAACATTTTTCCCTTCAGCTTTTTTTGTCTCACCCGAGGTCTCAACTGCGTTTACAAATGCTCTCCGTTCACTTGTTACGAACTTTACAAGAGGGGTGATGAATGCGGTTTCTGAAATTCTTTTGAATGCTCCCACTATCCTTTTGCATATTATTGTAATCCTTTTCGTTTTCTTTTTTGTTTTAAAGGATAATAAGGAGCTTGTTTTATATATTCAAAGTATACTTCCTTTTTCAAAAGAGACTGAAAAAAAGATTTTCAAGTCCTCAAAAGAAATCACTTTTTCAATCCTATACGGTGAAATTGTAATGGGACTTTTTCAGGGAATTCTAACAGGATTTGGATTTTATCTTTTAGGAATTCCAAATGCCTTATTTCTTGGAGTTCTTGCAACAATTGTGGGAGTTCTTCCCTTTGTAGGTCCGGCCCTTATCTGGATACCTGTCACAATTTTTGCTTTTATTAATGGTGAATATTGGGTTGCCTTTGGGGTTCTCTTTATAGGTGTTTTGAATCTCATTTTTGAAAACAGCCTGAAACCAATGATTATAGCAAAAAGAGCAAATGTTCACCCTGTTATAATTTTATTGGGGATGATTGGGGGTATTTTTTTCTTTGGATTTGCCGGGTTTATAATAGGACCTCTCGTTCTTTCTTACCTTTTGATAATCCTTGAAATTTACAGGGACAAAAAAACCCCCCACATTTTTATTCAGAAAGGAGCATAATTTTATTAAGGAAATTTTTTAAACTTGAGTTTCCTGATACTTTAATGAGAAGGCTTGACCATAAAAGAGAGCTTGTTGAATATTTTAAGAAAAATCTTGCCAAGAATTATACTGAAGAATCCCTCAAGTTTGCGCTTATGAATCAGGGTTATTCAAGGTCGGCAATTGATCAGGCTCTTGGGGAAGCCCACAAGGAAATTGCAAAAACAGCGCCTATTTTAAAAGAAAAGCCGGTCATCAGGTACGAACTATACAATGAGAAAAATGAGCCTGTAAAGATTGATCCTTTTAGTCTTTGGGAAAAGGTAAAATTCTTCTTCAAGGGAAAAAAATATTGAAGAAATTTTTCTAAAGATAATGTTTATTAATTAACTATTTTAAAATCTCTTTATGGGTGAAGAAAAAATTAATTTTGAAGAGGAGAAACTGAAGAAGAAATCTTTAAAGTATAGCATTTACGAAGGAAGCTCCTTTAGTTTAATGGATGGATTTGGTTCAAGGTATCTTACTCCTTATGCTGTTTCAATGAATCTTTCAAACACTTTTATTTCTCTTTTAAGCACAATTCCAAATTTTATTGGGAGCCTTTTGCAAATGAAAGGGTTAAGAATAATTGAAAAAAGGAGTCGTAAAAAAATTGTTATTTCGGGGGTGTTGTTCCAAGCATTTATGTGGTTGCCTTTAATTGGAGTTGGTGCAGCCTATTTTTTCTTAAATTTAAACATCTTAATCTCTTCAATTCTATTAGTTTTAATTTATACTCTTCTTGTTGCAGGAGGTTCATTTTCAGGACCAGCTTGGAGTTCATGGATGAGGGATTTAATCCCAAAAGATGCTGTTTCATATTTTGGGAAAAGAAATAGTGCAGTAGGAGTTGTAAGTTTAGCGAGTTTGCTTTTAGCAGGAGCAATTTTAAGTGTTTTTAACGAGGACAAATCATTTTTTGGGTTTGCCATCTTGTTTTTTATTGCTTTTTTAGGAAGAAGCTTATCAGGATATTTATTTACCAAACATTACGAACCAAAGCTTGAAATAAAAGAAGGTTACTACTTTAGTTTTTTTGATTTTTTCAAAAAAATGCCAAAAAATAATTTTGGAAGGTTCACAATTTTTTCTTCTCTTGTAACATTTGCAACAGCAATTGCTTCTCCATTTTTTGCAGTTTATATGTTAAGAGAGTTAGGATTTAGCTACTTTGAATTTACTTTAATAATCATTAGTTCAATATTTGCAAATTTTATTTTTCAGCCATTCTGGGGGAAGTTTGCAGATAAATTTGGAAACATTAATGTGATAAAACTTTGTGGATTTTTTATTTTTCTAGTTCCACTTTTGTGGTTTGTTTCACCATTAATTTTTATTCAATCAAAGTCATTTCTAATCTTATATTTATTCTTGGTTGAGTTTTTTTCGGGTTTTGTTTGGGCTGGTTTTGACCTTTCAACAGGAACTTTTGCATATTATGCCGTAACAAAAGAAAGACTTCCTCTTTGCAGCACATACATGAATGTTTTAATCTCAATAGGCTCTTTTTTTGGAGCACTTCTAGGAGGAATTATCTCATCAAGTCCCGGATTAATTTTTGGAATATCTGCATTTCTCTTTATTTTCCTTCTCAGTGCAATAATGAGGTTTATTGTAATTCAATCTTTAGTGAGTAAACTAAAGGAAACAAAAAAAGAAGTAACAGAATTTAAAAGAGACAAAATCAAGGAATTTTTTGTAGGATTAATCTCTAAAGAAATGAACCAAGGTTTAGGAACAAAAAGAATTGTTGATTAAATTTTTCTAAAATATTAAAACAGAAATCTTTAAAACTTGTTCTCACACTTTAATCTTATTGAATTTGCCCCTGTCGCATAAGCAGGAATAACTTCCTTCGCAAATGCTTCAGGGAAAGTCAAAAGCAAGCCCCTGTCGCATAAGCAGGAATAACTTCCTTCGCAAATGCTTCAGGGAAAGTTAAAAGCAAGCCCCTGTCGCATAATGGTATTGCACCGGTCTTGAGAACCGGGCCCTTTGGGCTCCCAGGTTCGATTCCTGGCGGGGGCGTTTATCTGTTGAAGGCAGATTAATTTCCCGGGAACTCTTAATAAGGTTAAATATCCTGTTTTATCAGTTCGATGAGCAATTGTAGACAAAATATAGGAAGTTTTATAAATGTGGACACCTAGATTGTTATATGTATATTGAAAAAAGAAAAGAGGGCAAAAAGATAAAATATTATCTTGCACATTCATTCAGAGAAGGCGGGAAGGTTCATAAAATTCGTAAATTCCTTGGGAAAAATATAGGTAAAGAAGAATTAAAAATAAGAGTTTCTAAAGCCCAAAAAATTATTCTTGAAGAAATAAAGCAATACCAGATTATAAGCGACCCTCTGAAGGTTCCTCTTTCTGGGGAGGAGATTAAATTTATTGAAGGAATAGAAGTTAAACAAAAATTAAGAGTTTTTCATTTGTCTAAAAAACAATGGAGATTGTTCTCGGAATTATTTACTTATAATACAAATGCAATTGAGGGAAGTGAACTTGAACAAAAAGAAGTTAAGGAAATACTTGAAAATGGAAAGTGGCCGAAAAAGTCCAAAGAAGACATTGCTGAAACTTATGGGGTGAATAATGCAATAGAGTTTATTCAGAAAACAAAAGAGCATATCTCTTTAAATTTGATTAAAGAACTTCATAAGATAGTTTTCAAAAATTCTAAAAGTTTTGCTGGGAATTTCAGAAAAGAAGGTGAAGAGGTGGTTGTGAAAGACGGGCTTGGAAATATAGTTCATTATGGAGCACCGCAATCAAGAATTGTAGATTTATTGAAAGAATTAATTGAGTGGTATATAAAATATGAAACTAAATATCCAGCACTTGTACTTGCAATAGTAATTCATAATCAATTTGAAAATATTCATCCCTTTAGAGATGGAAATGGGCGAGTTGGAAGACTTCTATTAAATAATATTCTCATAAAAAACAAACTCCCGCCAGTTAATATTGATTTTAAAAATAGAAAAGAGTATTATTCTGCATTGCAGGAATATGAAAAGAATCATAATGTAAGGCCTATGATTGATTTATTATTAAAGGAATACAAGAATTTGAAAAGAAAGTTTGGGTGACTACAAAAATTAATGGTGTGGTCACCTGAGTTCTGCACCCATCAAGCAGTCGCTTCATTTTTTAAAGGGGTTATCCCTTGTAAATTCAACATAATAAACAGGGTGTTGTACTGAAAACGAGACTTATGGCGGGGGCGTGATGCGGACTTTCAAATCCGCTTTATTTTTTCCACGAATTTAACCGTAAAAGGTTCGACAAGCAATTTTAACTGTACCCAATTACAAATATTTTTGCAGTTACAGATTGTGAGCACTGGCGGGGCGTTTAAGTGAATTCCTTCTTCGCCATTTCCAAAACTCTTATATCAGGACTCAATAAATAAACATGGTCTTCTTTAAACCGGAGTCCCCTGTAAATTTTTTGCAAGAATTCTCTTCTTGCTTTGTCTTTGTAAAATTCCCAATATTGGTTAGGTCTTGTTTTCATTAATATCTTCCAGAAAGGATCCTGAACATTTGGATTTGGATATTTTGTAAAAACAATTGAACGGCATTCATTGCCTGGAAAGTCAATTCCCCTCGAGTCTCTTGTAGAGAAAAGAACATTTCTTTTGCCTTCCTTAAACTCTCTTGTAAGTTTCCCATCTCTGTCCTGAATCTGCATTTCACGCACTTTTTCTCTCGGGTAAAGGTTCTTAAGTTCAAACTCTTCAATTTCATATTCACTTGGCAAATCCAAAAAAGCATTGACATGGACTAAAGCAGGCTTTGGAGCCTCCAGAAGGCATTTGTCAAGCGCCCTAAGATATTCTTCTCTTGTGAATTTTTCATTTGAAAAATTTGAGTATTTGCAGTCCATTTCAAGACCGGTACTTTTTATTTCAACAGTTCCCTGACTTTCGGTTTCAGCATCGACTGTTTCGTACTCAGGAAGTCCGAAAATATTTTTTAAAACTTCTTTTGAATGAAGTGTTCCTGACATCATGACTATTGCTTTGTTTTTATCAAGAAGTTGCTTTAATTTTTTAGCAAGGTTTGTAGTCACAATTTCAGCAAAGAGCCCCTTTTCTTTTCTCGAAAAGACCACGTAACTTTCATCCAAAAACTCCATAAACATTTTTGAAGTTTCAAGGATGTCAAATAAATAACTCTCATCATCAAGAGATTTTAACCAGTGTTCTTTTATGAAAATTTTAATTAAGTCATAAAGTCCCGTGGATTTGAGAGGGATTATATCTCCTGTCTGAATTGCTTTTTCAATTTTTTGGTCTTTTGAAAGGTAATTTATTATTTCAAAAATTTCCTCTATTTCTTTTTCTTCGCCTTCTCCGGAGCCAAGCGCCTGAAGAAGGGAAATTTGAAGCCTTTCAATATTTATTGTCCTCGTGTTCGAAAAACTGTCTAAAAATTCATCACATTCATCGATTATTTCAACTTCTGTTTTTGGTTTTCTCAAAAGCGCCGTTTCAAGTTTGTATTTTAATGAATTAAATACAATTACATCAGACTCAAGATATGAATCAAACTGTTCGTAAAATGGGCAGCCGGGTTTTCTTTTATATTGGACAAAAATGTTCCCGTCAAGCCCTTCATATTTTCTTTGCTTTGAGTCGCCAATAGATTTTATTTCATACTTTTCGGCTATAACTGGGCTCCAGTAAGGGCAGACCGGTGCAATGCTTAACCTTCTTACATCTTTAATTGAAGAAAATTTTCCCGGGTCTACTTTTTTATTTTGCTTTAGGTATTCTCTTATCTTCAACAAATTTCTTTCGCGAATTTCAATGTCGCAGGGAAGTAGAGGATTTGCAGCAGACATATCTTCTTTTTCATGCTCTTTTTTATCGTTTAAGATTCCTGAAAAAAAATCACTAAGCCGCGCGTTTATTTCCCATTTTATCTTTGGGATTGCGGCAATGTTGTCTTCAAGAAATTTACATTTGTGGTTATTTCTTCCTGTTATAACACTTATTTTTAATTTTTCTCCATTTGATTTTGTAAGGTATTTTTCACTTTCATAATCCCGTTTATACTGGGCCTGCAGGTTTTTTCCCGGAACAATAATTGAAGACTTTCCAAGTTTGTTTGCAAGGTTAAGGGCAATTGCTGATTTTCCGGTTCCACATTTTCCATTAACAAAAATTATCTTTACCCCCTTTTTTAGATGATTTAGGATTTCTTTAACAACATCTTCCTGGGTTTTATCATTTGAAAATTTCAGGGGAGGAAGAAACTTTCCATTTTCATAAAGGCTCCATGTCATTTGTTAAAAAATTAGAAGAGAGTTATAAAGATTTGTGGAATCCTTTTCAATAATCAAGCTTCCGCCGGGATTCGAACCCGGGACCCCCGCATTACGAGTGCGGTACTCTTACCACCTGAGCTACGGAAGCAATATTTCAGGGAGAAAATATGAGATTATAAAATTATTTATTCAACGCCTTTTATCTGCGGATTTTAAGTTAAATTCCTGTTTTTCAAGATATTTTATTATCCTATAATGCGTCCTATAATAGTTGTTTCCTTCACATAGAGTAACTGCATCTTCATCATCACTAAAATTAACTGAAATATAATCGCTCTCTTCTTCTCCTGGTCTTTTATCTCTATAATACAATTGTGCAAATTTTTTATCAAATGGATTTATTTTTTTCCTCAATAAGTATGTAACACCTTTCTGATAACCTTCCCCAAATTTTAAGACCTGAATTGCCTCATCGAGTGTGATATCCACTAATTTTCTTGGCATAGAATTTAAACAATGCTTTGATTTAAAAGAATTTATGTTTTTAAGATTGAAGTCCCGACTAAGAAGTTGAGGATTGCCTGAGCGGATAAAATCCAAAAATAAAATTATCCAAACAATGCAGACAATCCTTCTGCCGCAGCTTCGTGCTTTTCTTCTTTTTTTGGTGCTTCTTCTTTTTTTGCCTCAGCTGCATGGGATGCTGCCGGAGCTGCAGAAACCAAGCTGGCATTTGCCAACTCAGCATCTATATTCACACCTTTAAGGCTGGCAACTAATGATTTGACCTTAGAGTCATCAACACTAGAACCAGTTGCTGCAACAACGCTTTTTAGAGCGTGTTCACTTACTTCTTTTCCAAGTTTGTGCAACAATAGTGCTGCATATACGTATTCCATTTTAGTTTCCTTTTTGTTTATTTAGTGAACTTACCCGAATAGGGATGCAAGTCCTTCAGCGGCGCTCACTTGTTTTTCCTCCTTTTTAGAAGGGGAAATATCATTTTTTTTCTCTTCCTGAACCGTGATAACCTCATCAGGCTCGCCGGTAATAAATTTTATGATTCTTTTCTCATGAGATGCTGCTTTTTGAAGGATTAGAGGGGTTGTTTCTTTTGTGAGATATCCAAGATTAACGGCAAATCCAAGTAACCTTTCATATGAATCTTTTAATTCATTTATTGCTTTTTCTCTGTCAATTTTTATATCAATATAAATTTTGTTTTCTTTTGAGTCATATGAAGAAATGGGAATAAGTCCTACGGTAAATGGCATTATTCCAAGTTTTGAGAGCATTGCTGATACCCCATCAGAAATTTTTTCACCTTTCTTTGTTAAAACTTTTGGCTCTTTAATTTCAATTTTTCCGCCCTGTATTTGAATTTTAATTCCAAGTGCGCCAAGTTCTGAAATTGCGGGTCCTGGAACAAGGTCTGTCGGGCCTGCAGGAACTTCAAGGTCATCTGGAGCAATTTGCCCAGGCTTTGCTTTTGCAGGGCTTTTGTTTTTTATTAATTCTCCGGCAAGGTCATAAGAATCAAGGTCAGAAAAAAGAATTGCAAGAGGCCTGTTAAAAAACTCTTTTATTTTTTGGAGTGTTTCATTTTTTGATTCATCAATTGCCCTGAAAAACAGGTTTTTTCTTGGAACTTTTATGATTGCTTTTCCCCTTAATTTTTTCCCTATTTTCTGGAACTGTGACTCAGGTATTGAGGAAATGTCTGCAATAAGAATTGTTTTTTTACCTTTTATTAAATCAGCCAGTTCCTTAACTGTATTAATTTTTTCTTTTGACACATGGCTCAAAATTTTCTTTTTCATCTTATTCTTATTTTTATGGGTTTAGTCATGGTGAATTTAACTTCTATGTTTTTTACATTTTCCTTGTCTTTTGGAAGAGTTTTCACAAGCTCATTGTAAACTGCAATTATATTCTCAATAATCTCTTCATCTTTCATATCCTCTTTTCCAACGGCAACTTTTATAGAGGCCTCTTTCGCCCTTATCCTCAGGCTTGTGTTAATCTTTTCTTTAAGTTCATTAATTGATTTTTCATCCGCATTTAAAACAATTCCCAGCTGTGGAGAAGGCATTTTTCCGGCAGGTCCAAGGACACGACCAAATGTTGTTGCAACTTTCGGCATCAGTTTTGACTGGGCTATAAAAAAATCATATTCTTTGACTAATTTTTTAAGTTTCTTTTTGTCGTTATATTTCTTAAAGTCCATGTCGGTAATCGTATCAATAAATTGGCTTTCTGACTCAAAAAATCCGGCGATTTTTTTATCTTTTGATTTATGGGGAATCCTTATGAATAGATTAAGGGGAGTTTTTTTAATTTCAAATTTCTGAAGATTAACAATTAAATCAACTGTCTGATTGAACTTTTTGTGATCGTTTTTTCTAAGTTCTGTTAAAGCTTTTTTCAATTCTTCATTAAGTTCCATTTTTTCTCCTTTGTTATTCCGAGTTTTTTTATCCCACTACAGTATGCGCCTGATTCCAGAATTTTGGAGTTCGGCGATGTAGTTTTTGGATGAAATTTAAAGAAAGAGAAGGTTTATAAAGTTTTGGCAGGAAAAACAGTAAGTTTTTAAGTTTCAAAGTGTCAAAAATCTTATGAGTGAAACAAATAAAAAAGTAGAATTAGGAGAGAATTCTATAATTATTAGTAAGGTCATTATTGATGACTTGAATACTTACAAAATTTTAAAGGACATTCCCGAGGATAAGAGGGAAGATTTTATTAAAAAAGCAGTGATAATTGGTGCACTGGGATTGAGAAACCTTTACCTCACCGAAAATGTAGATTATATTGAAAAGGAATTTAATGAATTAACTAAAAATCTTGAAAGTCAATCGAAAGATATTAAAAATAATCTTGAGAAAGAATTTAGAGAGTTACTGAAAAGTGCTGAAAATCAGTCAAAAGATATTAAAAATATGATTGAAAAGACTCTTGATGTTGATAGTAATTCAAGTTCTTTAGGAAAAATGAGGGTGCTCTTTGAAGATTACTTTGATAAAAGAAAAGGCAAGATTAGTGATTTACTAAGTCCATTTGAAGAGAATTCTCCAATTAAAAAATTAAAAGATGAAATTTTTGGTAAAATTCAAGAACTAAGAGAAGAATTATTGAAAGAAAAATCAAAAGAGGAGGCTCTTGAAAAAACACCTTCAAAAGGAGGAAAATTTGAAGAAGTTGTTTTTGAGTCAATAGAGGATTTTTGTTCTGAATATGAAGATAAAGTTATTTTTGTTGGAGACAATCTGGGGAAAACGAACAAAATTGGGGACATAACAGTAGATATTAATGGAGATGAAAATAAAAGATTAATTATAGAATGTAAAGATAGCGGTGCTTACTCAAATAAAAAAACTCTTGATGAAATTAATGATGCGATAGAAAATAGGAGTGCTAAATTCGGAATTTTTTTATTCAAATTTCAGTCCCAAATTCCCTCATCCTTAACTCCAATGAAAATTACAAATAATTATATTGTTACCTCCTTTGATAATTATGGGCTTTACTTTGCTTTAAGGGTTGCAAGACTCTTTGTTGAGAAAAGTTCGGAAAAAAATCAAAAAACAATACCCGTTGGTGAAATTCAAAAGGTTATAGAAGGGCTTCAGATAAAGATTCTGGACTTTAAGAATATTCAAACTAAATTAACCCAAATAGATAATGCTAGTTCTTATATTAGAGAAAATACTGATAGAATGAAAAAAGATATTGAAGAGGGATTACTTTCCGTAAAAAGACTTCTAAATAATCCTAATTAATTGTCTCACCATAACATTTATAACTTCCTAATTCCCCGTATTATTGTAAGTCGGGGAAGCTAACTCGGAGTCCTGGCATTAAATTGCAAAGAAATGAAATATGATTTCTGGATTTTCGAAGGAAGGTCCGCCCATCAATAAAAAACCACTTTTCGAAAGGAAAGTTGTCGTGAGGCAAAGCTCTGCTACAGAAACGCCACAGCCTGTTTGGAGTTGTGAACCATGCGGGGAACTAAGAAGAACAGGATTTGATGAAACGAGCAACTTGGTTGATGCAAGGGTAACGTATGTATGCCCGCTCAGTCGAATGTTAGCATGTTCTCATTCGCGAAAGCGAAGAACAACAGAAGGTGGCCTACCCCGACTTATTTATTTTATCTACATAAATGCTCGCCGACGCAGTCGCTTCGCATAAAGGTGGCCTACCCCGACTTATTTTTATTTTTAACACTTCAAGTAGACTCTCCATTTGAATTTGGAAATCTCCTAAAGGTGGCCTACCCCGACTTATTTTTATTTTTAACAAACTTTAAAAAAGTCAATCAGTCTATAATTTATGTGCTTGGAAAGGCAGTTCAGTTGAAAGCACAACTGACGTTAGCAGGCCGATTTTTGCATTCAAACACAAAAAGGGAATGTAGCTCAGCGGGAGAGCACATGACTGAAGATCATGGTGTCGGGGGTTCGACTCCCCCCATTCCCATTAACCCCCGACTGCGTCGGCATATTGAGTAAACTCAACATAGGGGTTCGACTCCCCCCATTCCTATTTTACTTACCGAACCTTCAGGTTTATGTTTTTTGCTTGCAAAAAATATTCGATGAAATTGAGAGCATAGCGATTTGTTCAAAACACCGACCCCCCTTACCCATTCATCATGAGAACTTTTATAAATAAACAATTCTTTTGTAAATAAAGAAGATGGTGGGAAAATTAGTTTCTGCAAAAGGGGTTCATAAAGTGGGCAGTTCAGGCTTGCCTGTCCAAAGTGTAAAGAATAACATTTCAATAATTTTTGGAGCACTTTCAGTTTTAATATCCTTTTTAATTCCTTATGCTGTTGCAATAATTGGAGTTGTTGGAATAATCCTTGCCTATACAGAAAAAGGGAAAGTTTTGAGAAAATCAAACCTTTGGGCTTTTGTTTTGAATGTTGTGGGTTTGTTTTTGGCAATCCTTTTTTTAACTCTCTCTTTGGTTGCATTAGTTTTATTAAATGGAAGTGAGATATTAAATGGGGCTTAAGATGAAAAAAATGAATTCAAAAGGTGCAATGGAAATGTCTGTTGGAACAATTGTGACAATAGTTTTACTTATGAGCGTCTTGGTTTTGGGGTTATACTTTGTTCAGAAGATTTTTGCTTCAGGCTCAAATGCAATAGACTCAGTTGATAGCCAGGTTCAAAGTGAGATTAATCGTCTATTTTCAAATGGAGAAACAAAACTTGCAGTTTATCCAACTTCAAGAGAAATAACCTTGAAGAAAGGGGACACTCCAAAAGGTTTTGCTTTTTCAGTTTACAATAATGATGTATCTGAAGCAGATTTTGAATATACTCTTAAAGCAAGTGATGTAACAAATTGCGGGAACACTATGACTAAGCAAATTGCAGAATCTTATATTCTTGGAAAAACAGCGAGTTTCCCTCTTGGTCCCGGAAGTTCTCTTGATAATGCACGTTTGGTTAGGTTTGACCTTCCCGAAAGTGCGCCCCCATGTACAATAATTTATACACTTGATGTGAAGCGTAATGGCGCCGAATATTCAAATGCAGACATTTTTGTAACAATAAAATAACCCTCCAAATTTTTTTAAACCTCATTCTCTTAACATTTTAATGCCTTTAAAAATTTATAATACCCTTTCAAAAGAAAAAGAAACTTTTAAGCCCCTAAACAAAAAAAAAGTAAACATCTTTGTTTGTGGACCGACGGTTTATAACTTTGCCCACCTCGGTCATGCAAAGACTTATGTTCAGTTCGATGTTGCTGTAAAATATTTGCGTTATTTTGGTTATGATGTTTTTTATTTGCAGAATATTACTGATATTGATGATAAAATCATAAAAAAGGCCGATTCAGAAGGAATTGGCTATAAGGAGGTTGTGGAAAAATATCGCAGGGAGTATTTTAAAGATATGAACTCTTTGGGGGTTGATTCAGTAACAAAATATGCTAATGCAACCGATTACATAAATGAGATTGTTTCTCAGGTAGAGCGTTTAATTCAAAAAGGATATGCTTACAAAATTTCAGACGGGTATTATTTTGATTTGAGCAAAGATGAAGATTATGGGAAGCTTGCCGGAAGAACAACTTTGGGTGCGGATGATTCAGTTTCAAGGATTGATGAAAATGATGAAAAGAAAAATTCAGGGGATTTTTGCTTATGGAAGTTTAGAAAAGATAATGAGCCTTATTGGAAGACTAAACTGGGGGAAGGAAGGCCCGGCTGGCATATTGAAGACACTGCAATAACTGAAAAAGAATTTGGGTCCCAATATGATGTTCACGGGGGCGCAACAGATTTAATTTTCCCCCATCATGAGGCGGAAATTGCACAGATGGAATCTATTTCCGGAAAAAAACCATTAGTTAGATATTGGATGCACACGGGTTTTTTGAAAATAAACAAAGAAAAAATGTCAAAGTCTCTTGGAAATTTTTCAACAATACGGGATATCTTGAAAAATTATTCCCCTGAAGTTTTAAGGTATTTATTTATTTCAGTCCATTATAGAAAGCCGATAGATTTTTCAAAAGAAACTCTGGAAAATGCCAAATCTTCCTGGGTGCGGCTAAAAAACATATGTGAGAATCTTGAAAAGGATAAAAAAATAAATGAAAAATATCTAAAAGAATTTGAAAAATCTATGAATGATGATTTTAACACATCAAAAGCCCTCCAGGTTCTGTGGAAATTGGTCCGTGATGAAAAAGCTAAAGGTAAATATGGGGCAATAAAAAAGATGGATAAAGTTTTTGGGTTTAGGCTGTTTAATAAAGAAAAAATTGAAATTCCTCTTAAAGTAAGAAAACTCGCAGAAGAGAGAGAGAAATACCGAAAAGAAAAAAACTGGACCAAGTCAGACGAAATAAGGTCCAAAATAAAGGATTTAGGTTATGAAATCCTTGATGATAAAGACGGCTGGGAAATAAAAAAGGTTTAAAATGTTTTACAAAAATGCTCTAAGGAAAATAAGAAAAAAAGGGGAATGTCCTTTTTGTATACCCCCAAAAAATTTTATAATCTTTGAAAATCCAAAAGCATATTTGACCCCTTCAAGAGCACCATATGTGAAAGACCATCTTCTTGTAATCCCAAAAGTTCATGCACTAGTCTTAGATAAACTAAACTCTAAAGAAAAGGAAAGTATTCTAAATTTAATTGTTAAAGGAATTGATTTATTAAAAAAGAAATATCCTGCAGTTGCTATTGAATACAAGGAGGGGGATTTGGATAAATCTGGAAAAACAATTCCTCATTTGCATTTCCATCTTTTGCCTAAAATGAGGAGAAATGAATCTTTTAATCCCGGATCTAAGAGAAGATTTCTGAGTGAAAAGGAATTGATTAAGGAAGTAAAGAGGATTAAATTTATGGATTAGGTTTCAGGTTTTTCAAATAATTTTTTAAATCCATTTCTCTTATATCCTAAATGGTAAAAGTCCTGTCAAAATTTAAAATGGAATTTAACAATTCAGTAAATACCGCAATAGTTGCGGCATTTGGTTTTTTAATCGCACTTTCATGGAGGGATTTGATAATTGAATGGGTAAACCTGATTTCTGCATACAGCCCTCTTCAGGGGCAGTTGATTTCAACGGTTATAATTACTGTAATTTCAGTTGTTGGAATTATTATAACAACAAAAGTTTTCTCTCCTAAAAAAGTAGAAGCGAAGAGTTAAAATGAAAAAAAAACTAAGAAAAGGAGTTTTCTTCGTTGTTTACTCTGTTAAAAATGGAAACCCGATTTATTTACTTTTGAAAAGAAAAGTGCACTGGATTGGCTGGGAGTTTCCTAAGGCAGGGGTTGAAAAATATGAAACAAAAAGGCACGCAGTGAAAAGGGAAACAAAAGAAGAGACGGGATTAACGCCGATAAAAATAAAAGAGTACAGTTACAAAGGAAAATATATTTACCAAAAAAGGTTTAAGGACAGAATTGGATATTTTGGGCAGACTTTCTCACTTTATTCAGCTGAGGTAAAATATGGAAAAGTGAGGTTGGACAAAAAAGAACATTCCGATTTCATATGGGTGAATTACAAAAATGCTTTAAAAAAGTTAACCCACAAAAATCAAAAAAAGTCTTTGAAAATTGTTAAAGATTATCTTCAAAATAATTAGCAAATGTATTTCAAATAAATTTATATTCTTTGATTTCCCTTTAAAACAATGAAACCGCGTGAATTAACTTTATCAACCGGGGCAAAAATTTTCCTTGGAAAAAATTCAGAAAATAATGACGAATTGGTCTCCAACTTCAAGGGAAAGCAAAATGTGATTCTCCACACTGCCGAACCCGGAAGCCCGTTTTGTATTATCGAAAAGACAAATCCATCTAAAGACGAAATTTATGAAGCGGGAATTTTTTGTGCCTCTAAAAGCCAGGACTGGCGTGATAACAAACATGATATAAAATTGCATATTTTTACGGGACATGATGTCAAAAAATCTCTCTGGATGAAATCCGGTTCCTGGAAACTAAGGAATGAGCCAAAAGAAATTATTATAAAAAAGAAAGATATTTTAGGAGCTTCTAAAAGCAAGAATTAGTATGCGCCAGCCGGGAATCGGACCCGGGTCACAAGCTCTTTCCGTAGGAAACCTTCTTTTCCGTGAAGAAAAGGGAAGGGTAGTGCGGTAGGAAACCGCAGGTGTCCTTCGCTTGGGAAGCTTGGATCATACCATTAGACCACTAGCGCTCCTTTTTATAACTAATTTCTGATTAATAAATTTTTATAAACTCCTAACTGTTAGTTTAATTATGATAAGGGAAGTCCAGCTTGGCAAAAGCGGAATAACTGAAAATTTTATTGGAATGTTAAAAGTTCATTTTTCAAACTGCAGGACTGTAAAGGTGACCGTTCTCAAGTCAGTAAGAAAAAATAGGGACGAATTGAAAAAATTTTCAGACGAACTCCTGAAACATCTTGGGCCAAACTACACTTCAAAAATAATCGGTTTTAAAATCATCTTAAAAAAATGGAGACAGCCAAGAATTAAAATAGATGAAACAGGGAAATAAATTCTTAAAAACTCCCTTTTTCTTTTTTGTTTATGGGAAATGACAGAAAGATTATCCTTGAAGATGAAGATTTTAAATTAACGGAAAGACCTGAATCTCCTTCAGAGTATAATTTTAAAATTAAATCAACCGGAGAATACATATTCTTTCCAAGGGGAACTCTCAAGGAACTTGCAAATACAGACAGGGAAAGAGGTGAAGAAATAATAGCACAGCTTGTTCCTTACAATTTTTATAAACATGTTTTTTTCAAAAAAACAAACTTGACTTACGATTCAATTATAGCATTTGCAACGAAATCTTATATTAAAAAAATGAGCTGAAGATATTAAAGACTTAAAATTTTTCACTCCTATTTTCTAATTTTTTTAATAGCAATCTTTATAAATAAAAACCCATCTAAACTCTTATGGCAAGGAAAAAAGAAGAAGAGAATCTGGAAGTTCCTGAGGATAAATTAACTGGAAAAGAACTTGAAAAGGCTGCAAAGGTAGAGTCTCTTGAAACCGAAAAACCAAAAAGTACGTCCAAAAAAGAGGAAAAATCAATGGAAGAGAAGTTAAAGGCACTTAAAGAAAAAGCTGAAAAATTGATTCAGGAAAAAGTTGAGAAGCCTGACACAGAAGCATTAAAGGAAGAAGTCAAAGTTAAAAAAAAGGCAAACATGCTTATTGATCTTGAGGATTATGTGAAAACAGGAATTTATCTTGGAACAAGAATCGTAACCCCCGGAATGAGAAAATATATTTATAGAAGAAGAGCTGACGGGCTTGCAATTTTTAATACAGACTTGATTGATGAGAAATTGAAAGAAGGAATCGAATACTTATCAAAGTTTAATCCAGAAGAGATAATTTTGGTCTGTAAGAGGCAGGCAGGCTGGAGGGCTGCAATGAAATTCGGGGAGATTACAGGGATAAGAGTTTTCACAAAAAAATATCCCGCAGGGATAATGACTAATACAAACCTCAAGGATTTTTTTGAAACTGAACTAACAATAGTTTCAGACCATTGGCTTGATAAAAATGCGCTTAAAGATACACTTGACGTTAAGAAAAAAATTTTAATGATTTGCGGAACAAACAACTTTTCAAAAGGTGCCGACAGACTGATAATAGGAAATAACAAAAGCGGAAAAAGTCTGGGGTTGATTTTTTATCTTCTTGCAAGGGGATATTTGAAGGCAAGGGTAAAAGATACCACAAACCTTCCAGACATGGATTGGTGGATTGGGGATGATGAGGAGTGATTTTCCTTAAATATAATGTCAAAGAGTATATCTGATTTAACTGAAGGGGAAAGTACAGTTATAACCTCCTGCAACAATTTAAGACTTTTAGAGCATGGGTTCGTTCCCAAAACAAGCATAACAGTCTATAAAAAATTTCTCGGTTTAACATGCGTTTCTCTTCGTGGGGCAATCATAGCCTGTAGGGATAAAGATTACCAAGAAGTGAGTGTAGAAGAAGCATCTTATCAAAACAAAATTTCCGACGGGAAAAATTAATTATCAATAAAAAATTTTGAGACCAAATAAAAGAGGCATTCTTGTTTTATAAATTTTAGTTTTTCCTTAAAAAAAGTCAACTGATTGTATGCTTTCTTGTTCTTATATCTTAGAGAATATATTTCTTTAAAAAGAAAAATGGTTTTTAGTTATTATGGATGGGGAGAAAAGGGGGGATGAGATTTACCTAAATAGTCAACAATTAGAATTATTTAACCTTCTAAAAAGAAATTCTTCTAATGAATCTTTATGGCTTTCATCAAAAGAGATTTCTAAAAGAATAGGATTGCCAGAGGAGAAAACAAAAAAAATCATCTCATCGCTTAAAAAAATAGATGGAATCAATCTTGCATTTATCACAAAGAAAGGATTGGATGAAGAAAAGATCACAAGATACGGATTGTCTCCAGAAACTCTTGAGGTTTTGGTAAGGCCGGGAGAATCTTCCCAGACAAAAAGTGATTTTAATTATTGTTCTTTATATCTGGGGAAACCTGCTTTTGGAACAAAAGCCTTTGATGAAAGATATACTATGAAAGGTCTTGCTCTTGTCTTAGAAGCCAATGGATTGTCTAAAGAAATAAAGGAAGTCGATATTCAGGGGGGGATAGTTCCAATGGTCCCCCCATACTCCTCAGTAAGTTATCTAACCGCCCTTAAATTCTTGGGAAAAGTTGATAGAAAAAATCCTAAGAAAAGTACAGCGGAAGAAATGCTTGAAGAGGAAATTGAAACGGAATTTGAAAGAGATTTTTATCGTGAGTTTATAAATAATGGAAAAAGTAAAAAAATTACGTCACTCACGGAAGCATTTCAGGAATCAGAAAAGCAAATTTCAACTTTGATGGGTGCTTTGCCAAATGAAACCACCCTAAGAATGCAGCTTGGTTTTGAGGAGAGAGAGAATATAAGATTCCTTGAACAGGCGATGATACAGGAATTTGCAGATAAAAAGACAAAAAGAATTAAGGCAATGTTTGGGGATTTGGAGTCGGACAGCACGGAAGAATACTTGAATGCAAATAATCTTTTATTCAAAAAAGCGGTTTTTGACGAAATTTCAAAAACAGATAAATTAAGAAGAGGTGAAAATGAAAAAAGAAAAGAATATTTTGAAAGGGCAGGTAATTATTTTAATAAAATTGATGTTTCTAAAAATTTAAATTCTATTTGGGAGGGCTATTCTTTTGGTTGGGCATCAAGAGACGAATTAGAAAGAGAAAATGAAAATAACCTTAATGAAGTTATGAAGTATTCTTTTTATTGGAGCAATAAAGACCCTTCTAAAATTACTCTGAAATCCAAGGAATTAGAAGGTGAAATTCAAAATATTCCAAAGATAAAAAAGGGTTTGGAGTCCAGATTAGATGACCTTAAATCCATGGATAGTTGGACTAAACAATTATTAAGTGGAGATAGGGCTTCCATAACAAAATTCACCCGTCAATATCCTGTCGATGCAGATTCTGTTGAATTAATATGGAAAAAAGTAAAAGACAAATTTACCAAGCATTTCTTTGAATGGGAGATTCCAAACCCGATGGTTGTTCATGTATCACCCCGTAAAAAAGTCACAATTGATACAGGGATAGTAACAGATGTAACTACCGGTGAAAAGGATAAAGTTGAAGTCAATTATAATGTTAAGTTTGACGGAAAGAAAAAAATTATGATGATAGAAAATATAAACCACATTTTCTCCAATGACGTCTCAGCTAAATCAATAAAGCTGGCAAAAAGCCTTCTTAATTATGAAGCGATGGTTTTAAAAAAAGTTTATGAAAAAGAAGTGAAGATGGTTCAGCCAGACATTGTTCTTCTTGGTGCGCATATGACAGGGGGGTTTAGAGCAATGCCCTGGTTTAAAGATTCTGAGCAGTTTATAGAGGGACAATTTAAAAATCCGGGTGAGATATCCTGGATGATTAGCCTGCCAACTATGCAATCAATACCGCGCCTTGAATGGTTAGTTTCAAAAAACTTCAGAAACTGGTCGGTCAAAGAATATCAAAAAGGCCCTTATGGGTCTGCAGCTGTTGTTCATGCAGAGGATAAAGAAGGGGTAAATAAATTTTGGATTATGAGCACTTCTTATTTAAATAAAGCAGGAGCTTTAGCTGAGGAAATCGAGACTTATAGAAATGAATTAAAAAAAGAGGCTAAACATAAAGTAAGAAAAAAATTATTAAATGTAATAAAAGAAACAAAGAATAAGGCAAAAGCAAATTTCAGGTTAATAGAGGCTGGGGGAGATTTTCATCTTGGTGCACCGGATATTCTGGAGAGGTATTCAAAGGACCAATGGATAAAAGCCGCACAGTCTTATCAAATGAGACAGGGGCTTCCAAATATTATTTGCTACGATGAAATTTTGCATGGTGTTGAGGAAAGAATTTTCAAATCTGCAACAAGGTACGAAGGAAAAATTCCCCAGCAGTTTGAGAGAGAGTTTTTGATCCCCACCCTTAATAATCCGAATTTGACTGATAAAGAAAAAGCCAAACTTATTGCAAAAGAAAGTTTGGGTAATTTAAGGGCAATTACGATGCATAATGAAGCCCACCAGAAAGATGCTTTTAATTTTTTAGTGAAACCTTATTTAGAAAAGGCCCTTAATAAAAACGGAAAAGTTATTTTTACAAGCGGAAATCATCACAACCAATCCCAAAAATTAAGTGATGAAGCTCAGGAGCTTGCAGGGAGGTTTGACAAGAGTTTAGTCTATGGAAGATACAATCCAACCGGTAAGATATATGTTCATTCGGGGAGAGGGAACCCCATAGGTGTTGGAACTTTAGTTTTGGATGGAGAAGCAAAGCAGAAACTGTTTACAATGCATAAGTTTCCTACAGATAATGATGAAGGATATGGTGCGCTCGTTAACCTTGTAGGAGGGAAAAATGATTCTGATATTATTATTTATGGAGACAGGCACCAGCCAATCATAGCCTATGCAAATGAGCAGGTTGCTGTCATGCATCCTGGTATGGAACCAATAAACAAATATGTTCCTTTAATCGGAAAGCCTGCAGGGATACATGGAATAAATAATATATATTACGACCCGGATAAAAGAGGCATTTACAGAATTGATTCGATTCTTGACAACACCCTTGAAAAAATAATTAAGACCGAAGATATAATTTAATTAATTCATTTCTTAAAAAACAGCCAGTTGTTTTCTTTTCCGCCGAGTTTTGTTTTGATTAAGACATATTCGCCGGAGAGTTTTTTTCCATGAATGTTCACAACAATTTTTTTATCGCCTTTTTCAATTAAGTCATAATTTCCTTTGTCCCATGTTTCAACTGTTCCTTTTCCGTATCCTTCTTTTATTTCTCCTTCAAAATTTGCGTAACTTTTTTCGTGATCTTGGACTTCTACAGCAAGGCGCTTTACCCCTTTTTCCGTTGGAGGAATTTTTGGAACTGCCCATGATTTTAATACGCCGTTAAACTCAAGGCGTAAATCATAATGAAGATGGGATGCATTGTGTTTTTGGATTACATATATTTTTTCTGCCATCTATAATTAAGTTATTTTGAAATTAAATAATTTTTGTTTGAGCCTCTTTTGAATTTTCTATTTTATTTCCAAATTCATGGCAAAATTTTTGTTTTTGAATTAAAAGAGGAGTGTTGCAGTTCTCGCATATTAAAACTTCCGTTTTTTTCTCGATAACAGGTTTATACCAGGCCCTTCCTGAAAGCAGTTTTCCAAGGGCATCTGAAAAGGATTCAGAAGACTGAATTTCCCGCATTCTCATTTGAATATTATTTGGGTCCATAAAATTTAGTTGTCTTTTAAAGTTTTTTAAATTTTAATTTTTTTGGGAGATTCTCAGTTGCTGGTTAAAGTTTTTCCTATTTTAATTAATTTCCAACGTCAACCCTTTCTTTATGGCTACAGGAACATTTATAAACACAAATTTTCTGAATTGCATATTAACGAAGATGAGTGCCTTAACAAAATGTTTTACATATAAGGTATGATGTATGTAGAAGCAGTGCTCATTTTATAATCAATTAAGATTTTTATCTTCTTAAAATGAAATTATATATGTTGTCACAAGTTTGTGATCTTTTAAGCCAATAGAGGATTTTGTGTGAAGTGATTTCTTTATCTTACAAAAAAGAAATTGCGCAATTGAAATTTTTTTGGATTTAATCCATAGAGAAATTTATGAAATTGTTAATTCCAGTTGATCCTGCTGGCGGCTGCGGCTCTCTGACTTGCACTTAGACATGCAAGTTTTTTTAGTTTCTTCACAGAAATTGAAAAGCAAACTGCTCAGTAACACGTAGCTAACCTACCCTAAGGTTAAGTATACCCTCGGGAAACTGAGGCTAACACTTAATATGGGATATACCCTGGAAAGATTTATCCCTGAAACTTGAGCCTTAGGATGGGGCTGCGGCGGATTAGGTTGTTGGCGGGGTAATAGCCCACCAAGCCGATGATCCGTAAGGGTTCTTAGCGGAAGGGCCCTGAGAGGGAATCTGAGACACTATTCCCAGCCCTACGGGGTGCAGCAGTTAGGAATAATCTACAATGCGCGCAAGCGTGATAGTTTGAGTCAGAGTGCATTCCAATTTGGAATGCTTTTGCCGAATCTAAAACGTTCGGCGAATAAGGACTGGGTAAGACGGGTGCCAGCCGCCGCGGTAATACCCGCGGTCCAAGTCGCAGCCATTTTTATTGGGTCTAAAACAT
>Ga0208958_1000721_pt1 | contig 38344 bp, 48 predicted proteins | sample RifOxyB1_FD_184032 | JGI IMG/M metagenome (GOLD analysis project Ga0208958, IMG submission 184032) | Soil microbial communities from Rifle, Colorado - Rifle Oxygen_injection B1 (SPAdes) | ecosystem: Environmental > Terrestrial > Deep subsurface > Rock core/Sediment | place: Rifle, Colorado...
ACCGGAAATCTGGATGCCCACGGGAACAGCATGGAAAGTTTGAAAGAGGCTGAAGGGGGCTGAAACCGGCTGAGGATACGGAGGTTACGCGGGCGTGGAGGGTGAAAAGAAAGTTTGAAAAAGGTGGGGAGTTTGTGAAGGCGGACGGAAAGTTTGAAAAGGGTTGGATTTACTCCCTGGTCTGAGCCTGCAAACCGAGCAGGCCAAGCCATAAATCCTCATACACCGGCAGCTTCTCGGATTGGCCTGGGGTGCCGGAGATCGCTTGCTTGAAATTTGGGTAATTTATGGTGGCCGTGAGCGCGGCAAAAATTCGGTCGAGATCGCCCTGACCAAATTTTCAATATCACGGCGTTATGCGCTATCTGACTTTTCGCCACACGACCACGCCATCGTCGCGCATTCCGATTTGGAGGGTCAAGTTGGTTTCGGTCGCTGGCATGGTCACGTAGCCGCCTTTCCACTCAGGTCTTCCCCAGTCCACGGACGCCTTGCCCGCCTCGAAGCCCGCGCATAACAAGATCACTCCAGCGAACAGCAGCCCCGGTATTCCGATTCGTTGCATTGTCTTTTTCATAGAGTCTTTCTGCCGTCGTCAGCACAGCCCGGCTGCTGTCGCTGAGTTCCGGCGCTGGCGGGCGCGGACATGCCAGCCGTCCTGCTTTTTGACGATGCTGAAGAAACCGAGTGTGGAGGCGATCCACATATCAAAGCTCCATGCCTGCAGCGGCTTGGCCGGACGCCTGCAATGTGGCGAATTTCCGGGCTGCAGCCAAAACGCGTGGGTTCGTGGTGAGATATTCCAACTGTTCCGGGAATGGGCTGTCATCCCGCTGCACGATGACTGCCATGGGCCAGTCACGCCACGGCTCTCCATCGATAGGCTGGCAAAAAGCCAGCCCGGCTGCCAGCAGGGCTGGCTTTGTTTCGATCATACAGACACGTCTGTCTACCAAGGCAAAAGGCGTTAGGACCCCAACACTCTCCTCTGCGATCCAAGCCCGTTTGAGAATTAGGTCTGGATCAGTCAAATCTTCGATAATTTTCATTGAACCTCCCACTTGGTATGATCGGTGCCGGGAGAGAGATTGACGTCCGCGCTTGTGCTGCCCAGATTTTTGGTTTTGAGCCCGTGCGGCATGTACGTAAACTCGTTCTCGTTGTCACCGTAAAAAAAGCTCTTTCCAGTGCCGGGGGTACGCTCCATGAAATAGAGACCAGTGACGTGAGTGTGCGGAACAGCCGTAACGGTGCGCGTGCCGCTAAATACCGGTGCAAAAACTGACCCAGACTCATTAACACCCCGTTTGTAGACACCGCTTTGACCTTTCCGGAATGGGATAGCACCAGCATCTGTCTCAGTCCGTAAGACCCGGACCAAGCGCGCCTGCTGATCATTCCCTGAGAAGGACATGTTGGCCAATGTCTCTTGGACAAAGGCATGATAGATCTCCAAGCTCCGATCCAATTTCTCGCCCCATTTGTTGCGTAAATTATGAAGAGCTGCCACGGGCGGAGTCTCATAGAAATCGTCTGGCTTGGCGTACGCCAGGCGATCCATGAGCCAGTGTTTCACAGCTTTAGATACAGCAGACTTGCTGCTTGAAGACTGCTCATTGGCCCAATCTTCAATGATGGCCCAGTCACCACCGTTCTTGGACATATAATCCGCAACCTGAGAGACCAAGCTTTTAGCCGGACCGGCGGTCGATGACGGTAGATGGTGTTTGGTGATCGTCGGCACGGTCTTGCTCACATCCCCCTGGACAGACTGCATCTGATTCAGCGTGGTGAGATAGTGCGCAGCCATGGCCTTCTCTTCATCCGTGCCGTCTGCAAGGAGTTTTTGCAGGGCCGGCTTTTGCGCCAAGGCCTTTTCGATCTTCGCCGCGTTATAATTGTGATCGCCTTGGCCGTGATGGTAGTTGATCGTCTTGGCCGCCTCGATGATTTGGTCGAAAAATACCTGGCTGGGATCGACAGTCACTCTTGCTTTGGGAGTGCGCAGCCGGTCGAAGACGTTGCCGTCGGCATCGACGGGACGGACATCGCCTGGGTGAGCCTGCTTGATTTCTGGCGCCATGCCGGCGAGGGCATCGGCTTTGCGCAGTCCTACAGTGTGCTTAGTGACTTGGTCCGCATAGCTGGGGTGGAAAGCGGTAGCCTCGTAATCGAGCGCCTTTTGGCCGACGCGCTTCAGGCTACTGATGCGTGCGGCGAGTGTATCGCGGATCTGCGGTGGCGCGGCGGCGAGGAGCTTGGCATCGTCGATTGCGGCGATTTGGCGGCCGATATCGTAGATGTTCAGTTTCCCGAAAATTGCCGCGCGCTTGGCATTCAGACCGGGGTCCCGCATAGACCACAGCTCTACGGGGTGCACATTCCACTCGTCCGCGGTTTTTGCTGCACCTTGGGCGCGGAAGCGGAGGCCGCCGCCGTTATCAATGCGCCAAGGGGTGCCACTCTTATCGACCAGGATATTATCGAGATCGAGGCCGGCGACATCCCAATTACCGAGCAGGGCATCGGCGGCAAAATGCTGGCGCACTTTGCCCAGGATTGCCTCTTTCTCAGCCGCGCTCCCGGTGCGCAGGACTTCAGTCAGCGGGCGTCCGTCAATGAATCGAGCGAGCTTGGCGGGCTTGACCCCCTCGAATAATCGCGCCTCGGGGACGGGCACGCCCATGGCACGATACAGCTCGTCTGTGGTATGCTCATTGACAATATGCGACGGGCTATTTCCGCGCTTGAGCACGTATTGCGCGCCGGTGCGCGGGTCGCGAACTAACGTTGCGCCAGTGGTGCCGCCAAGGTCGCGGATGGTCTCAAGACTGGTCAATGAGCTTGGGAATTCTGGCTCTGTGGGAGGCTGCGCCGGTTTGGGCGTGCGCGGTTTTGGCGGGACGGCCAGCGCTTTGCCCTGGCGGTCACCCTTCCACCACGCGGCATCTTTGTCGATCTTGACCTGAGCACCCAAGCTATCCTTGAGATGCTGGATCATATCCGGATCCAATCCACGGACGCTGGCTTGGAGGTCTCGGTTGAATGGCTGCTCGATCGGCTGGGCGCGCTCTCCAGGCTTGATGAGGCCGAGCCGCTCGGCTTCCGCGCGGTCCACATCCTCGACATCGTGTCCGCAGCCCCATCCCCATGGCCCCCATGGGACACCGAAATCCTGATTCACGGCGCGCCAAAAGTCGATATCTGACTTCAGGTGCACCTCTCCCTCAAACCGTGTGTGCCAATCCCGCGGCTCCTTGACTGCGACCTCACGAATGAAACGCTGGGCAGGAAACTCGTCGAGGACATCCGGATCTTGGCCTTGCTGCCACCAGCCGTAGTCTTGGGCCTGGCGGGTCTGTGTGTCAAAGATAAGCTCTAGGCGTTGCTGGGTGCGAATATCCTTGATGGTGTCGGCATCATCCGGATCGAGCGGTGCCATGCCCTCGGCCACAGCGAACCGCTGCAGGTCGCGCACGAATTGCGCGCGGCTACCGGTCTTGAGCGCAGTCGTCTTGGTGGCGTCTGGCAACTCGATCTCCTCGCGGGCGGATGTGAGGTGATCGCGGATCGCATCGCGAGCCCGCTGGAGAAACCTAGCAGATTCGATCTCTGAGCTGAAAAATGCGCGCTCGCGCAGCGCCAGCGGCAACCGGCTCCACGCTTCAGCGTCGAGCTTGCTGGTGACGATAGTCTTTTGGTCCAGCTTCTCGAGGGCTTCCTTGAACGGCGTTGGTTTGATGAATTGCATCAGCCAAAAATTTTATGGGCGTTGCGTCTCAGACGCTCGCTTCGGTCTATCATGACGCGACCCTGGCTGGCGAGCCAATTGCAGGCGTGATCAATCTCTTCCGCGGTCGCATGCTCGATATGCTTGTAGCCTTTTTGGCCACTGATTATCCACGCGCTGGCGCTCGCCAGGGTGCGAATCTGGCGGCGTCCATCCTCCGTATCCTCTTTGCCGCAGAGCTGCAGCAGCTCCGCCGCGCGGCGCCAGCCGGCGCGGCGCCTCAGCTCCTCTTCCAGCCAGCGGACATCGGCATCCGCAGCGGGAGCGGGCAGGAGGCTGAGTTGGACGGTGGTGGTCATCTCTCTCGCTTTGTCAGAAGGGTGCGTTGTCGGATGGGACCAAAGCGACAGACGGCGCCAACGGCACGGATGGCTCACGCTGGCCGCGGGCGCGATTCTTGATGGTCATGTGCAGCTGGCCCAGGCGGCGGTCATCCAGGCCGCGCCAGTTGTCGGTGCCGAATTTGTGGCGGCACACAGCCACGAGGTAACTCTCCACACATCGGTTGGACAGGTACCACATCACGCGCTTGCGTCGCTCTGCAGCCGGGTTGTGCCAGGCCATGGCCGCCGCCAGGGAATCCGGGTGAGCGAGGATGCGGAAGAGGGCGACGATGCGGTCGGTCTCGGCATTCGTAAGATCGGAGGATGACTTGTCGTGGCCGATGGCGACGATGTGGCAGGCGTGGCGGAAGTCATCTGGGCTGAGCGCGCGGATCTCGGCGGTGGCGCGGGCGGCGGCCAGGACCCAAATGCGCTGGTAGATCTCATTGCTCTGCGGGTTGGCCCAGCACTCGAGTCGGTGGCTGGCGCAGCGTCCGCTTGCCATGCGCCAGCCGTGCGCGCGCGCGGCGGCGGTCCAGGCAGGGAAGTAGAAGCGGCGTTGCTGGGCGGGGGTCATGGGACCAATACGGAGTGCGGAGTGCGGAGTGCGGAGATGGGAGGTTTGGGTAGGTCCATCCAGTGCGAGACACCGCTGAGTTGGTACAGAAGGCTGGCATCCCACCACTGACCACCGGAACGGTAAGCGAGGCCATGTTCGCGCAGTGAGCCGCAGACCAGCACGGTGATATCGTCATCGGGCAGATGATCCCCGACCGAAACCCAATAGAGGTCGCGGCGTTGTAGGGCGGATGCCATGGGGAGCTTCATCGCGCAGAGCCTGGATGAAATTGAGAAAGACGGGATTCTATAGCCGCGCAGCGGGCGCAGACGTAATCCCCATGGCGATGTGCGATGGCGATCCGGCCGCACAGGCAGAGATGCTGGCTGGCTCTGGCTGGCAGCTTGGCTGGCAGGAGGGAAACTCTCCGTCCAGCAATGCAGGCGTGAATATAGTCGGGATCTGTATGAGCAAGAGCGTTGCTCACGGCCCTCCGATGACGCCCGAATATTCGTGCTGTGGCGGGCACGCTGAGGAGGATGTCATACACCAGCACCATCGCGACTTTGCGGGCTGTGGCTAAAGGTTCGGAGCGCGATCGAGTGCGAAGGATTTGATCGCGTGTGACGCCAAAACAGGCGGCGGCCCGGTCCACCGCAGTAGCGATGCTTTCAGGCGTGATGGGCATTGCGGGGCGGTCCACGGCGTCTTCGCAGGCGGTTTGCCAGAGCGATGTTTTCATGGGACGTCCGCAGGCTCAACTTCCATTTCTTCGAGGGTGTCTTCGAGGATTTTGGACACGAATTTTTCGAGCTCGCTATCAGTCGCTTTTATGACGATTGAGTCGCTGGATTCGGTGAGGGTGCAGCCGATGCGCTTGAGGTCATTGACGGGGAGTTGCTCGATGGCTTTTGCGTTGGGTGTTTCTGTGGTCCGGATTAGTACGTCGGCCTGGTCGGGGAGATGTTTACGGATGAGCTTCACGACTTGGTCCGTGTCTTCCCAATCGAGGGTTCCCTTGGATTTGCGGAAGCCGAATTGTACTCCGTGCATGGTGATCGTGCGCGGCTTGACGAAGAGATGACGCGCGGATGTGATGAGTGCCGCCAGCGCGGACTGGCGATCGGCGGTCTTATTGAGGGAGCGCTTGAGCATGCTGTAGCGGGCGCGTTTGATGGCTTGGATGGCGTCCTCGAGGTCGCGGACGATGGACCGGAGTTCATCGTGCGCCTCGGAGTATTGGCGGGCGGACTTTTCGAGGTCGGATAGGGTTATTTCTTGGGCATAGGTTGGGTCTGACATATTTCCTCCTGTTGTGTTAATGTTGATGGGACTGATGGGACTGATGGGACAAATGGGACGGAGATGGGAGCATCCGACGGGGGTGCGTTCCCGAGCTGCGGGCGCGTGCGGGCGCGGTCTTGCTCGGCCCACCATCGGGCTGTGACATCCTCTTCCCCTTGGATGGCCCATAATAGACCGCCGAGGAAGGTGAGTGTGGTCAAGCCGAGGAAGGCGATGGCGAGCAGATCGATCAGGATTGAGTGCATAATAGGTTACTCATTGGACATCCATTTCTTGCAGGGTGGATTGGAGCTCGGCCTTGGCGGCGCGGCGCTCCAGATGGTGGGTCCGGCGCTTGTCGCGATGGGTCTTGGGGTGTTTTTGTGGCTTCATGGGGACGAATGTGAGGTATAAGGACATACGGTTATTCCTCCTCTCCACGCGCGGCGCGGACGTAGTCGATGGACAGGTCCTTGCCGTCTGCGGCAGCCACCACCTTGCCCTGCTGGAGGTCCTCGAATAAGATGCGGATCCGGCCTGGTTCGCGCGCCATAGCGGCGAGGTATTTCAGGTGACGCGAGGGTTCGCGCAGCTTGAAGGCGCGCGCGATGGCGAGGACATCTTCGTCCGGCGGGTATTCGTCGAGGCGCAGAAAATTTCTGCGCCCGCCGGCGCGGCCCTCGAATTGCTCGAAGTAGCCCTTGGTCATCCCTTGGGTGAGGATTTTCGCTCCCTCGAAAGTGAATGTGAGGATGACGCAACACCCCGTGTCCTCCTGCAGTTTCTGCAGATACGAGAACACCGGCTGATCCTCATGATCACGGCGGCAGAGGCGCTGGGTGTTCTCGACAATGATGGTGCGGGTCTCATCCAGGGAATCGCGGATGCGCTGGCGTCGTCGCTCGCTGCTGAGTGTAGCCGATCCGCCGTAGGCCGCGCAGAGGTCGATATGGAACTGGGTAATACTTGGACGCTCTGGCGCCTCGATCCGCACTACGCTGCAGTGGTTGTGGCGACGTTGGTACTCGCGGCAGCATGCTGTCTTTTGGGTGCCCGTGTATCCGTAGATCACACCGAACCGGTTGACCCGCTGTGGGGCGCGCTTCTCATCGATGAACCCCTCGATCCTCTGCCAGGTGCTGGTCTCCACAAACGGCACCTTGCCGCGCAGCTCCTCGACCCGGACCTGCTGCCGCAGCGCGGTGACGCTCTCCAGGAACTTCTCTTGGCTGAGGATGGGGTGTGGGAGCAGCTCACCGTCTTTGCCCTTCTGCCAGCGGTCCGAGAAGATGCGTGTCCATGTGGTCACGTCGTGGTAGACGCCCACCTTGCGGAATGCCTCGACCGCGATATTGCAATCACGCGAGCAATGCTCACGCACGAAACAACCGAGCCACAAGAAGGGCTCGCGCATCGGCTCGGGCAATGTCCCCGCGATGGTGTCCAGCCGTGGGACATCCAAACGGATTGTGTGGTCTTCTCTCAATTTCTCCTCCTGATGGGTTAATGTGCTTAATGGTTATGGGACAGATCTGACATGGATTGCTGATCCAGAGCCGCGCGGGCGCGGGCCAGACGATCGAGACGGATGCTCAGCGTGGACCGTGCCGGCGCATGCTGCTCGATGGGCGACACGACTGATGGTCGCGCCATTGTTTCTGTGTTCGGAATGCCGCTTTCCGTGCGGACACGCGCGGCGCGCCCGCGGCCATCGCGCAGGTCGCTCACGCTGTGGGTGACCCTGCCCGTGGGTGAGTACGTGCGCAGCTCGCGGCGGAGCGCAGCCAGCGCGCTCTTGCGCACGCCGCCCGCATCCGGCGCCGTGTGCTGCCCCAGCCCGAGCTGCGCGCGCGCGTAGGCGGGCAGACCGGTATCGAGGATGGTAGCGCGGCAGATGACATCCCCCGGCTTGTGGTCACCGAATGTATTGACGCAGACGATGGTGGCTGAGCAGTCCTGCGCGAGCGGGTCAAAATAGAGCCGCACGAGACGGCCATTCCAGCGCCACAAAACTTCGTGCTCGAAATAGTAGGGGACACTCGAGTCACTGAAGAGCGACACCTTCCCTCCCACCGTCGCGCCGCGTACGGTCCACTCGCGGACGAGCGGGGCGCAGAGGTACTCGAGCTCGTCGGGCAGCGGTCGCCAGAGGCCGTCGGCATGCGTCTGTTGGAGCCGCTCGCCTGGGACCCACGAGCCGTATCGGCTCTTGATGGTGTCCGAATTATGCAGCCCGATCGCGGCGTCGATAGCGTTGAGGGTCTCGGTGAGCGAGGGGAAAAAATTGCGCGGATCTTTGTGCCCAGCCTGGCAGGCCTGGTACAGGATACCCTCGCGCTCCATCTCGCCTCGGTACCTGCCGACCTGGCCCGGAGCGAGCGAGAGGTAAGTCCAGAGCTTGGCGAACCCGCCCTCGACATAAGGCTTACCGCTGGGCTGGTAGACCGTGGTGAGCTCGACGCCCAGGCGGGTCAAGAGCTCGGTGACGTGCTGCGATTCCCATGTCCCGCGCTCGAACCGGAATGTGTGCGGCAGCCCATGTCCCTGCCCGACACTCCAGATGACTTGCCGCACATCCTCGTTATTGTAGCTGCCGCGCTGCCGGCAGATGAGAGCCGAAGATAAATACGCCTGGCTCCACCCGCACTCGATCGCGGGCAGAAATTGGGCGCGCATGAGCTTGACTCCATACTTATCGCTGCACTTGTCTCCCCCCATCTCCCACGGTATCCAGCAGCCGAAATTGAGCGTACCGTCGTCGCTCTCGACCACGAGCCGGCGCTGGATCTTATCGTCCGCAAACGCCCCGTATGTGCCGGCGAAATTCTCGTGCGCCGCCATGGCGGGCCGGCGGGCGGCGGCGAAATGTGTGGGGGTGATGCGCTGGAGGATGCGCTTGATCTGGGGGTGGATGCGGCTCGCGTCCACCCATGTCACCAGCACAGCGCGCAGCTCCTCGCGCGTATCGGGATCCAGGGTGAACAGTTTTTGCGCTGCCAGCATGCTGCCGGCGTCTGCGGCACGGTTGCTCTGGAGGTAGAGCCGGCGGAGCCGCTCCACCTCGGCCGGGTGGAGCCGGAATGTTGGCGTGCGACCGCAGAGGTGGTAATCATCCCGGAGGCCATCGAGGCCGGCGGTCGAGACGGCGGTCTCGATGCGGCTGAGGGTGGCGATGCTGACCTCGAGGACTCGAGCGGCGTGATCGAGTGTGACGGGGTGCTGGAGCGGGTGGGGCCAGGGGACGGAGCCAGCACGCGCCTGTGGCGCGGTCCAGCCGCGGAGGGCGGCCAGGCGCTGCCAGAGGTGGAGTCTGGCCGCGAAGCGGAGGGCTTGCGATTGGGTAAGGGACGTGGCGCTCGACGCTCGTTCCTCGACGCTCGATTCTGCCGCGCTGGCGCACGGTATTTCCTCCTTGGGAGATGTGTCAAAACTACGTGTTTTAGAATTAGCCAGCACCGTACGCGGATAGGGAGCGACGGCGGAATCGAGGGGCGAGGGACGATGGGGGGAGAAAGCAGGAGCAGGGGGGAAAGTGGGAAGGGGGGAAGAGGGGACTTCCGGCAAGGTGCTGGAAGCACGGTCGGCGGTCGCAACCGGCAGAGAAGGGGGGGCAGGTGAGAGTGTCATGGTTTGCCTGGGAGTTTGGTGCCGGCCAGATCGAGTAAACGGCGGATGGCGGCGGGGCGGGTGATGTAATCGCCGTGAGCGAGAGCTTCCTTGACCTCCTGTGGAGCTGCTTGATAACAGAACCGGCAGACGATCTGGCACCGGTCTTTGGGCTGGCCGCAACGGCAGACTTCGGCGCGGTCCTGGGCGAAAGCCATTTTGAGCTGCTTAGCCTTCATCTTCCTGCGCCCATTCGCTGAAGGTGTTTTGTTCGCTCATATTCTTTCGTGTGTTTCGCGGGTGGCTATTTTCTGGCGCCGAGCGGTTTCTTTCCGGATCAACCGGGTGATCCTCCCCAGCAAATCCTCGGGGAGTTTCTCGAGTACGGGGCGTACCGACTCGAGCGCTTCGAGCCGTGTTTCGTCATTCCACCCCCCCCAATATTTGGCGCGCGTCGAGAAGTCGCGGAACACGCGGGCGAAGAGCCGCACTTGCTCCTCGGTTTTGGCGGGCTTACCGCCTCCGTGCTTCTGCCCTCCCGCCTCCTTGCGCTCCTGGTCGAGGATCTGCTTGATCCCGGCCAGTGCCGCGCCCAGGGAATAAGGTCGTGACCCCGTCGCGTCCTCGGGATCTTCGACCATGAGGATGCGCGGCTCAAAAAACTCACGCAGTGTGACGTCCTCCGAGGTGTGTCCGGAGCGGTCCGTGATGGGCCGTTTGGTGGGATCGCGGAAAAATTCGTGCAATTCGTGCGACTGCTGCAGAACCCTATGCGAGACACCTATTTGCGTCGCTAAATCAGACAAGGATTCCCCGCTGCGCACTGAGTGCGCATCGGGAGGTTTCGCCCCCCGTTTGAGGTTAGCGAGCCGCCGCGATTCCGCCTCGCAGAAGGCATCCTGCAGGAGCGGCTCGGCCAGGTATGCCAGCTGCGATTTCGTTAGGTTGCGGCGCAAGGCGAGCTCCCGGAGGATGATTGTCGCGATTTCGTCATCGCCGATAACCTGGCATGGGACGGTGGGCAGCCCGAGAGCTTTGGCGGCGAGGCGACGAGTCTCACCGTCCACGATGAGATCATCCGCAGTGATGAGAAGCGGGTGACGGATACCATGCTCCTGTACATCTCGCTTGAATCCGGCCCATTCCGGCGAGTCGGGGCTCCACCGAGGCATGGGCTTGACGAGTGGGTGTGGGCGCAGCTGCGCGGGGTCGCGTGTTTCAATGCTGGTAGTCGTCATGGGGGGAGTAATCATGTGATCCTGCGGTATGTGAGGAAATTCTCGATGCTATCCCGTGTTACGCGGGCGTAACCGCCGGGGGCGCGTCGTCCGGCGGTGATGGCTGTGATGCATCCCCCGGCGATCAGCGTATAGACATGGTACTGAGAGCAGCAGAACATCCGCTGCAGCTCGGTCGATTTGATCTCTGCCAGCGAGTGCGGGAAGAGCGCGGAGATAGCACACTCTGGCTGGCCCGCACCGGTCCGATCGCTGAGCCATCCCAGCAGGCTCTCCCGCCAAATGCGGATCTCGCGCCGTTCCGCGCTCGGTGCGCGGATGTCCCACGCCCAGGCGATCTGCCCGCTCTGGACCAGCTCCAGAGCGTCATCCTCGTGGAGATCCCCGAGCGTCATCAGCACCTCTACCGGCACCAGCGGTCGCGCCGCCGGGATGAGCAGGCCGCACTGGCCAAAAGTGAGCTGAGCGGTCATGGTGGTCATGGTTGATGCGTGGGAAGAGAGCCGCCGCCTGTGGCGCATTGGATGCGCGTTTCCTCTTCAGCCTCCTGGCAGCGCTGCAGGAGGGCTATGACATGGTCCACCCATCGGGCTTTGGACCTGTGCGCCTCGGCATCCATGGCGCCCACGAAACGTGCGAAGAGCGAAGCCATATTCCGCTCGGCTTGGGCGCGAGCGAAGATCGCCTCTAGTCGGGCTCGATTGCTCATCACGCCATCCCCTCTCTGCGCGCGCCCGCGCGGACACCGGTGGGCCGGCGCATCTGCAGATCCTCGCCCCCCATCGTGAGCCAGAGCGCGCAGCCCATGGCCACCAACAGGGTGATACCCTTGCGCCGCCGCCGCGCCTCGATGATGGCCTTGGCTAATTCCGGACGATCCAACGCCAGCCCGCGCACGAAATAATGGCGAATAAATCCGCCCACAGATTGATCCGACTCGAATGCGGCCCGCCCGAGCAGCCGCCGCTCCTCCTCCGACATGTTGACCGGGAAATTGATCATCCCCGGCAAAAGACAATTACTTGGCATGTTTCTCCTCCCGTTCTGCTAACCACATTCGGACCGCGTCTTCGGCTACCTGCCACAACTTGCGTTGCTGGCGCGCCGCGGCTGCTTTGAGCCGGGCGTGCAGCCGACTGTCCTTGATGACCAGCAAATTTTGTTTACTCATTAACACTAAGTTAACCGCAATCATAGTGAGTCTTACTAAGGCGTCAACACGAAAATAAAAAAATATATTTTCAGGGAGAAATTTGCTAAGGTTTAACCGATGGGAAGAATTGGCGGCAAAACTGAAAATCTGACACTGAACCGGCTCCGCGATGAGGTGGAGGTGATTCGGGAAATTGTCCGTGGCAAAAAAACTGTCAGCACATTCGTGTGGGAAACGTTTATGGCGGGACTCCGGTTTACCCACCCCGAAGCTGTGCAGAGGATCGAGCGGTACCGTATCGAGTATGACCTTGAAAAACGGCACGAGAGGATCCGTATGCAGGCTGAAAAGAAGGGCGCTTCATATGCCAGCCCTAACTTAGGGGCGGCTTTTCCGGGTGGTACAGCGGGGGAGGGCAGTCAGATTTCTCCAATCGAAGAAAGAGCGAGGACAGCCGCAGCTGCTTTGCCCATTGCTCAAAAATACAGGCCAAAAGCTCCCGCTCATCCGCATTCATCGGGGCAGCGACCGACTCCAAAGCAGCATCAAAAACGATCTTCATAAAGCAAGAACACTTGAATATCAAAGGATTGCATTTAAGCACTTTGACCTGCGTCAAGCATAGGAAAACCTCATGGACAAACGGCGAAGATTATTAACGATCATCGCATCGCTAAGCGCGATCATCTGCTCGTTTGGGGGGCAATTATTTTGGACCGCCCCCGATCCCCGGATTGGCCTAACACACATGATCATTTCCCATCCGCCAGGCAACAAACCCGACTTGGTTTTTGCCCGCGCCAGCCCCCCAAGCAATTTTGTGGGCGTGGCTCGTTGGCAATTCACGACGAATTTCAACCGATGGATTGATGCCGATCATCGGGTGATCTTTGCCGCGAAAGCCAATGCAACGGTCTCTCTGCGATTGCCGAACTCATCCGTACCGACCACTCTCTTCGCCAATGAATTTTTTCGGGTCATTTGGGATCGTCGCACGCTTGCCATGGCAACAAACTGGAACATTATTGGTGTCGCTGGAAATCGGATATGGGAATGCACTCCACAGGTGTTTGTGATAGGAGATGACGTTGCCGCACTGCTCAAGGTGCGGGTAGTTGTGAAGCCAGTGCAGTTGGCTGATAATCCTCCCACATTTGAGGACACGAATGGGCGATTGGCTATCGAAATCGATAACAGTCAGGTAAAAACTGAGCGGATGCATCTCGGCGCACCGGGATATCTTATTGAAAGAAATTACGAATTTGTTTTGGCACCCTCATATCACAAAACCCAATTCATTGTGGTGCGTGCTGAATTTTACGAGGATTTATGAAATGCCGATGCAACAATTGTCCGGCGGAGATTGAGTTCGAGCAGGGGCGGGCGGGTGAGACCGTAGCTTGCCCCGAGTGTGGTATGGACACCGTTCTTTATGTGCCATCCGGCGTCGGGGGTGGTGTTGTGCGTCGAAACCAATCGACATCGGTTCCACCGGTAGTGCTGCCAGAGGTCCTTTCTCCCGCACCCGTCGCGTCGGCGCGCACACTCGTCCTGGAGGTGATCCAGCCCGGAGGCTCAGCGCGGATCGAGCGCGCTCGGCGTACGAACCTGGGCGGCCTGGCCATCGAAGTGCTCGGGCTGTGTCTGCTGCTGTTCTGGCCGCTGGGCACGCTCGTCGGACTGATCCTCTTGGTTGCCGGGCACCAGGCGAGCAAAGCCTGGCGCTGCGGCGCCTGCCGTAATTTTGTGGCGGACAGCAAGGTGCGGATCTGCGCATCCTGCCGCGCCCACTTGCGCTGATGTCCGATTGAGGATGGATGCGGATCAGGCGCGGTTGTTCTGCGGGCAATGGCCCGACGGGCCGCAGCCGGACTGATCGTCGAGATCAGCCCCTTACAAATGCGTTTCACCCCGCCTAACCGCGGGGTTTTTTGTTGCCCTTCGGTCTTAGTCTCAGCCCATGTTTTTCTTCGTGCGGCGTATTTTGCGGGCCACTGCGATTTCTCCCGCGGCGGGCTATTCACAGCCGGGGGGGCGCGCATACTGCGCGCGTGATGCGGACAGTAATATTCATCTTAGATCGTGCCGGCGGCTCGCGTCCGCCTTCGGTGCCTGGAGCCTCCTCCTGCTCCAGAAGTGTCCAAATCACACGGCCCGAGTCCGCCGGCTTCCTTTCCGAACCAAAAGCTCGAAACAAAAACATGAAATATCTCCGCGCAATACTCTTTCTCACGCTGTGCTGCCTGCCGGCTCTCGCTGCCGGCACGAACGATGTGGTCAGCCCTGGCGCGGCTACCCCGCCCGCTGCGGGGCAACTGAGCCTCTGGCAGATGGCGATTGTGGTTTTGGTGCCGGCCATTATCGCCGGGGTGAAGCTACTCTTGCCGCGTCTGCCGCGATGGGTGCTGCCGCTCCTGGCGCCGCTCATCGGTGTGGCGCTGGACCAACTGGGCAGGATGACGCTCGGGACCGACAGTAATGGGTGGCTGGCGATGGTGTTGGGTGGAGCGGGAACGGGGTTGCGGGAGATTGGTGACCAGCTCAAGAAAATAAAACCGGCGCCCTAACATGAAAATATGGCCACAACAATCCTCGCCGTCCTGGCCGCATTGCTCGGGCTCCTCGGCTGGTGGCTCAAGCGACAATATAGCCCGACTGCCACCGAGCGCGCACGGGATGCGGATGCGCGGCTGGAGCGTGACCTTGTATCGCTCATTCACGAAATTGCTGAGCGGCGCAGGCGCGCCGATCATGCTGGCGCCGATGCTCTGCGTCGGCGGCTGCTCGATCATCAGACCGGACGGCCCGGCGCCCTCGGTCCACCAGGGGCCAATGGGCAACGCGATCCTCGCGACTCTCCCGGCGGGAACAATGATTCGGCTCGATGATCCGGCCAGGCAGGCCCAGATGCGAGCATTGTTCGTGAACGAGGTTGCACAGCAGGCAGACAGCGGCAATGGCGAGATGACACTTCGGGTCGAACTCCTGATTTGCACTCCGGCTTACATCGCGGAGCGGGACGCAGCGGAGTTGCGACTCTGGCATCAGATCCAGCGCCTCAGCCCCAGCGGCACGAATGACATGACCATTCCGCAATCGGAACTCCGCAGTCCACAATCATACGACTGGCGCCCGCCACCGGGTTGGCCCAAGCCCGGAGAATTGCCCGCGGCTGAATTACTGATCCACTGACTATGCTCTGGCTCTCCTTACTCACCATCCTCACTCACCTGGTCGCGCTCGGGATCGGGGTGCTGTTTGGTGTGCGGATAACGAACAAATCGTGGCAGGAGGAGACAGCCACCAGGCCGAGCAGTGTGATTCCATTTCCAAAACAATGAATCCAGATCCTGTCATCAGTTGGAACGTCGTTTTGACGATCGGGCTGCTGCTCAACATCACGCTGGCGGGCGTGAGTCTGATAAGATCGAAACAGAGCCAGAGGCGGGAAGTATCTTTCGCGGACACGTACGCGTCGCGCGAGGAAATGTCCGAGATCAAAACGGAGGTCAGGAATCTCCGGATGGAATTCAAGGGGGATGTCAGAGGTGTCCACTGCCGGATTGACGAGGTGCTGGCCGCCGTGTCGCGGCTGGAAGGGGAGATCAAACATATATGAACACTGAAATGCATTCCGCATTCCGCATTGCGCATTCCGCATTCCGCATTGCGCATTCCGCATTGGCATGAACCTCGACCCCGCCAAACGCCTGGCACTCCGCGCGCTCTCGCGCATGGGGGATCAGCCAATGCCCGCGGATGCGCTCCGCGATTCCATCCGGATCATACATCCGCAACTCACCGCTGGGGATGCGGATCGAGCCGTGCGCGACCTGGAGGCGGATGGCTACATCGCCGGCACCCATGTGGACCTGGTGGGCATCCTCTGGAGTCTCACGCCCAAGGGCGCGAGCAAAGCCAATCAATTATGAGGATCTGCACTCCCAAATGAATGAAGACACGGCCCAGCAAGCTCGATCAATTCACCGACCGAATCGAGGAATGGTTTGGGGCGGAAAAGATCACGATCGCCGCTGCGCGCGATCGGCTAGCGGGCTTGGGCTGTCACGTCTCCTCGGGTCGGCTCTCGCAGTGGTGGTCTGCGCGGCAGCAACGAGCGATGGAGGATCAATTGCTGGCGCGAGTGGCCAGTGGCGCGCAACTGAGCCGCGAGATCGAGTCCAGGTTCGCACGCAATGCGCCGCCGGAAGTCAGCACGATCATCCAGCTGCTCCAGACCATCATCCTCCAGCTTGGGGTCCAGGGCACAAGCGACGAGCGGCTATTGCTCATCGCAAGCAATCTTCTCAGGCCCGTCATGGAGTGGCAAAAGCTGGAGCAGAGCAAAGCCGAATTTGGTTTGGCCAAGGAACGGTTCCAGCGCGAGACATGCGAGCTGTTCGTCCAATGGGCCGAGGATCAGCAGGCCAAAGATATTTTGAGCGCGGGCAACAAATCGAACGAGGAAAAGATCGCGGCGGTCTACCAGCTCATGTTTGGGGGACAGAAGAAATGAGCAGCCCGCGAAATACACGAAAGAATCTGTCCAATGCGCAACCCCAGAAGAAAAGGGGCCGCAGCAACGCGGCAGTGCAAGCAAGGCCAAGTGCTGGCTCGGTAGCCAATGCCTCGACCGGTCTGTCCGGTGAATCCGCCTCTGACGAGCGCGAACTGCAGAGTAAGCCGGAGTGTGTGGCTGCTCCTGAATCCGCGCCCCAGGCTGGCAGGCAGACTACGGAGTTCGCGAAAAGCACTCCACTGGCTGGACGTGAGACATCGCGGTCCGGCGGTGAATCCAGCAGCAACCTTGCTTCTGCCGCGCCGAGTGCGGCCCCACCTTTTGGCATCCGGGCCGGCCAGCGCGAGCTCGAGCGCGGCATCGACGAGCACCGCATTGTGGGGTTCCTCACCCGCCGACAGTACGGCAAGACCACCGAGGCCGCGCGCATCGCGCTCAAGAAAATGATGCGCATCGCCGGGCATGACGTCGTATTCGGCTCGGTCAAACTGGACCTCGGCCGCGAGATGGTGCGAAAGGAAGCGGCCCAGATGCAGCGGGCCTTCGCTCTTCTGGCCGCCCAGGCCGCGGCGGCGCAGACCCTGCTCGATGTCGTGGACCCGCTCAAGCATCGGTCCGTGGCGGGCATCCATGTGGATGACTGGAGCGAGCTCTACGAGCAATCCCGGCTCGAGTTCCGGCTCTACCACAGCCGCACGATCTACAGCCGCACCAAGGTGGTCGCTCTCACCCCGGATGCGGTCGGTGAGACGGGCGACCTGATCCTGGACGAGGTTGGGCGCGTCAAGCATTTCCGGGCGGTGTGGGAAGCCGTCAAACCTATCATATCGAGCAATCCTCAATTCCGTTGCCTGCTCACCACCACGCCGCCGCCGGATGACTCGCATTATTCGTTCGAGCTGCTCGCGCCGCCGGTGGGCGAGGAGTGCCCGGTCCGGCCCGAGGGCAACTGGTACCGCAGCGAGCTCGGGGTCTGGGTCCTGCGCGTCACGGCCTGGGATGCGTATGCGGACGGCATCCCGCTCTACGACGATGACACCGGCGAGCCGCTGGATCCGGATGCCAGCCGCGCTCGGGATCACGACAAAGAAGCGTGGGACCGCAATTACGGTGTGAAATTCATTTTCGGCGGTACATCGGCCTGCAGCTTCATCGCGCTCGACACGGCCCAGAAGCGGGGGGTTGGGCAGTGTGGATATTTCAATATCCAGAGCGACTCGGATTTTGGTCCCGCACTCGTGTGGCTCGGACACCATCTCGGTAATGGACCCATCGGCCTGGGCTGGGATCTGGCCACCACCACCAAAGCCACCAGCAACCCGAGCGCGTTGTGTGTCATGGAACGGCAAGGGGCGGAGTACATTCACCGCGCGATTGTCACGTGGAAAACTGCTGACCCGGACATCGCCATCGAGCGCGCGATGCGTATCGCGCGGGTGGTCCGCAGCCGTCCCGCAGGCCCGGCGCGGCGGCTCTGCATCGACGCCACGAACGAGCGCTACTTCGCGCAGAGTGCGCGCAAGGAGCTGGGCAGCGAGGTCCCGGTCGAGCTGGTGGTGGGTAGTGAGACGACGCAACGGCCGGGCATGGAGGAGCCGCTGACGATGAAGCAATATTTAGGAGGCCTGCTCGTGGGTGAGCTGGACGATAATCATCTCCTGCTGCCGCCGGAGCGCTACGTGCGCGAGGATTGGCGTCTGGTGCGCAAGGAGCGCGGCCAATTCGTGTGCGAGCCGGACGTGGATGGCAAGCATGGGGACACGTTTGATGCGGCCAAGCTCGCACTCCATGCGCTCACGGGCAGCGGCCCGTTTTTCTGCCAGCAGGTCAAACCACGGAAACAAGACCATCGGCGAATCGAGCGGACGAAGGGGGTGCTGGTATGAACGGTCGCAAATGGCAGATGGCAGATGGCAAATGGCAAATGGCAAATGGCAAATGGCCTCGGTTGGCAACCCTTTTTCCGCCGTTGGTTCGTGAAATTTCGTTTGTAAGGCTGCGTATAGGCGTTTGGGCACATTCCTACCGGGTGGGTGCAAAAACCTCCTATTGTACCAATGCAGGCTATTGCAGCCATCGTAGTGCGGGACCTGACTCCCCGATCAGCCAAAGTATGAGTCCGGGCTCAGCAACCCTTTTCCGCGCGTGAACACCACTTCCCAAGTCACTCCAGAGCTTGTCCGGCGCTCGATCCAGGGCCGGTTCAATCCGCTCCGTGGGCTGACACCGGAGACATTGAGCCAGCAACTGGATTGGTTCCGCGCCGGCTACCTGCGCCAACTGGCCCTGACCATGGAAGCGATCGAGGAGCGGGATGACATCATTGCGGGAGTGGCGCCCAAAAGGCGAAAAGCGGTGGCTCGCCACGGCTTCGAGATACTCACACTACCGAATCTTTCGGACGCGGACAAGACCCGAGCGGACCGGCACGCCGCCGCGCTCCAGTATTTCTACGATCATTGCGAGTGTACTAATGCACTCGATCTGGACGAGCGCGGATCCTTCAAGCTGCTCGTCCGACAAATGATGGATGCGCCCGGCAAGCGTTGGGCCGCCCATGAGATCCTCTGGCAGCCATCGCCCGGCGGGCTGACCGCTGAGTTCCGGTTTGTGCCGCTCTGGTTCTTCGAGCGCATCACGGGCCAGCTGCGGTTCCTCGACATCAATAAGAGTGTCGAGGGACAGCCACTCGAGGCTGGCGCCTGGATGATCACTCGAGGAGACGGTATCATGATCGCTTGTGCCGTGGCATGGATGTTCAAGAGCATCGGCCTCAAGGACTGGCTCATTTATAGCGAAAAACATGGGATGCCCGCGCTCCAGGGCAAGACGGATGCCGCCAAGGATAGCCCCGAGTGGACCGCGATGGTGGATGCGGTCGTGGCTATCGCATCAGATTTTTCGTGTGTGACGTCCAAAGGGGATCTGATCGAGAAGATCGATCTCTCGACTGAGGGGCAACTACCTTATCCGCCTCTAGTGGAGCGTATGGATCGCGCGCTAGCCATCCTCTGGCGCGGTGGTGACCTAAGCACGTTGTCGAAGGGCGGCGAGGCCGTGGGGTCACAATCGCAGCAGGGCGAGAGCGAGATGCTCGAAGAGGATGATGCCGGGATGATCGGCGAGACTCTCAATACTTGGATAGATCCATGGGTCATCCGGTACACGGTGGGAGATGATCGGCCGTTGGCGTATGTCAAGATCCGGACACAAAACCGGCAAGACACGAAGCTCGAGATCGAGGTGGATAAATTCCTGCTCCAGTCCGGAGCGCCACTCTCGGTCGAGAGTACGCTCGAACGCTACAACCGGCCACAGCCTGAGCCGGACGCGCTGTTACTCACGCCGCCTGCCGCCGGTTTCCCTGGCCAAACGCCCTACCCGGCCCTCGAAAATGAGGCGGTCAATCAACAGCTCCTCAATAATGTCCTCGAAGGCCTCACCGGCGTGAAGGCCCAGTGGCTCGGTGGTGTGAAACCGTTCTTTCGCCGCCTTCTTGATGCCGCGCGCGCTCACACACTCTCGGATGCCGATTTCGTGCAGACACTCGACCACGCACAAAGGGAGATACCAGAACTATTCTCCAAGCTCGACAAGCAAGCCCTGGCTAACGCGCTCGAGGCGGCCATGGGCGCGGGCGCACTTAACGGCGCGCTCCGAGGCTATATGACGCGGCCCACGAATGTGGAAAACCAAAAGCGGAAAGCAGAGGCAATCGATGTTTGACACTCAGCCTCAATCTTTCGCGCCTGCCTGCGCAGGCAGGTGTTTCGCGGGTCAACAGGTATGATCACCGTCTCTGTCATAGACCAAGCCAGCCCGGAGCTGCGCGCACTCAGTGCGCGAGTCAGCAATCCCATCCCTGGGCTCAAGGTCGCGGGCCGCGCGGTGGCTAACCTCCTGCGCGCACACTACCGCCGCAAAGATCAGACCGAGCCCAATAAACTCGGCGGACGCCGCACCCACTATTGGAGAGCGGTTGCGCACAGCGTGCACAACCCGGTCCAGAGCGGCGCCCAGCAAGTGACCGTGAGCATCAACGATCCTACCATTGGCCACAAAATCATGGGGGGACGCATCACAGCCAAACGCGCCAAAATGCTCACTATACCCGTGCGGGCCGAGGCGCATGGCAGATATGCCGCAGTCCTGGAGCGCGCCCTGGGGATCAATCTGTTCCTGGTCAAAAAAGGCAGCAAAGCGTTCCTCGCCGGACGGACACAGAACAAGGGCAAGACAGGCGCGCTCAGAATATTTTACGTGCTTAAGCGCTGGGTCGATCAGCGGGCGGATCCCACGGCGCTCGTGCCCGAACCGCAGATGCGGGCCACGGCCACCGCTTATTTCGGGCGCTGGGTCATGCGCAACACGCGCAGCACTGGGACAACATAGGCCCGCGAAACACCTGCCTGCGCAGGCAGGCGCAAAAAGAAAATATGATGCCAGAACCTAAATCCGACGAGACAGAGCAAGAGTTTACCGCACGATTCATGGGCGATCCAGATATGATGCAGGAATACCCAGATGCAGCGCAGCGCATGGCCATGTGCAAAAAGCAGTGGCAGAAAAGCAGGGAGATCATGCCCGCCGACAACACACTCGCTACCGGCCTGGCCAATGAATATAGCGTGGGGGCTGATGGATGGGTGCGGATCGCTCCTTATGGGGATCATGTTAAAGAGCGGACGATTCGCGATACTATCGGCACTCGGCAGGAGACATTGCTGCAGCGGCTGGACCGCGCCTCTGCGCAGGCGATGGTCGATAAATTCCATTCCTTTTTGGGCCGGATCAAACGGTTCATCGTGGGTGTGCCCATTTTCCGTCGCCACCCGGATCTGGCTGAGCACGCCCCCGACACGGTCGCAGCCATGTCCAATGATACCAATACTTACGGCATGTTTGCCGCGCTGGAAGCCCGCGAGGATGGGTTCTACGGACGGCCCGTCGTCAGCAAAGACGGCCAGGCCGCAATCGAACACGAGGGGTTGAAATACCTGTCACCATTTTGGTGGGTGAAGCGCATTGGGGAAAACAATGGGGTTCCTATTGTTTCTCCCACTGAGCTTATCTCCGCCGGACTCACCAACTCACCTAACATCCCCGGCGGGGAAGCTTTGGCCAACGCCAAAGACAAAATCATGAATCAGACGACGCTCATCGCACTACTCGCAAAGTTTGGCATCGCGTTGGCCAATGAAGCCACCGACGACCAGATCTCAGCCGAGATAACCAAGCTCGGCCAAAAAGCGCAGGCGGCTGCCGCGCTGGAAAATGAAAAGACCACCACGGTCACAGAAATCAACAAGCTCAAAGACCAGGTCAACAGCAAAGAGACGGAGATATCAGCCGGCAAAGTCGCTCTTATGAATGAGCGAAATGCCCGGATCGAGCTCTTGGTCGATGCCGCGATCCGAGGAGCACGCATCCTGGCCGGCGACCGCCAATCCCGCATCAACGCGCTCAAGTCGGATTTCGAAGGCGGCAAGACAGCGCTTGAGAATGAGAAGCCGAAAATGAACACCCACTCTCAGGTCGGCGCACTGGGTGCGCGCCTCGGGGAAGGACAACGCAGCACCACGGCTCTGAGCGCCATCACCGCTCTCGCCAATGAGCGCCGCGGAAAGAATGGCGGGGATTGGGATGAAGCCTGGGCCTATGCGCTCGAGCAGAAACCTGAGCTCGCCGAGCAACTCCACAAACCGGGCGTGAAGTAATCGCCTCAACAGACGCAACACACAGAAAACTCTTATGACAAAAAATTCACTCGAACAACTGCAGGCGGAGAATGACAAACTGCGCGCGGAACTCAAGGACGCCGGGTTGGACCCGGACGCGATCCGCGCCAAGGTCGCCGCCGGCCTCACCAAGGACCAAGCCATCGAGGTGCTCAAGGCTCAAGCAGCCTGGGACATCGAGCTGGCCAAACTTAACCAACCCAAAACCAACTGACCACTGACAACGACGATTAACTACTGACCAAGGACAAAACCATGTTCACATTCCTCATAATCCTCCTCACCGTTTTAGCGCTCTTTAGCGTGTTTCGCGGGCCAAATCGGATCGCGCTCGCGAACATTTCCGAGGGCACGCACCAAGGCACCACCACCAAAAAGGCGGATGGTGTCATCAACCGCAACATCCTCCTCAAGCTCGGCTCCGACGCCAAGCATGTGACCATCTGCACCGCCGCCGATATCCCCATTGGCATCTCCGAGGATGAGGCCGACGAAGCTGAGGACCTGCTCCACGTCCATTTCCTTGGGGCGAGCGATCGCACCAAGGTCATGACCGCATCCGAAGCCATCACAGCGGGCGAGGATGTTTACACGGCCGCCGCCGGCAAGGCCCAGGATCTGCCAGTGGCCGCCGGCACCTACTACCATGTGGGGCGGGCGCTCACCGCCGCCACCGGCGACGGCGTCGAGATCGAAGTCGAGACGTGTGTGCCCGAGAAGCTCGTGGTCATTGCCGCGCTCACCAGTGCCGACACCGACCTGGGTTCACTCACACTCACTGCCCCGGATGCGCTGACTGTCGGAGCTGATATCGGAGTCTTCACCGATCCGCCGAGCGCGGCGGAAATGGCACTGTTGCGCACCTTCGTGAATGCGTTGAAGGCCGACGTGACCGCCCTCCGCGCCACCGTCAACACGCATAAGACCGAGGGCGAGGCCATAGCGGACGCCGCCGAGGTGCTGGCGGATGATGTGCGCGAGATCGCCGTGGCTGCCACCGGCGGCAACGTCAAAATCCTGTAATAACATAATCCACACGAATCAATTATGAAGCCAACTCAATTCGCACTTTTGAACGAACAAGCCATTCTCGCCGCCGAGGGGATTCTCCCGATGCTGCCGGCCCATCTCGATCACGGTCAAGTCGCCCTGGCTAACGACACGATGTTAGCCGAAGCTTACTGGAGCGAGGAACTCACCGGGTACTCTGTCGGCTGGAAAGACCAGCGCAACATCGAAGAGACGCTCGATTTTTGTGCGCCTCCCGTGCCGGTGAACCGGCTCTTCCGCTATACGGAGTTCACGCACGCGGAAGCGTTTCTCGAGGAGCCGAACGATGAAGATATCCGCGCCATGAACGCGGATTTCAAAACGGTCAAACCTTACACGGAGACCAAGACGAATGCCGAGACCGAGAACAAAGGGCTCACCATTATCCTGGATCTCGACCGCGTGCTGCAGAAGCCGAACTGGCGGCAGCGCTACACCGGCAAGCTCACCGAACGCTTGCTCCGCACGGAGCTGCGCCGCGCCGTGGCGCTCATCTCGGCGGCGGCCACAAACACCGCTGTGACGTGGGACACCACGGCCGGCAAGGACCCGGATCAGGACATCAAGACCGGTCTGCTCGCGGGCGAGACAGCCTCGGGCATTTACCCCAACCGCGTCTGCTACGGCGCCACGGCGTGGAACAAGCGTGGCCTGAGCCATCGGGCACAGAACCTCGCCGGTGGCTATGCCAGCGCCGGGCAAACGCCGGCGCAAGTCGCTGCCTTCCTCGGCGTGGACGCTGTCCACGTGAGTTCCCAACGATACCGGACATCAGCATCAGCCCTGGCCGAGCTTGTAAACAACCTGGTCTTCGGTTGCTACTGCACGACAGGTGTGGACGAAGATGATCCCGCGAACTGCAAGCGGTTCTTCACCCCGACCGAAGGCGGGACGAAATACCGTGTCTACGAGCAGCAGCTCAGCGCCAAGCTCTACGCGATCACCGTCGAGCATTACAGCCTGGTGAAGATCACCAGCACACTCGGCCTGCGCAAGTGGACCGTCTCGTAACCGCCACACACACCCGCGATGGACTGGATCACACTCACGGAATCGGACCTGCTGACGGTCGTCTCTGACGCTGAGCTCACCGCCTGGCGCCAGACCGCTCTGGCCGCCGGGCAGGCGGATCCCGTGAGTGCAGTCATGGCTACGGTCGCGCTCCTGGTGCGTGGTTACGCCGCGCACCAGGTCACCCCCGGAGCGACCGGGACAATCCCGGACACGCTCACCAGCACCGCCTTGGATCTCGTCGCATACAGACTGCCGCTCCGGGTGGGAGACAAACCAACCGAAGCGCGCAAGAACGCATACGATGCGGCCATGGAGCTGCTCCGGTCGTGCGCCAAAGGTGAGTTCAAGCTCGCCGGCGGCGGGCCGGCCCGCGCCGAGATCGTGACCAGCAGCGACCGGCAGACGAGCCGCGAAAAACTCGAAGGGCTATGAAGTCTCCCAACGCGACAAACGCGAAAAAAGCGAAAGTGAACCAGTTTCCTTTTAGCGTGTTTCGCGTGTTTAGCGGGCTCTTGATTGTATGGCAACCGTGACTGGTACAATTAAGACACCCGAGGATGCGCCCTACACCGGCCATGTGCGTTTCCGGGCGCTTAGCACACCGCTCGCGGATGCGCCGGACCTGATCGTGGGCAGCGATGTGGTGGTCCAGTGCGATGCGCTCGGACAGTTCAGCACCACACTCCGGAACGGGCGGTACCAGGTCACCGCGGGCCGGGAGACGGAGACAATCCTGGTGCCGGACGATGCGCTCTCGCATGACATCCTTACGCTAATCGAGTGACCATGACATGTCAGTTATCACAGGCACAATCAAGACGCCGGACAATCACCCCTACACCGGGGAGTTGCGGTTCCGGGCGCTCTCGACTCCCGTGGCTGATGCGCCGGATCTCATCGTGGCTGAAGACGAGGTTGTCTCATGCACGGCAGCCGGGACATTCACAGTCACTTTGCGCACCGGTCAGTACCGCGTGTGGGTGGGGCGCGAGTCACTCACCATTGCCGTCCCGGATGATAACGCGAGCTATGATATTCTGGAGCTCATCGACGGGGATATCAGCTTTACCGCATCCCCGTCCACCAGCGGTTTTTACCGCGCCGATACACTCACCGCGCTCCGGACCGTCGCCAGCGCGGCTGGGAACAAGATCGCTTGGTTGCTCGGAGAAACTGCTGCTTGGGATATTGCCCCACCGCGCGTCTACGCCTGGGATGCCGCCAGCATGGATGCCGACGACGGATTGCTCTACGTGCGGCCATCGGACTTCACCACCGCAGGACTCTGGAGACAAATATTATGAGAACGCGGAATGGGGAATGGGGAATGCGGAATGCAAAGCGTCTCTCTCTGCGCTGGGTTGTTTTTGCCGCCGTCGTTTTTCCGCTCTCGCTTGTCGCGGATTTCACGCTAGAAAAATCAACCGCCGCGGATCTGGCATCGACCGCTCCCGGTCTGCACCGGACCTGCATCTTGAAGGGCTGGTCCACATTGGGCGATGGGCTGGGCGGCGTGCTGTATTACGATCCCGCATCGGATGCGGGGACCAACAGCTATTCAGTCCTCAAGCCCAACTCATACTCGGGGCGCTGGCTGCGGCTGACCGTTCCATCGATGCCCTTGGTGCTGTCTGTCACAGCCACCAACACCACTCTCACAGCCGGGCAATCAGGGGCCTGGGTGCACAACCAGGGCGCCACCAACCTTGTGCAGGTCACGCTCCCGAGCGCCGCAGCCGGGCTGCGGTTCCTCTGCATCAATCTGACGTCGGAGGGGATGCGGATCGTTCCGGCGGACACCAATACGACCTTGCGGATCAGTGGCACACTCAGCAGTGCCGGTGGATCGATCACCAGCATGCACATGGGAGACGACGCAATGTGCCAGGCGATCAATACCACCAATTGGATCATCACACCGAATCTTAGTTTATGGACGATCGAGTGACGAGGTATTCCCAAATTGCAATCGCCTGTTGTCTGCTGCCGCTGGCAGCCATGGCCGCCGACATCCGGCCAATCGGCGGCGGTCACATTCAATCGCTGCTCCAGAGCCAGACCAAGCTGGTGGCGCGTCAAGCCGTCGGAGTTGAAGCCGGCACCTCAACTCAAGTCCTACACGGAAATGCCGGCGGTGACCCAACATGGAGCAGCTTGAGTTTGTCATCCGATATCACCGGAACGCTGGGAGCTGCCAACGGCGGAATAGGAACAAACAGCAGCGCTTGGACTGGTTTCCCGCAGATCTCAGCCGGTGTCTGGGCTCAATACGACCTGTTTGCCAGCGCGAATATCTGGGGTGGACTGAATACCTGGAATGCTCTTTCCACGATGGCCGGGATTATCCCAGTCAATAGCACGGACGATTTGGGAGCGATTAATTATCCTTTCGACACTGTGTTTGCTGACAGCCTAGATTCGACTGGTGCTGCTGCTGGCGGTGGTGTCATCTCGACGAAGGTATCCGGAGCAGAAGCTTACCATTTTTTTCTTTTGTATAACAACGGGGAAATGGCATGGGGTCCAGGCACTGGGACGCAAGATACCACTTTGTCACGCACTGGAGTCAGCACGCTCTCGCTTGGAAGTGGTGATAGCTTGACCGTTCCGGGGACGATGACAATCGGCACATTAGCCGGCTATCTCAAGGGCACGGCTGGTGTTGTATCCGCCGTGACTGCAATTCCTGTTAGCGATATATCCGGGAACCCGGTTACAGGCACTGGAACGCAAAATAAATTGGCTAAATTTCTTAGCAGCTCAAGTGTTGGAGATTCCTCGATCACGGAAACGAATGGTAACGTCGGCATCGGGACGACGGGACCGGGGGCAGAATTGCACGTAAATAATTCTAGTGGACAAGTTGACTTGTGGGTTCAGGGCACGAGTAGTGCGATGGTTAATTTGATTTCCGCAGGTGCTGGAAATTCTTATATCAATTTTGGAACTGCTGGAGAAGATTCTAACCTCTACTTTAGGGGAGACAATGGTGCAAGTGATTTGGTTACTATTTTAGATAGCGGCAACGTCGGCATTAATGATACGACTCCTGATGCGCTGCTGGATATAGCAGGCACATTGATGGTGGATTCTACTACTCAATTGGGAGGCACCCTTACCGTCAACGCGGAAACCGATCACAATGGCACTGTTACTATGGGATCAGGTTATCAAATCGCAGCAACCACTGGCACAGTTGGTTCTCCAGGCGTTGCTTTCAATGGGGATCTAAATACTGGGATGTGGGCGCCATCTGCTGATGTAATCGCATTTAGCACCTCCGGCGCAGAGCGAATGCGGATTTCGCAGGGTGTCGGAATCGGGACAAATGAACCCATCGGGATGCTCGACATCCGAAGTGAGGATGACTCGACCGTTGTCACTGTGGGAATTCGAGCTGTGCAGTCAGAAATTACTGCTTTAGATACTTTCGTCGATTTCCGATCAAATACAGGTTCCGAAGGCTCGATTGCCGGGACCGCCAGCGCCGGCGTGATCTCATATAATACTTTCACAGCGTCTCATTATTCTCAGATTGTTGATATTGATACTATTCCGGCAGCCGCGCGGATTGGTGCGTTGATCGAGATTGTTCCCGGAAATCCGTCCTGGCCGAAACGTCTTCGGACGCCAGCTACAACCAACGTCGTTGAAGCCTATGAGAGCTACAAGACCAATCGGATTCTCGTAACCAATATGATTTCTAGTGTGGTTACCAATTTCACACCGGTCACCAATTCTTTCCCTGTGGTTGACGGCGCTGGGAATCCGGTTCTGGAGACGATCCATACCTATCAGTCAGATGAGCAAATTAGCACGAATAGCGTTGTCGTTTATATACGGGATGGAGACCAGTTCCGGCAGCAGACCAATACTGTTTACGCGACGAATATCGTCAAAACCGTCTCCGGAACGTCTTTCGAACAAATGATCCATTCCGAGATTGTTCAGCAACCCGATGTCGTGACCAATTGGATGCAAAACACGGAATGGGAAACCTCCGTTAGCACCAACTATTTCCCAACCACCACAAATGTCGTTGCAGCCACGTATTTCGAGTCATCCGGTAAATCGCACCTATGGAAATCTCGCTTGGCCCGCGCAATCCCTGCCAACAAGCTCGCCATCGGAGTTTACCTCGGGACCGATAAAGAAGGCCGGGACATGGTCGCGAGCATCGGGACGTGCGTGATGTGGGTTTCCGATGATGGTGGGGACATCGAGGCTGGCGATTTTCTGATGAGCTCAAGCTCACTCGGGTGCGCCCAACGCCAAGCAGATGATTTCCAACACAATTACACTGTCGGAAAAGCAACGGAAAACTTGATTTGGGCCGATGAGGGCGGGAAGAAGCGCAAGCGGATCAAGTGCTTGCTGGTGGGAGATTGATCGCAAAATTTAACATTAAACCTATGAAGATGAACAATTCAGATCGAAAACCTCGAATTCTCCTCAGTATCGCACTTGGCCTGCTCCTCGGGAGCGGCCTCATCGCCACTATCGCCACAAGCCGACCTCTCGGCGGATCGCACATTCGCACATTCCTCGAGTCCGAGGATGCCGCCGCAGCCAGAGCCGCTATCGGGGCTGGCTCGGGAAGCGGAGGCAATTTCACCAACATCAACATCGTAGGCGGCACCCAAACGCTGTTGACCAACTCCGATCTGACTGCCAGCCGTGTGGCAGTTTCGGCGGCTGATAAGACATTAGCATCACTCGCCGCGGGCACATCGGCCCAAGTGCTGCATGGCAATGCCAGCGGCCTGCCCACCTGGTCAGCTCTGAGCCTGACCGCAGACGTCACCGGAACGCTCCCGGTCGAAAATGGAGGCACGGAAGCGACCACGCTGACAGGGATGCTCAAGGGCAACGGGACGAGCGCATTCACCGGAATTACCGGGACCCAATATGGTATAGGTTATTGGTCCGATGCGAATACGATCGGAACGAGCGCCGCCGCGGGAAACACCAACAAATTCCTCCGCGGCGCTCCCTCTGGAGCTCCCACCTGGGAGCCAGTCAACCTAGGCAATGCCGATGTGAGCGGGACGTTGCTAGCCACATCGCTGCCGACATCCGGAGTAACGCCGGCAACTTATGGTGGAGACGCACAGACGACCGTGACGGTCACGGTGGATACGTATGGACGCGTCACGAGCGCTACCGAGAGTGCGATAGACGGCCTGGATGCCTCGGCGATTGATACCGGCACCTTAGGTGTCGCCCGTGGTGGCTCTGGTGCGGGGACATTTACTGCTGGTTATCTTAAAGCCAGCGGCACGAGTGCGTTTACTACTGTTGCCAGTGTTCCGAATACAGACGTGACTGGTCTTGGAACTATGTCAACACAGGCTGCTTCAGCCGTTGCTATTACCGGTGGAACAATTGCCGGAACCGCAATCACTGTCCGGATTTATAACAATGATGGATCGGCAACCAATACACTTGTCTCGGCAGATAGCGCCACGCTCTGTGTTAATGACGCTGCGACTGCGCTGGCAGTTTATAACTTACCTAATGCGACTGCAGGACAGGTGTTTTCTTTTCGGGTAACAGATGATGATGGCATCCAAATCAATGCTTTTACTGGTGAGACAATTTCTGTTGGTAACGCAACAACCTCTGCCGCAGGTTATTTGAATTCCACAAGCATTGGAGACCGTGTTACATTGGTTGCTACGACCTCGACTAAATGGGTGGACGTGGCTAGTTACGGTCAATGGACCGTCAGCCCATAACGGCCATGACTCACAGACAAAACCTTTCGCATGTTTCGCGTGTTTCGCGGGCCTCCTTATGCTGACAGCCCTGCGCGATTCCATAGCCACCCGCCTCACCGGTGATACCTACTACTCGACACCGATCGAGATCCCCGTCCTCACGGAAAGCCATGGGGATATCGAGACTGCCATACGCAAACGCCTCCAGACGGCCGGCATCCTCATTTTTATTTTCATCCCGCGCGTCCAGCCCTCGCCGGATCTGCGCTACAGCCTGGATGTGCATCTGGTGCTCGATATCATCGAGCGGCCCCGCCTCAACACATCCGCGCATGGGACTGGCAAGCCCGGCATCGACATCGGCATGCATACCTATGCGTCACTGGCCGAGTGGGCGCCCAGCGAGGTGTGGACCCCACTGGAAATCCAGGACCTCCAGCAACTCGATGTCGATCAGCCGGAGGACGAGCGCGAGGACCTGACCTTCGTCTTCCGCCTCATCGCCAAGACTCACACCGTCCTTACCGTCACACCATGACAGCCCAACACTTCCATCTCAAAATCATATGACATACACAGGATCAGCCACAGTCAAAGGGGTCGATGGCACCGTCTCATTCGCCGGGGTCGCCGTCGCCGCCATTCCGGATTCCGTCGAGGGCGAGCACACCGCTGAACTGGAAGAGTTCAAGAATGGACTCAATCAGCTCATCGGATTTTCCAAATCGGACGAGCGCTATAGCGTCGATATCGTCCTTTTCCCCAAGGCCGCCGGCACTGCGGCGGCTCGGGGCGCGCTCACCTATCCGGATGTCCCGAGCAAGGTGACCCTAGCCGGGCTCCCCGAGAGCGCCGCGCCGGACACAGTCCTCCTCAACGGCGACTACATCTACACCGGCGGCGCCGCGCGCAGCGTGGTGCGCGGCCAAAATGCGCTCCGCCTGCGTTGCTTCCGCCCGCTCGACCTGCCGGCCGGCGTGACAATTACCACACTCATTGCAGCCGCGGCCTAAAACGTGAGCACGTGAGAATGTGAGAGCCTGAGATGAGCAGCTACAGCCAGCGTTATGCCGCCGTGCTATTCCCGGATCGATGGCGCATCCTGGGTGTGCCTCTCCTGCCGCTCACCCTCGGTCACGCGCTGCTGCTGGATCGGCTGGAGCTGGGCTCGGCAGGCGCGCCGCGGGAGCAAGGACGGAGCCTCCCCGCGACAACGATGCCGGATATCGGTGATCTGCTCCTCTGCCTGTGGGTATGCAGCCGTGCATGGGATCGTGCTGCAGCGCATCTGCAGCGCCGGCGCACTCGGTGCGCGCTTAAGCTGTGGGCCTGGCAAATGCGCCTCACATCTCGCGCTCGCCTCGACGCCGGCCTAACCGCGGCCTGGGCACAATGGCAGGCCTATCTGGCTGCGGCATGGGACGCCCCCAGCGTCTGGGAGCGCGATAAATCCGCGGCCTCGAGCGCGCCTCTCCTCCAGGTGCTGAAGGTCACACTCATGTCGCGGCTCGGCCACAGCGCGCAGAGCGCACTCGATACACCACTGACGGTCGCTTTGTGGGATATCTGTTGTTTTTGGGAGACCAAGGGACACATCGAATGGGTCAGCCCGGATATCGATGCCGCGCTGGATAACATCCCCACACCACTACCATAACCATGGGGGCACCATTCACCATCGATCTGCGGGCCAGTGGGGCCACACAGACGGCTAGCGCGGTCAATCAACTGCGGGGAGCACTCAACCAGACCGCATCGAGCACCAGCCGGCTGGGAAGCATCTTCAGTAGATATCTAGGGCCAACAGCTGTCGGATTTGCGCTGCTGGCCAAGACGCGGTCACTGATCGCTTTCGCCTCTCGCATCCAGGACACATCAGAACGTGTAAACGTGGGCACAGAGGCGCTTCAGGAGTTCGATTATGCCGCCAGCCTGACAGGCGCGTCACTCGATGATGTGGGTAATGCACTCAAGCATCTCCAGGTCTCGATGTTAGGTGCGCTCGGCGGCAACAAACCGGATCTCAAAAGCTTCGCGAGATTGGGCATCTCACTTGACGAATTACGGCAGAAATCGCCGGAGCGCATTTTCCGCGAAATTGCCGATCGTGTCAGCAAGACAAATCCCAGCGTGCAGCAATTGGCTGACATTGTTAATCTACTCGGTCGGAGCGCGGATCGATTAGTCCCGGCATTTCGCGGAGGTTTCGGGCGCGCAGCAGCGGATGCACAGCGTCTCGGGATCGTCATCGAGGATAGCGTGATCAAGAAGGTCGATGCGCTCGGTGACCACTTCGGCCAGCTCGGGCGGCAGTTGCAAAGCGGGTTAGCCGGCCCGCTGACATGGCTCATGGACAGGTTCACTGACCTGAGGGCTGGCGTGGCCTTCGTTAGTTCGTTCGTCGGAGCCGAAACGGCCAAACAAGGCGCGCTCCGACGCTATGCAGGCGGGTTGCTCTCGCCATTTGGGCCAGGTATTGGTACAGCTATGGCCGCAGCTCGAGCTCAACTTGAAAAATTCTCCGCGCTCGAAATCGCCAATAAGGCGATGGAAGATGTCTTTGCGGAGCAGCTATTGGTCGGCAGCCGGCGAGGGGTGGTTGGTGGCGATACAGACCGAGCTGTGAGCCCAGCAGCGCGGAAGCTCTCTAGCCAGAGTGCTACATCCGCCACCACCGCAGACGCGCTCACACGCATTGGCCTTTTCCGCGGCGGCGATACCGCCACCAAGCTCAACAAACAAATTGCGCTCTTGGAGCGCGTAGATCGCTCCATCCAGAGCCTGCGCAGGGACTTGACTGAGGTATGAGCTATTACGGATCATCTGGTGTTGTCGAGCTCACTCCCATCCGCACATGGGATCCGCGCACAGGCTGGTCTCTCACGCGCCGATGGCGCGGCACTCCCGCAGCGGTGGACGCCAAACAGAGCGAGGTGAAAGCGGCAGGACTGCGCTTCCAGCGCGAGGAGGAATCTCTCGGTGGCTATCAGCTTATCAGCGTCATTTACGGCGCGGAGGAGACTCAGGACCCGAACACCCCTGTAGGCGAGAAGTGGGAGCTAGTCGGCAACGACATGGAAAAATCAATCTGGGAGCTGCCTGCTGTCCAGAACCAGTTTGCGCGGCTCACATCACTGGGCATGAGCACAGCCAATCAGATCACATTTATCGCCCGGTTCCGCGCTGACGTCGAGGCGCTCATCCGCGGCGAGAGTATCACGGTCGATGTTAACGGCACCGAGGTAGCGCTCAACACGGATTACATTCTCGACTTTGTCGTAAGGCAGCTCAGGCTAAGTCAGTCTGTCTTTGCAGGCCTGATATTGAGCCTGGCCAAAGGGGTCGAATCCTACACAGTCTCGCAGTATGTGCTGCGCCACACACGCGTCGTGGTTAGGCGGAGCAACCTCAAGCCCAGCACCACCAATATCGGGAAAATTTTCGCCACCACCGCGGATCTGCGCTCGAAGGAAAGTATTCCCACGCTTCTGTTCGATCTGCCCGAGGGGGTCTGGCTCAAGCGCACTCCCACACAGGAGCAAAGCTCAGCCGATAAGTACGACATCACCCAGGAATACTGGCACGCGGACTCATACGACACCTTTGTTCACGAGCAGGCCACATGATCCAATGTCAATATGATCGCCAAACTTAAATCCCGGATCGACCGCCTGGAGCGCGCCCTGGCGCGGCTGCGCCCGTCCAGCTCTCCCAATCTCTTGACATCGCACACCACGCGCGGTGTGGTGCGCCGACCGACCAAGTCCGCGAACCACACTGCCTCCAGCACGGACATCGTGCCGCGCTGGGGCTGATATCACAGCAACCTAAAAGCTAAAAACTATGGCCTCTGAAAAATCATTCTCGATCTCACTCTCCGTGAGCAAAGGGGGAGCCGCCATCAACACCGGCACCCTCAGCAAATCCATCGACATGACCGGCAATGACATGACGGCCACCACCCAAGCCGTCGGCACAGCCGCCGAGGTCCTGGACATGCCGGCGGATGTCGGCACACCGTTCGATCTGGTGGTCAAAAACAACGACGCCACCAATTACGTCGAGCTCTTCCGCGAGGTCGGCTGCACGAATCTGTTGTCCAAGCTCAAGCCCGGCCAGAGCTGCTGTCTCACCGCGCTCGATGTGGTGCCGTATGCGCGGGCGAACACCGCCGCATGCCAAATACAGTTCTGGGCCGCGGAAGATTGATTGACCTGTCTCACGGTCTCGCCGTCTTGCAGACTGACAATCTATGGCTGTCACCTTCACCCGCGCCCCCACCGTCGTCGCTGGTGATCGGATTACCAGCACGCAGCTCGCTACGCTGTCGCGAGCCTTCAATTCCCGGCTGCGGTCCGGTCTCGGTGACGGCACGTTCCGGATCTTCTACTACATCCTTTCGCTTTTCACTCAGGTGCGTAATCCGGATTCATCAGGTTTTCTTTGGCCCAGCAAGTCCGAGTTCCTCGAATTTTACGCGCATCTCGACCCTGCGGATGCGCAATGGCCGGCCAGCGGCCCAGGCGACCCGGAGGGTGCGAATCTCACCAACCCCATCAATGCATTCGTGTTTGGAAACGATGCTATGGGGCTGTATGACGAGGAGACACGCCTCACAGATCCGCTCTTTGGCGGCATCCCGCTCTATATCGATGGCCATGCGCCGGCCACGGCGGCGGAAGTATGGCAGGTCGCGAAGATGCAGCGCGGCGCCTATGACCCGGCTAATGGCGCGCTCGGCTCGCCGGCATTCGACGCCGCACGGAGTTTCAGCGCCATCCGGTACTCGAACTATTCGCCTCACGGTCGCAGCTATGGGGACTGGATGCCATCGCCGGAGATCCTGCCCGATGCGTGTGAGGACCCCAACCCAGCCGACGAGATGCCGGCCCCGGTCAACTGGGAGATAAAGTTCACGCCCACCACCGCAGGATCGGCGAAGGGCTTGACGACGATCATTTACGACGGCACATGCCAGCCGGCCGACATCGAGCAATACCCAACACACATTGCCGGTGTCGTTTACACGCCTTGGGCTTATTACGTGTTTCTGAATGCCGGCACGCTGCAGGTGTTGCCCACCGCCGATTATATCGAGGGTCCTTACACGGGCGCCCCGCGCCTGCGTAAGACAGATGGCCAGCAACTCTTCCGCGTCCTAAATTGGTTCATCCGGGAGTTCCGCGGCTCAACCGAGCAACGTGCCCAGCCCCGGTATCATTTGCAGGACGCGTTTGATTTTCAGGCTTTTCTCGCCACACAATATTTCCTGGCGCCGGCCCGTGGGACGGCCACGGCAGACCTCACCGCACTCACTGCGCACTACCCGCTTTTTCGCTTTCACAGCCCACAGCCGCAGGGGACGCGCGCATCCACGCCCGGAGGCAGCAGCTATCAGTATGCGAGCGGTTTTGCGCTGACTCACGCATGGGTGAGCGGTGCGCTGCTCAATGGCCCTGTCACTATCGAGATCCTCAATGGCAGCACAGTGATCGACATCATCGATATCGTGCCGGAAGCCGATGGCACAGTCGATCTGGTCACGCCATTGCCCGTCACGACGGCGCCCTTGGTCTCAGTCCGGCTGCAGACAGATCTGCGCATGCAATCTTCGGACGGGAGTCTCGAGATCGAGCTCACTGAGCTCCTTGATTACAAGCCCGAGACACAAGACGCCTATTTGCTGCTCCGTTGCGCTGCCGCTATCCTGAGCGCACCGGACGGCCATGGCAGCCAGGAATCGGGATCTCGCAGCATCTGGGAGAGCTATCGCGATACCGGCGCTGTGCTCAATCGGCACGGTCTCGCCGGATTGGCCAGCCATCCTGTCACTGTCAATGACAATGCTGTATTTGAGGCCGCGCGGCAGATGTCCCATTTGGTGCGGTGCATACCGCGCCGCCAATTCGCCGGCTACGCCGTGGTGGGTGGGAAGAGTATCCTCTGGTTTCGGCGCTATGCCATGGGCATGTCGCACACCGTCCCGCTGGATTCCTTCCACGGCATCGCGCCGTCGCGCGCGGATATTCCATCGGGCGAGCTGGTGCCGGGACGCACGTATATCGTCCAGGCCGGCGGCATGGTCACGTATGACGGACGGGATTATCGCGCCGGCCAGACATTCACGTCGCTCGCCGGCAAGACCGAATATGCCGGCGGCGGGACCGTCCGCGAGTATGATGGTATCCGCCACACCGCCGATCATGCCGGACAAACCAACGAGTGGCTGGTCGGATTCCAATTCAAGCCATATCACACATCCGACTCGTCGATCTGGAAGCCAGACTCCTATTCCGACTATTGGCCGCTCGTCAACCGATGCCATTTTTACAGCCCCGAGATCGCCAATGACGCGCCGCTTCTCTGGCACACCAGCTACGGCCAGCGTGTCTCCGGCACATTTGGCGGGGTGCTGAGCCCTGAGTCACCCAGTGGGTACAATTATGCGCGCCTAAACAGCGCATGGCTCGGACGCCAATCCGTCAACCAGATCGAATGCGCACCAGGTGATACGGCATGCGAGCAAACACGGCTCAACTTTTACCGCTCCTGTCGCGTCTACGAGCCGGACCCGGAGATCGAGTCTGCCGTCGAAGAGACGGAGGCTGACGGCACTGAGCTAGTAAAACTCACCTTGACCGGACGTGTCCACCATTGTGCCACCGCGCCAGCATCCATCGCGCAGGATATCAGCTCGTGGGACTTGCCCGCGCTCACAGCCGAGCCGTACCGCTCGGTGGAGAACGCCCTGCGGGACTATTTGGTCCAGCAGGCCAACGGGACGACTTGCCCAGTCCGCAATGGGGACAACGCGGCCAACAGCACCGTCCAGAGCAATCCGGACAATCCAGCCGGGTCATGTTTCCCGCACTGCCTGCTGACCAAGCTCGTGCCGCTACCCTACGACGACGCTAACGACCGCCAGAACAGCCATGACACACCGATTCGTCATGATGTCATGTCGCAGATGGAGCTCTATCTGCGCGCAATGTGCGAGGGTTACGTGGACGGGGTCACATCTGCGGATTACGCCTGCGCCTACGGCAGCTACGGGCTGTATGCGTTCTCGTACGAGAATCTTTGCATGCAGGCTTTGAGCTCACCATGGTTCAAGACTCTACCCTCATCCATCCGCGCGGACGCCCCGCGCGGCTTCGGCCCGCTGCCAAACACCATTTGCTATGCGGAGGTGTTCAACCAATTTTCATCGGCCATCAATCTGCTGACCCGCTGCCGCGTCATGTTGCCATTCACCATCGAATGTCGAACCGCCTCAGGCAGCGCCACGCGCGATGCCACCGGCGCGCTTTGGCCTGCCGGCGTCGAATGTGTCGGCACTGGTGACATAGACGTAGTGTGGAAGGGTCAACCTCCAGATGCTCCCGTCGGCGCATATAGTGCCTGGTCGGATTGCGGGGCCGAGATCAATGTTGTGTCATCCGCCCGAATTCTCGACACGTGCAATGGGACCGCATTCCAAATCAGCACAGACCGGGAGATCGCCCAATACCAAGTCACGCTGGTCGGGGACGCCGTGCAGGCTGTGCCGGAGAGCTGGCGCGACCAGATTGCCAGCATTGGGGGATTCTTGGTGCAGCTCAGCACCTATCGCGACCGCGCATGCCTCACGCCCGCCACCGACGCCAGCGACGCTCTGGAGTGCAGGCTCCCCGGCGATCCGCCCGACACCAACCCACTCTGGGATTATGGAGCAAACAACGGCTGGAAGCTTTGCACCGATGGGTTTATCCTGCAGAACACCACCGAGTGCCTCCTTCTTGACGCCGGAGCGATCGATCCCGGCACACCCGCAGCCGGAGCCTTCCACATGATGCGCCACTCAGGGGGCCGCGAGAACCACGGCATCAGTCTGAGCCAGATCATCGTCACCATTCAATCGGACCCCGGCTTCTACGTCTCGATCCCATTGGTATGATATTTCACGTCACGGCCAGATTTGTGCCCCCGCGCGGCGCGGCAGAACCTCCGCTACCATCCGTTGCACGCCAAGCGCGCAACGCCGTGGGGGCCATCCTACGCGCAGCGCGGGCCGTATCAGTAGGTGATCAGCTATGGCAGACGCCAGCCAAGCGCGATGCGCATCGGGACATTTGTCGCAGGTGCGCTCATTACCGCGCATCGGATGCGCGCTGCGCTCACCCGGACTGTGGTTGCTTCACCCGCCTCAAGACTCACATCGCCACCGAGCGTTGTCCTGCTGGGCTCTGGGGATGAGTTGCGCCGGTCCCGCGTCGCTGCTGCAGCGGGTATGCAGCGCTGCTGCCAACCCTTTTTTTTGAGCTTGTTTCGGTTACTCCCTTACCCTTTTCCCCCCTTTTCGGAACCCTTT
>Ga0208958_1000722_pt1 | contig 38279 bp, 39 predicted proteins | sample RifOxyB1_FD_184032 | JGI IMG/M metagenome (GOLD analysis project Ga0208958, IMG submission 184032) | Soil microbial communities from Rifle, Colorado - Rifle Oxygen_injection B1 (SPAdes) | ecosystem: Environmental > Terrestrial > Deep subsurface > Rock core/Sediment | place: Rifle, Colorado...
TTTAGAACAGCTTTTAGAAGCAGGTGCGCACTTCGGTCATCAAACTCAAAAATGGAATCCTAAAATGAAGCCATATGTTTATGGTGAAAGAAATGGAATCTACATTATTGATTTACAAAAAACAGTTGATCAAGCAAGCAAGGCGTATGAATTTCTTAAAAAGACGGCATCGTCGGGAAAATCTATTTTATTTGTAGGTACTAAAAGACAAGCCTCAGAGACTATGAAAAAAGCAGCTGAAAAATGTGGCGCGTTTTACGTGACTCATCGTTGGTTGGGTGGAATGTTAACAAATTACAAAACTATCTCTCTTTCAATTGATAAGCTTCGTAAAGTTGAAAAAATGAAAGAGACAGGTGACTTTAATCTTTTAACTAAAAAAGAAAGATCAAAAATAGATAAAGACGTTATCAAACTTGAAAGAAACCTTGGTGGTATCAAAAACATGAGAAAGGTTCCAGGTGCTATCTTTATTATTGATCCAGATTGTGAAAGAATTGCGGTTAAAGAAGCTAATAATTTAAAAATTCCAGTTGTCGCTATTACTGATACTAATTGTGATCCAACTGGGATTGATTACGTAGTACCTGGTAATGATGATGCCATTAAATCTATAACTCTTTTTGCAGATTTTTTTTCAGAGTCAGTAGTAGAGGGATCAAGAGGTATTAAACGTGATAAGACATCTGATGAATTCCTAAAGGACTCTTCATTAGAGAGCGAAATTATATCAAAATATGAAAATGATATTGATCTAAAAATTGTTGACGAAGAAGAAGTTGAAGAATTATAGAAATAGAACTATCTAGCGAAAAGGATGAAGATATGAGTTTTACTGCAAACGATGTTAAAGATTTAAGAGAGAAAACTGGTGCCGGTATGATGGATTGTAAGAAAGCCTTAGTAGAATGCAAGGGCAATATGGATGATGCTGTTGATTATCTACGAAAGAAAGGTTTAGCAGCGGCACAAAAAAAGCAAGGTCGAATTGCAGCAGAGGGTATTATTGGATCTTATATTCATATGAATAGCAAGATTGGAGTAATCGTTGAAGTCAATTGTGAAACTGACTTTGTTGCTAAAAATCCTGAGTTTCAAAACTTTGCCCACGATGTAGCAATGCATATTGCTGCAGCTGATCCAAAATTTGTTAGAGATGATGAAATGGATGCAAATTTTAAAAACAAAGAAGCAGAAATTTATGCAGCTCAATTAAAAGAACAAGGTAAACCTGATAAAATGATTCCTAAAATTGTTGAAGGAAAATTAAGCAAACTAGCTGAAGAGGTTTGTCTTTATAATCAGAAATTTGTTAAAAACCCTGACAAAACAGTTAATGATTTAATTAACGAACTTACATTAAAAATTGGTGAGAAGATTTCTGTTAGAAGATTTTATAAATTCGTTGTGGGAGAAGGGATGAAGAAGAGAGAGGATAATTTAGCAGCAGAAATAGCTGCAATGACAAAATAATTAAAAACCCTGAAGGGACTTTATAGTCCCTTTTTTTTCGTCTGGAGATCTAAATGAAATATAAAAGAATATTATTAAAATTGTCCGGAGAAGCTTTAGCGGGGGAAGATCGTTTTGGAATAAACCCAGATATGCTTAAATTATTTACTAGAGAAATCAAAACTTTATATAACATGGGTGTTGAAATCGCGATTGTTATTGGAGGAGGAAATATTCATAGAGGAATGGCCGGTTCAAAAGCTTCTGGTATGGATAGAACGACTTCAGATCATATGGGAATGCTTGGAACAATTATTAATTCACTCGCTCTACAAGATAGTTTAGAAAGAGAAAATATATATACGCGAGTAATGTCTGCAATTCAAATTAGTCGAATTGCAGAACCATACATCAGAAGAAGGGCTATTAGACATTTAGAAAAACGTAGGGTTATTATTTTTGCTGCAGGTACTGGAAATCCCTATTTTACAACAGATACTGCTGCAGCACTTCGGGCCAATGAAATTGATGCTGAAATTATTATGAAAGCTACTAAGGTGGATGGTGTCTATGACAAAGATCCAATGATTCATAAAGATGCAGTTAAATACGATACCCTAAGTTATATCGATGTTTTAAAGAATAAACTTAAGGTTATGGACTCTACCGCAGTAAGCCTTTGCATGGATAACGATATTGAAATATTGGTTTTTAACGTCTTTCAGGCTAATAATATGCAAAGAGCCGTAATGGGTGAGAAAATTGGTACTTTGGTGACCAAGTAGACTTGAAAAAACATATTATCTTTAGGATAATTGTGGAAGTTTGTTATGAAGGAGTATTTGAATGTGGAATAAAATGAAGAATAGTGTAAATGCCTCTATGGAAAAAACCATAGATTCCCTTAAGCATCAACTCACAAGAATTAGAACAGGAAGGGCATCGGACTCCGTTCTCGATGGAATAACTGTGGATTACTATGGGATGTCTTCCCCAATTAAACAAGTGGGACAAGTGAGCATTCCTGAAGCCAGATTATTACAAATTCAGCCTTACGACAAAACCATGATTCCTGCTATTGAAAAGTCTATATTAGCAGCTAATATTGGAGTAACGCCATCCAATGATGGTAACTTGATTCGCGTTCCATTCCCGGCATTAACCGAAGAAAAGCGAAAGCAACAGGTAAAGGAAGTTAAAAAAGTTGCTGAGGAAGCTAAAGTGGCAGTTAGAAATGTAAGGCGAGATCAAAATGAATTGGTAAAAAAAGCTGAAAAAGACAAAACAATATCAGAGGACGAATCAAAAAAAGTTCAAAAAGAAATTCAAGACGTAACTGATAAGTACATCAAAATTATTGATGAAGTTATAAAACTAAAAGAACAAGAGATCATGACGATTTGATGATCACCAACTCAGTAAAAAACTCTGCACCGTCGTTTCATGCGGCAATTATTATGGATGGTAATGGCCGATGGGCTAAAGAAAGAGGGCATCCACGCTTTTGGGGGCATATTCGAGGAGCTGCGGTTGCTAGCAAAATTATCGAAGAAGCAGTCAATTTAAAATTAAAAGCCATAACTTTGTTTTCTTTTTCTACGGAAAATTGGTCAAGGCCAGAAATCGAAATAAGAGTTTTGTTTAAACTCCTGGGGAAATTTATTTTAAAGGAAAAAAAAAGGGCTTTGGATAAAAAAATTAAATTTAGAGTTATCGGTGATCTAACAGGTCTGCCGTTGGAAACGGTAAAAATTATTCGTGAAATGGAAGATCTGACCAAAGATTTTGGTGGGTTAAAACTTACTTTAGCATTTGGATATGGTGGTAGGGCAGAAATTTTATCCGCGGTTAATTTACACATAAAAAATAATCCGGGTCAGGAAATGGACTTGGAGAAGCTTGAGAAAAATTTTTTTGCTCCTGATCTTGGTGATGTTGATTTTCTTATAAGAACAGGAGGAGATCATCGAGTTTCTAATTTTCTACTTTGGCAATTAGCTTACGCAGAATTATTTTTTTTGGATACCAAATGGCCAGAATTTGCGCCAAGTAACCTGAGAAATGTTTATAATCAATTTTTAAAGCGAGAACGAAGATTTGGGTTTATAGATGCAACTAGTGAGCTAAAAAAGGTTTCACAATTGGCGGTCGAAAATAAGACGATACTAGGAACTAAAAATGGTAAGTGAAATGTCTAATACAACAAAAAGAATTTTAGCTGCAGTGATTCTCCTGTCGATATTGCTTTTTGTTTTTTTCTTAGGACAAAACGTTTTTATATTTTTTTTAATACTGATTGGACTTTTTTTAATCGATGAAACAGTCGTTAATATATTTAAATGTAAACGACATTCAGTTACTTACTTTTTTAACGTATTTTTTTACTTATTATCTACAAATATCGTCTTGCATTCCTATTATGTTCCATATAATTTGTTTTATATTGAATATTTGAACTCGGACATTTGGTGGCCTGCTTTAAAATCTAACTTTCTTTTGGAAAGTATTTTCTATGGAATTGTGACGACTGCAATTGTGGTTAATTTCTTGGCGTTGATTTACCTTTTTTTTGAACCAATAGGCGATTTATTTGTCGTAAACTGGCTTAAAAAAATAAAAATATTTTGGGGATTTTATTTTTTTTTGAATATTGTACTGTTTATTTTTTTGGTAATTTTAGCAAGAGAGACTTGGATTCATAGCTTAGCTCTCCTTTTTATCTTATGTTTCGGGACCGATACAGGGGCATGGTTTTTTGGTAAAAGATTTGGAAAAAACAAATTGTGGCCGTCAGTAAGCCCCAACAAAACTATTGAGGGTTTAATAGGCGGAGTTTTTTTATCAGGTGTTTTGGCAACCATTTATTATGTATGTTTTTTTGAATTTACTACACTGATATTTGTGGCACTTTTTCCATTATTGGGTGCAGTGTCGCATTTAGGTGATTTATTTCAATCAAAAATAAAGAGGCAGTGTGGTGTAAAAAATAGTTCTTCGTTGATTCCTGGCCATGGTGGAGTGTATGATAGGTTGGACAGTGTTTTATTTCTCACCCCTTTTTATTTAGTGGTTATATTTTACCACAGCATTTTTTAAGGACGTTTATGTTTAATTACCTTCAAGCGATTATTATTTTTATTTTATTTTTAGGTCCCTTGATTTTTTTTCATGAACTAGGACATTTTTTAGTCGCAAGATTATTCGGTGTGAGAGTAGAGGTTTTTTCGTTGGGTTTTGGACCTAAATTGTTAAAATTCAAGAAGGGATTTACAGAATATGCCATATCGTTAATTCCTTTGGGTGGGTATGTAAAAATGTTTGGTGATGATCCATTGAACAAGGAAGGTATAAGGGAAGAGGATAAAAAATATAGTTTTGTTTATCAAGGTAAACTTGCTAGGTTTTGGATAATTTTTGGAGGACCGCTTGCCAATTTTTTATTGGCCTATTTTATTTTTGTTTCCTTGTTATTGGTAGGAGAGCGGTTACCAGAAATTAGATTTGGTATGGTAACTGAGGAGTCTCAATTTTATACTTACGGGATTAGATCGGGTGATATCCTAAGAAAAATAAATGGCAAGGAAGTTGTGAGCCCTTCTGACATGATGCTTGAGGGAAAAAATAAGATTGAAACTATTACCGTTGAACGGTTGATAGAAACTAAAGTTTTGCCAATCAATATCCAAGCAGAAACTTTTTTTAGTGAATTTGGTCAGTATTCACCAGTACTAAGGAAGCCTATTTTGCTTGATAAAAGTGGCAAATCTTACGTGTTAAGTTTGCATGAAAAAGAAGTTAATTGGAAGATATCTTTGGAAGCCGTAGCGCAAAACTTCACTCATTATGATTTTTATATTTTCCCAATTGAAAAGTTTGACGAAAATGAGTCAAATATTAAACTCGGTTCAGAATATAAAAAGTTACCCATAACCTGGACTAACTCTCAGAATTTTTTTGAGCTTTTATCCAACGCTGGCTATAAAGCAATGGATTTAAGAATAAAGAATATTATGATGAATAGTCCTGCCGATATAGCGGGTTTTAAAGCGGGTGATGTATTGGTTTCGGTTAACGGTGAGCAATTATACTCATTTGAACATCTAAAACTTAAACTACAAACGATTGAGAATTCAAAACCGTTATTGTTGGCAGTTTGGCGTAACGAAGAATTAATAACGAAGTCAATCAAGCCGGAAATTGTGAAAGCTGACGGCAAAGAAAGTAAAAGAATTGGGGTTGAAAGTAATATGCAAATCCTTTCTGCCAATTATATTTTCACAAAACCCAGTAGTGTTATCGAGGCACTCCAAAGAGCTTTTTCTAAAACCATTGGTAGCATTACAGCTGTGACAGATGGTTTTAAGAAATTGGTGACAAAGGAGGTTTCTCTAAAAAGTGTCGGAGGACCTATCGCTATTGCTCAAGCAGCTACAGAGTCATTTAATACGTCTTTATCCTATTTTTTTCAAATAATGGCATTAATCTCGGTTAATCTTGGTGTAATTAACCTCTTTCCGATTCCTATTTTGGATGGGGGACATCTTATGTTTATTTTTATAGAGATTTTTAATCGAGGACCAGTATCGAGAAGAAAATTGGAAATTGCTCAGCAGTTTGGATTATCTTTTTTGTTGTTATTAATGGTCTTAGCGCTATTTAACGATTTTTCCAGAATTTTTTAAAAGATGACTTGGCTTTATACAGATACTACTAATCACGTTGTTTTGGGAATTCTATCGGAAAAATTCGAATGGATTGAATATATAGAAATTTTTAATCAAAAAAGTACAGCGGATTTGCATTTTTTGATAAATGAAATACTTCAAAAGCATAAACTAAATTTTACAAAGCTGGACGGTTATCTTTTCGCCGCAGGGCCTGGTTCTTATACTGGAATGAGAGTCTCTGAAGGCATTGCTCAAGTCTTAGAGTGGCAAAACATCAATGTTTATTCTTTTTACCATTATGAAATACCGAAAATAATTGGTGATTCTTCCGGGGTATGGTTCTCAGAAGCCTTTAAGGGAGAGTATTTTTTATTTAATTGTGAAACAGATGAAATAGAGCTGGTGAGTAAGGAAATTTTTGTAAAACGCATTAATGATTTAGAAATTAATGCATTTACTCATTTCAAAAATGACTATACGGATTCTTTAATAAAGTTCCCTTCAAAAGTAATCTTAACAGGCGAGAAGGTAAAAAGTACTCCACAGAAAATATTTTCGCATATAGTTTCTCGGAAAAAACGCGTGGAACCCTTATATTACCGGAGCGAAGACAAAGAATTTATTCCGGCAAAAAAATGACTTTTTAGAGACCTGTTGATAATCTAGGGTATGATAAATACTTACCTGCCTTGGAAATTTCATTTCCCATTTTTTATCTTATGCTTTCTATTTTTTGAGCTACTTGGAATCTACTTCGCTGGTATAATTGCTTTTGTATATTTAGCAATAGCATGGTTGTTTCGCACTGAAGAGATTTTGGAACAATATGACCTTAAACCAGAAAATTTGGTAACTCCATTTGCTGGAAAAATTAAAAAAATTAGCTATGTAAAACATGTGTTTATTCCAGAAAATTATTTATGTCTTGAGCTCCGTTATAACTTGATTAAAGGTTTAGGAATATATTTTCCGAAGACATTAGAAGTTTATGATATTGTGAAAAATGAAAATGAAGTATTTATCAATCTCAAAAGTGATAACGATGAAAGCTTAATTATTCATTTTAAAAAAAATTTTTTTGGGTTTTTGCCGAAACTTTGGGTTTATCCCGGCGACCGAGGTAAAAGAGGGGTCACCATGGGGTATTTTCCTTGGGGAGGAAAACTATTTTTTTATATTTCGGATAATTATATTTTAAATAGCAACGAAAATTGCTTATTATTAGGCGGTAGAACTAGCATCGCAACTCTACTAAAGGATAATGAAATTGAAAAAGCTTAAGAAGTTTCACCATACAATAAATAAAAAAATTATTATCGATAAGAGAAAGTTTGCCTTTTTTCTCCCGAATGTTTTTACAGCTTTAAATTTAGCATGTGGTTTTTTAGTGATAATTCTTACCGTAAGTGAAAAATTTTATTATGCAGGCTTAACTCTTGTACTTGGGAGTGTTTTCGATATGGTGGATGGTCGCATAGCTAGATTAACGGGGACTCAAAGTAATTTTGGAGAACAATTTGATTCCATGAGCGATGTTGTAACTTTTGGAGTTGCCCCGAGCATAATGATTTATTATCGATTTTGCCAAGGATATGGTCGGTTAGGGTTAGTTGTAGCATTTCTTTTTTTATTATGTAGTGCTTTAAGACTTGCCAGGTTTAATGCCAACATTGATAGAGTCCACCCAAATTTTTTTCAAGGCCTTCCTACTCCAGTGGCTGCTTTGGCTCTAGGGGGGTATGTGCTTTTGTCTACTGAGTTGTTATTTATTAATGATATTTCGCTGGTAGCGATGGCGTACTCGGTTTTTTATTCATTTTTGATGATCTCCAACATACCATTTTGTTCCTTTAAAAAATCCGAATGGATGAGAATGCATAAAAAAAGAGTTTTAATTATTATTTTTCTAATAATTGCAGTAACATTTATCTATGAGCAATTTATGATTCCAGCTGTAATATTGATATACGTTACTAGCTCATTAATTTATTTTTTTACGCATCGAGGGGAGCTCAAGGATGTCTTTGATTGGGAAAATGATTAATTGGTATAAGTGTTGGGGATTATCATTTCTTTTAACCTTTTCAAGTAATCTATTCTGTGCAGATTTTAGTCAATTTATAATGGGACAAACGCCAGATCCAGATAAAGATATGGAAAAAACTTACAAGAATGTTGAAACCAATACAACATTCTTGCCAGAGAATGCTAAAACAGTTGATTTTTCAAAAACAGATAAAAAATCTCCTTTTATAAGTGGTTACGATGATCAGCTGATGGAGAAAAAATTAGATAAGAATACCCCAGATGTAGGAGTCACTCCTCTTGGCACTTTTAATAACGCCGAAAATTATTTAGAACATGATATGCAAATTCTTCTACATGATATCGAGATGAAAGGAAAAAAATCGATATCGCTTAATTATTACAAGGATACTTTTGATTATGTTTCAAAAGGAGATGTTTTTAATAAAGTGTATCGAGATGATCCTAAGTCTTATAACCCGGGAACACTACAAATAGCTTACAACTATTTTTATGTGAAGAAAGAGTACTTGGATTGCTTTGTCGGTGCAAACATCGGATTTGGTTATAATCAAGGTCCCGGGGTATTTATATATTCTCGTGAAGTATCAGATGTAACCTTTCGCTTAGTAACATTCCCAACAGATTTTTCGATAGGTTTTGGCTTAAGACCCGGGAAATGGCTTAAACTTAATTTGGAGGGAGGACCATCAGCTATGGGACTTTATCAATCTCGATCAGATCGCGATGCGGGTGAATATGGGAAGAGACGGAGACAAGTTGGTTTTGGTTATTATGGTCAAGGATCTTTAAAAATAAGCATGAGTAATATTTTCCCTAAATATTATCATAGTCTCTATTATGGAATGAATTTAACTAAAGTTTGGTTAAATGTTTTGGCGAGATATCATAACTACTCAAACTTTCAAGATGATATTCAGATTTCAGGAGCCTCTCTTGGGGTAGGTTTTTCGTTTGAGTCTTTTTGATATTTCACAATTATTAATGTAGTAAGATATCATGTCTTATTCTTATAAAATTAAATTAGCATATAAGGGTACAGGATATTTTGGCTGGCAAGTGCAGACTAAGGGGCAATGTAAAACTATTCAAGGTGAGTTGGATAAGGCCCTAAAAATAATTGCTAAGTCTGATGATGTTAAATCCCTTGGTGCAAGCAGAACCGATGCTGGGGTACATGCCTTGGGGCAGGTCGCGAGAATCACTATTCCCATAAAAATACCTGAAAAGGGAATTATAAATGGCATTAATAGTGTGATTGATCCTGCTATTCAAGTGATTGACTGCCAGTGTGTAAATGGCAAGTTTAATCCGATAAGTGAGGCGATTTCTAAAGAGTATTTATATTATTTTACTAACCAAAAAAAACCATTTCCTTTTAATCTGGACTATTTTGGCAACATTAGCTTTGAGTTGGATTTTCAAAAAATGCATTCAGCTTTAAAATGTTTCGCTGGTAAAAAAGATTTTTTAAATTTCAGGTGCGTTGGAACTGAGACACCTGACACCATTAGAGAAATTTTTGAAATAGAATTAACGCAACATCATATAAGTGAAATGTTAAATATAATACCGTCTAAATATTATATGCTTCGCATAAAAGGTGACGGTTTTTTAAAACAAATGGTGCGGTTAATTGTTGGGGCTATTTGGGCTGTGGGGCGGGGCAAACTTGTCGAAAGTGAGCTGCATAATGCTTTTGATGGTGAACCTAAAAAGCACTATGGGTTAGTTGCCCCTGCGGAAGGGCTTTATCTTAATAAAATTGAATACAAGGATGGTTTTTAGCGCACCAATATATTTCTTGACAAAATCAATCAGGTTTGACTTTTTCAAGCTTTCTAGTTATCTTGCACGTCAATAAGTATTTTATTATTAAGTTATTTAAAGAGGTAGAAATTTATGTCTTACAAAGTTGTTGTGATTAATAGTTGTACAAAGAAAGTATGTTTTGACTTTGAAAAATTGGATTTATCATCACAAGTAGAAAAACAAGTCAAAGAAAAGCAAAAAAGTTCAAATATAAAAGGATTTAGAGCAGGTAAGGCTCCCATCGATGTTGTGAAAAAGCTATATGGTGGACAAATTGAAACTGATGCCCTTAATGCGTTTATACAAAAGGAATTTTTTGATGCGATTACCAAAGAAAATTTGAAAGTCGTTGGATATCCATCATTCGAAAATATGAAATATGTAGCGGGAGAAAAAATTTCATTTGATGCAATAGTTGAACTTTTTCCTGAATTCGAATTAAAAGACATGGGTTCGCTGGCATTTACTAAAGAAAAAGTTGTTCTTAGTGATGATGAAATTGAAAAAGTTAAAAAAAGTTATTTGGAATCAAAGGCTGAGATTGTAACAATTGAAGATACCGATAAGACGTTAGAAAAAGGATATATTGCAATTATTAATTTTGAAGGTGTTAAAGCAAACAATGAGCGTCCAGAAAATATGAAGGGTAAAGAATACTCTTTGGAGATTGGTTCTAATAGTTTTATACCAGGATTTGAAGAGCAAATGATTGGTATGAAAAAGGGTGAGAAGAGGAATTTATCAGTTACTTTTCCTATGGACTATCACGCCGAAGATTTAAAGGATGCCAAAGTTACTTTTGAAGTAGAACTATTGGAAATTAAGGAAAAAAAATTACCAGAATTCAGTGATGAACTTGCTAAAGAATTTAAGTATGAATCTATGCAAGATTTTTATGAAAAAACTAAAAAGAACTTAATGTATCAAAAAGAAAGAAAGGCAAAAGAAAAATTACATCAAGAAGTATTAGAAAAATTAGTAGAGGATAATAGTTTTGATGTTCCGAAAGCTATGCTGGCTGAACAACTTAAATATTTGAAAGAAGATATGACTAAAAATTTAAAATATCAGGGTTTCAACGAAAATATGGTTAATGATTATTTGGATAAGTGGGCCGGTGATCTAGATAAGAAAGCGAAGTTTCAAGTATCTTCAGGACTTATTTTAGACAAATTAGCCAATAAATATGGAATTGAAGCAGGTGATGCTGATTTTGAAAAAAAGATTGAAGAGACTGCAGATCAATCAGGAATGGATAAAGAACAGATTCGAAGTTACTATTCAGAAAAAAATATTAAAAAAAATCTCATGTTTGCCATCAGAGAAGAAAAGACTTTTGAACAACTTATTTCTGAATTGAATGTATCTGAATTTTAACTCTTGATCTGGTTTTTAATTTTTTCATACTCCGGCAAGATTTCGTTCATGGATTCATAGAAATGATTCATCTCATCTTTTGATCCAAGTGAGATACGGAGGAAATCAGGCATTTCGTTAGCAATTAATGGTCTAACTATAACACCTCGATTTAAGAGCATTTCAAAAATCCAGTTGCTGGCTTGTTCGCTGCCGGTTTGAATGGTGATAAAATTTGCAACAGATTTAATAGGTTTTAAATTATTTTTTTTCAAGAATCTAAACGCTTCGTGATATCGTTTTTCATTATTTTTAAGCGTTTTTTTAAGATGTGGACTATCTTTTAAGGCAGCACAGGCACCCAATTGGGCAATTAGATTGGGTTCAAATGGAAGTTTAATTTTAGTTAAATTTTCGATTAAGCCTTCGTGGGCAAATCCATAACCTACTCGAATTCCAGCTAATCCATAGGCTTTGGAAAAGGTTCTAAGGGTTATGACGTTGTCATAACGGTAGTCCATGGAATCAGGATAGTCTTCCTGCCCTTGGGCAAATTCAAAATACGCTTCATCCAGTATGACTAATGCATGACTGGGGACAAACTTCATTAGATAATCAAATTCTTCCTTAGTAATATAAGTACCGGTTGGATTGTTTGGGTTAGCAATATAAATGATCTTGGTATTTTGATGAATTTGAGCAGCAATTTTTTTCACATCAAAACGAAAATCTTCAGTAAGTGGAGTGGTTATAAGTTTAGAGCCCGATCCACGTGCCAAAACAAAAAAACCAATAAAAGTTTTCTCCGAAGTTAATATCTCATCTCCGGGTCTTACAAAAGTACGAAAGATATTGGCCATAATGCCTTCGGAGCCGTTACCCAGAATGATATTTTCTCTCTTTAATTTATAGAGATCACTTAACATAGTTTTCAGTTGATAGGCGTGCATATCAGGATACTGGTGAAGATCCCATAGCCCTTGTGTCATTGCTTTAATAGCGTATGGGGAAGGACCAAGCGGGTTTTCATTACTAGCTATTTTGGAAATTTTGGTGAGCCCTTTTTCTCTCGCAAGCTCGGTAGCAGGTTTTCCTGCTTGATATGGTTTTAAATTTTGGATGTAAGGCGGTACCAATTCTGCGTGCTTGAAGTGACCTTTTGAATTCATATTTTCCTCTTTAGAGTCGTTTTTTTTCAACTTATAGCATATAATCTGTCTGTCCAACAAATTGATGTAATTTCAGGATTGACGCACGGAGCATGAGATATTTAGATTTAATAATAAAATACGATGTAACAGGTCCTAGGTACACTAGCTATCCACCACTTCCCTGTTGGGAAAATCCACCTACGCAAGATGAATGGCCAACTCATATAAATCAAGGGAAAGATGTTGATTTATATGTTCATATTCCTTTTTGTAAAAATATTTGTCATTACTGTGGATGTAATAGAATTAAATTATGTGAAGAAATCGATCTTGAGAAATATATAAGTTATTTATTAAAAGAATGGGAATTATATAAAAAGAAATGTCCGCTTTTGAGAATCAATTCTCTTCATTTAGGTGGAGGTTCGCCTAGTATTTTGTCTGTTTCACAGCTAGATAAATTGTTAAGTGACTTACTTAAAGATTTGGATAAATCAAAATTAAATGGTTCTATTGAAATTGATCCAAGAAATGTAAGCAGTTTGCAGTTGCAAAAGATTTTTGATTACGGAATTCGCCGATTATCATTTGGTATTCAGGATTTTGATCAAGTAGTACAAGAGAAAATAGGTCGAATTCAGCCATTTGAAGATGTTGCTGAAGTTTTGAAACAAGCTAGAATGATTGGTTTTAGGGATATTAATTTTGATCTAATTTACGGACTTCCAGGCCAAAATATTCAAAAGATAGAAGAAACGTTTAAAAAAGTAATTACGCTCAGGCCAGACACTATAGCATTTTATAGTTTTGCGTTTGTTCCGCATTTTGCTATCAACCAAAATAACATTCTATCTAGCGATTTGTTACAAGGAATTGAAAAATGGAAATTATTGGAAACGGGAAGGAACTTGTTATTTAAGTCCGGATATCGGGAAGTTGGAATGGATCATTATGCGCTGGAAGATTCCTTATTGTTTAAAGCGCTAGAAAATGGAAATTTGCATAGAAATTTTATGGGTTATGTAAATCATAAGGTGGATACAGTGATTGGTCTTGGTTTTAGTGCGATATCTTCAACCCCAAAAAGCTTTGCGCAAAACTCAAAAGATTTTTCACAATATTATAATTTAATTGATAAAGGGATGATTCCTTTTATCAAAGGACATATAAAAACGGATGATGATTTAAAAATCGAAGGTATAATTCACGAGGTTATGTGTAAACAAAAACTTAAATTAAAGTCTATTGATATTGCCAAAGTCCAAGCTTTTATCAATGATAAACTTATGAAAATTGAAGGAGATCAAGTCATAATACTTGAGGAAGGAAAGTCATTTTTAAGAAATATATGTATGCAATTTGATAAAAGGTTATCGGTTATGCCTGAAAATGTTAAATTTAGTCGAACTATTTAGGAAACTTTATGAAACTAATTAAAGAAAGCTTTCGCGAAGCGTTTCAAATATTACGAAAAGATAAAATAGTATTATTACTATCAATTATTCCGTTATTAATTGGTATATTTTTATATGGTCTCGTGGGTGGGTGGTTGTTCAATCTTATTATGGGATCAGGAAAACAATGGGTAATGGATAAAATTTCCGAGGGGACGATTGGCACAGTAGCTTATTATTTTTTAGTGACTTTAGTTACGATTGTACTGCTAGTTGCAGTTAATTATTCCTTTGTATTGGTAGTTTCTTTGATTGCCTGCCCTTTTAATGACTTAATTTCTTCTAGAGTATCTAAACATATCAACCAAGAACTCAAAGATACACTTTCTTCTTCGATAAGAAGTATGCTTAATAAGTTGTTTGCGACCTTGCTAAATGAGAGTAAGAAAATAATTTTAATAGTTATTTTATCTATTTGTAGTTTTTTATTAAGTTTTATTCCATTACTTATACCGCTTAGTTTTTTGCTTTCTGCTATGTTGTTAAGTATTACTTTTATAGACTATAATTGGTCTAGAGATAATTTGAATCTTGGTAGATGTTTGAATAATTATAGAGCATTATTTTTTAATTATACTTTATCAGGAATACTTTTTTTGTTTGTATTATCAATACCCGTCATAAACCTTTTTTGTTATCCACTTGCCGTTATTTATTATAGCGTAATCTACACCCGAAATAGTTTGGGGTATGTTGCAAAGACGGGTAATTAATGGAAACTTTTCTCATAAAAGGACCTTCGACAGATCAGGAAGTGGTATCTAGCTTTCCCCTCATACATCTGATAAAAGAAAGAAACCCTGATGCCAAAATTTCAATTGTCTTAGATGAGGGGCAAAATAATTTATATAACTTTTTATCTTTTAAAGTAGATGTTTTCTTTTTACCTGAATCCAAGTCAAATCTCATTGGTGTTCATCATTTTGCAGTTAATCTTTTGGAAGTATTTAATGTTGACATTTTTATAGATTTAGAAAATTCTCTGAAGTCTTCTTTTTTGGGTTTTTCATTCAAGGCTAAACACAAACTTGGTTATAAGAAAGGCATGAATTCCATTTTCCTGTCACATAAACTGGAAAGTGATGATAAAAAATCAAATGAAAATGATGACGAAAAATTTTTAAAATTATTTAGTTCTTACGTAAACAAGGATTATCTTGATTATAAGGTAAAAACTTTTCTGGAATACAAATCTAAGTTAGATGAAAAAAAGAATCGGGAAATTCTAGTCGTTTTAAGTAATACTGTAGATTATAAAAATGAATTACTTAAGTTGTTTTTAGAGTTCGAGAAAAAAAATTTTTCAATTTCTCTTATCAACAAAGTTAACTTAATTGATAGTGGAGATTTCTTAAAGGAACTAAAAGCGCAAAATTCAAGTAATAGCTTTATGCCCAAAAACTTTTTAACTTTTGCAGAATTACAGGTAGGTATTATTGAATCAGCAATAGTCATTACAGACATTGAATGGGTTAGTTTCATATCTGCATATTTGGGACGAGATTCTTTTTTACTCTCAAGGAGTAACAAGGATATGCCAAAATTTAGGTATTTTGAATCTTCTCCTATGAGAATATCGTTTGAAAGTGGTTCTATTATTTTAAACATGGAAAAAGAGAATCAAAAAGTTAGCGACATAAAAGGGTTGGTTGATTTTATTCATAAGTTTTTGGATTTGAAATTATAAACTGGGTTTTTGGTGCTTAAACAGTGACTCCTATAGCCCATATTTTTCAAGGATGATCAGGTTTCGTTTGTATTGATCATCGTTAAGTTGCATATAACCTACTTGCCCAACCATACCGGGCGCTACTTCCATAAAAAAGTTCACAAAATCACGCAGGTTTTTCTTTTGTTTTAATTTTTCAGTATTGATGTAAAGATAAAAAGTGCGGGTTAACGGTTTATAGGTACCATTGCCGATCGACATCATATTTGGTACGACACTAAGATTATTTTGATGGGAGAGAGCTACTGCTTTTAATTTGTTTTGGTTGTTATTAAAATGCGCGTAACTTAGATACCCCAAGGCATCGATTTCTTCAGCTACGTTAGTGGCGAGGACCTGGTCATTCTCGCTTTTGATATAGTCATTTCGGGATGCTTGCGGATTGCTGCTATTGATAGCCTTCATAAAGTAATTATAAGTTCCTGAATCAGCACTCGGCCCAAATAATTTTATTATTCTATCTGGCCAGTTGGGACGAATATCACTCCATTTTAAAATTTTACTTTCGCTGTTCCAAATCTGGGATAGGTCTTGGGTGGTCATTTCATTTGCCCAGGTGTTTTTCTTGTTAACGACTATCGTAATTCCATCATATGCGATAGGTAATTCGACAAAGTTTACATTATTGGTCTTGGCCAGAATTGCTTCTTCGGTATTAATTGTCCGGGATGCATTGTTGATGTCTGTTTCGTCAGCGCAGAATTTTTTAAATCCACCACTCGTTTTTGAATCACTAATGTTTATTTTTGTCTTTGGATTTATCTTATTATATTCTTTTGCAATGGCTTTAGAAATCGGAAACACTGTAGACGAACCGTCTACGTTTATTATTTCTTTTGAATTTGGAGTGCACGATATTGTAATGAATGAGATAAGCCAACCGACGGCGTAGATTTTGTAAGTCATTGGTTTACCTCTTGGGCTGAAAGAGAAATATCGAAACCTCTTTTCTTGTAAGCTTCTTCAATTTTTTTAATTTGTTCGGGGTTGAACTTCTGTCCCCTCTGGATTTCGACACATCGGATATCCAGTTGTGCAACCTCGCTAGGATTAAGAGGAACGTTTTTCATTTTCCATCTTATTTCTTTTAAAGCTTGGGGTTCTCCTTGATTTTTTAAAAAGCTATGGATGGAATTTCCAAGCTCAAAGCAAAAGCCCAGCCAGCTAGTTAAAGACGTAAAAATGATAAAAAGAAAAAGTACAGCAAGTTCTCGATAAATGTTTCCGCCGACTCGGTAATTACCTGAGAGCATATTTCTTCGAAGCCCGATACGTGCCATATTGATATCTAATAGTGACTTTTTAGAAAATAAGCGGTAAGTAGTCCAAAATAAATCCCAAATAAAAGTTGATATAACGCCAATTAGATAAATTTTTAAGAACATTTTTTCCTCTTTAAGATCATTCTAAATTATAAAATTAAGTAGCATATAACTTATTATAAATACAAGATCAATGTTTCAAAATTTTTTTAAATCGACTACTATTGTAATTATTTTATGGTTTAAATTTTTGAATGAAAAAAAATCAGCACGGTGTTATACATGGCGTGCGACTAGATTTAGGTATATGAAAAAAAATCCAAATTGCTTTAATAATTTAGTTTGAGTTTTATGTGTGTGGTTTTGATTTGTATTTTTCATGTGGTTCCGATGTAGTTAGTAAATTTCTTGTTCAAAAAGCAAATGTGGATTTTCATTTTTTCGGGAGCTGGCCCTGCTAGCTCCCGTGTTATTTTTTACACACCTAATGTGAAAATTTTATCAGTCAATTTTTTTGTTATCTTTGCTAGAAGAGCATCTTTTATTCTTTTATTAAACTTAAAAACCTATTACGATTAGTAAAGAATTAGTTAATTTTTTTAAGGTGGAGTAATGCAATTTTTAATTCCGGATAAAACGATCGAAAGATTAAGCTTGTACAGAAGACTACTCACTTACGAAAGTGCCTCAGGTAGAGAGAATATTTATTCTCATGAACTGGCTAGATTTGCTAACTTGTCAGCCGTGCAAGTAAGAAGAGATTTGATGTTTTTAGAACATTCAGGTAGCCCCAAGAGTGGTTATCGAGTAAATGAAATTATCGATCAAATTTCAGATTTGCTGGGAAAATCAAAGCGGCAAGAAGTTGCTATTTTTGGAGTTGGTAATTTAGGTAAAGCGATTCTCTCCTATTTTGGTGGGAAAATGCAGGATCTTCCGATTGTAGCTGCCTTTGATAAAAATGAGGAACTAAAAATTAACTCTAATTTGCCTTGTCCAATTTACCATACTTCTAAAGTAAAAGAAGTCTTTGAAAAAAACAATATTGAGATAGTTATTTTAGCGGTACCTGAAAATGAAGCCCAACCTATTGTCGATCTGATTGTTCCCATGGGGGTGCGGGCGATTGTTAATTTTGCCCATATTCCATTGAGGGTTTCTTCTCACGTTTTTGTAGAAAATATTGATATAATGCTTACAATTGAAAAAGCCGCTTATTTTTCTTTGCAAAATAATCATCAAATGCATGAGTTGATCTTACCAAGTATAGAAAGCAGCCTATAATTCAGACCATAGCCTATATATAATCATCGCTTCATTTGGCCATGGATAGTGAGTTTGTGGTAATATCCATTATATTAAATCGGTTATGAATGAGTTTTAAATGAAAGTAAAAATAATTTTGATGATGATGTTAGGCTTTTTGGTCACAGCTTGTTTTATTCTTCGAAATGACAAAATAATAAAAATTGGAACAGGAAGTACCGCGGGGATTTATTACCCGACCGGTAAAGAAATTGCCTCACTTCTAGAAACCATTTTAAATAAAGAAAACGTTAAAGTAGATTATATTAGTACTGGAGGTTCCGTTTATAACATACATGCTGTCCTATCTGGTGATATGGATTTTGGTATAGCCCAGTCGGATAAACAATATTTAGCCTGGAATGGATTTGGTGAATGGGAAAAAAAGGGACCGCAAAAAAAACTGAGATCAATCTTTTCGATTCATCCAGAGAGTGTGCTCTTGATCGCTTCACAGGAGAGTGGGATATATAAAACCATAGATTTGGTAGGTAAGAAAGTTAATTTGGGGAATCCTGGGTCAGGACAATTGGGTAATGCTATGGATGTACTGGAAGCCTATGGCCTTAGTGAAAAAAATATTATTCCAGAATACTTGAATGCTTCGGAAGCAACTGAGCGGTTTTTGAAAGATAGGATAGATGCTTTTTTTTACACGATTGGTAATCCCAACGACGTGGTGCTTGATTTAGTAAAAAAAAATAAGAAAATAAATCTTATTCCGCTAGATAGTGTCTCTATTTCTAGATTGGTTGATAAATATTCATATTATGTAGAGGTAGAGATTCCTCAAAAGATTTACCCCAAAGTTTTAAATATGGATTTAAAAACTTTTGGTGTTAAGGCTACCTTGGTAACGTCTTCGGAAGTGGATGATCATTTGGTGTACCTGCTTACCAAAGCAGTTTTTGATAACTTCGAAAGGTTTAAAAAATCCCATCCTTCTCACGAAAATTTAACTATTGAGAATTGCTTAATGGGATTAACAGCTCCCATCCATGCGGGAGCGCTAAAGTATTATAATGAAAAAAATCTTACGAGGTTTATTCCTAGTGAATTGATTAAGGAGTAGCTACTTGCAGTGTTTTAAGTTTGTGATAAGTGGTAGAGTTCAGGGAGTGTGTTTTCGGGCAAATACTGTCCGTTTTGTTATGAAAACAGATCTAGATATCCGGGGATATGTAAAAAATTTATCGAATGGCGATGTAGAGGTGTTAGCTCAAGGAGATAGTAAGAATTTAGAAATTCTTCACGACTGGTTAAAAAAGGGACCTCCCATGGCAAAAGTTGTCAGCGTAAAGGTTGTCAAAATAGATTCATTTTGTGATTATGATGATTTTAAAATTATATCTTAAGGTTTGTTGTGGGTGAAATAATTGAAAGACCTCCCGTTAATTTAGTAGTTGGTTTTATATATAAAACCAACGAGCAGCTTATAAAAGCAAAAGAAAAGTTGATTATCTGTTATGGAGATTTTGATTTTGAATCACAAGAGCTTCTTTTCAACCACACTACATATTATGTTAAAGAAATGGGTGGGCCGTTGTTTAGACAATTTGCCAGTTTCAAAAATTTAATTTCACCAGAGGATTTACCTGATATTAAAATAAAGACTAACGAAATTGAAGATACATTTCGCGATAATAAATTAGTAAGACAAATTAATCTAGATCCGGGGTATATCTGTGCATCTGCACTTATATTAGCGACTACCAAAAACCATCAACAACGAATCTATTTATCCAAGGGGATATACGGAGAGAGTGAATTATTTTATCAGGACGGGAAATTTAATCATTGGAATTGGACTTATCCAGATTATCAGACCCAGGAATATAAGGATATTTTTATAATTATTAGAGATACCTATGCTAGAAAAATCAAAAATACGTCACATCGATTTATTTAATTTAAGCAATTTGGTCAGGTTAAAATAAATATAATATTTTTCTAAATGAATGTATAATTTGACTGAATAAGACATATTTTGGGGGAGTGCTACGTGAATTTTCAAGGGAAAAGGGCGTTGATAATTGAAGATGAAGAGGAGATTAGGGAGATTTTAAATTTTTATTTGCAGAGCGAAGGTGTAGAGGTGGAAGAGGCTTCTTCTGGAGAGGAGGGGATCCAGAAAGCGCAAAAGGCTAATTTTGATTTAGTAGTTACTGATTTAAGTATGCCTGGAATGAAGGGTGAAAAAGTAATAGAGATCCTTAGAACAATACCAAGTATAGCAAAAATTGTAGTTTCCACTGGAAGCTTAAAATTTGAAGAATCAATAGCTGACGGCACATTATTAAAACCGTTTAACAAAGATGATGTAATCGAAATGTTAAATAAGCTTTTTTCTTAAATTATTTTTTAATCCACACGGCCCAGTCATTTCCGGAATGATAAAGCCGCCAAATGTTTAAATCAGGATGCCAGCTTCTTTGACCTATTTTGACAGCGATTTTGTTATCGATATAGGCGGCATAAAGTCCGTAGGAAGCCTCTTTAATGTATAAAGTAGAGGTAGATTTGATTGCTTGTTGTTTTCTAAGGAGGGTAAGTTTTTTTATATCATCTTTAAGTCCCCAATCAAAAAAATGATCCCAAAAAACACAAGGAGTTCCCGGGTGAGTAAGAATGTATGCATAGCCTTGCATGATTTGGTTTTTATCACCAAAAGGCCAATGGTTTTGAGTTGAGCCTGTATCGTGATTATCAATGAATGTTATTGCCTTCTCTGGCATAATGCCAATAAGTCCAGGGGCTTTTTGTTGTTGATCAATTAGTCGCCAATATTCATTTTCTTTTATGGCAGTTTGGAGGATTCCTTTGGTGGTAAAATCAAAAGCATCCGGTGCATTGCTTACGTCAATGTAGCTAGGCCATATGGAATTAATCCAATTGATTATGCTAGTTCTGTGGGCATCTTGATTGTAGCAGATTTTCTTCCCTGGGCAGCTCCAATCCATATCCGTCCAGTATTCGCCGATGGAATAAATCGGCATAGTGTGCTGGTTAATTTCTCCAATAAAGCGTCCCGAAAAGCCTTTGGCAAAATCAAACCTGAAACCTGCAAATCCTACATCAGTGATAAGCCATTTCATCCAGTCTTTGAGATAATTTAGTATGTATTGGTTGGTAAGATCCAGGTCGTAAGCATAGTTAGTTGCTTCTCCAGTATCTTGAGCACCTTGACCGATGAGTCCATCACCACCTGTAAATGCCCATAGACCCCAATCTGGATTCATAAAAATTGGATTTTCAGGCGTGCCGGCATGTTTGCCACGATGATTAATTACAACGTCAGCGAGGGCATAAACTTTTTTGGATTTTAAATTATCAACTAATTTTTTAAGTTCAAGATAGGTACCATAAGACGTATTTAGATTGTAATACTCCAATGGAATATAGCCTCTTGAGTGAGGATAAATTCCCTCCCCGTTGTAGCCTAGATTGGGAGGAGGAAGCCAGATATAATTGAAACCTGCTGCAGAAATTTCTGATGTGACAGAATTAACAGCATTGTACCACCCTTTCGGATTTGCATAAGATTCCCAGTTAAAACCTTGAAGGATAATGACATCATCTTTGGGATAAGTCTTCCCAGCATAAACGCTAAAGCTGAAAATAAGGCATATCGATACTGCAGATATTTTTAACAAAAAATGAATTTTTTCAAAACCGTAAATTACAGGCGTCATGCGTTAAAAATAATCTAAATCTAACAATATCGCAACAATTCTATTATAAATATGTCTTACATCTGTAAAATATAGTAACGCGCTGCGCTCACGGTCTTTACATTATGTTATTTTGATATTTGATAAATATAAAATATTTAAGTGATTATTTAATTTTCAAAATAGTTGTTAATATAATCTTCAAATGTTTCAGTATCTCCCATTTCCATTTTCTCTTGGAAATTGAATGAATCTATCGCAGCAGTGGTGAATATTTTATGCATATCATCTGTAAGTTTTTGTTGAAGAAAATAATTTTTATAAAGATTGCTTTTATCCAGTCCAAGTTGGAGTAAACTTTCTTGGAGAGTTTCTTTTAGCAGGAGGGCAGAGTAGGTTTTTTCTGGATTATGCAGGTATGTTTTATATAGTTTAAGTGTTTCAGAATATTCATCATCAGTTGCCTTATTAAATAGAATGCTAATAATCTTCAACTCTTCAAAAATTTCTAACGCCCAATCTACTAATTTTATTTCTTTTTTTTCACTTTGAAGAGTAAGGTCTTTGGTTCGTCCAGATAAAACCACCATTTCTTGATTGTATTTTTGGTGGGTTTGGGTTTCATGATTACAGCTTAGACTTTTACGTAAAAGACACCAGGTCAAAAAAATGTCCAAAAATTTTACTTGAGATTCGCCAATTCCGATTGCAAAGAAGGGATTTATATCTACGTTTCTAAATTCGACATATTCAACTCCCCGTTTAAGTAGTGCGGTAGTCGGACGCTCATTGGGAAGAGTTTTTCGCTTGGGTCGGATACTTGAATAATATTCATTTTCTATTTGTAAAATAGAATCACTAATTTGGATTCTATTGCCATTTTGAAAGATACCCAGTTTTTCCCAATTGGGATCTTTAGTTTGAACGGCAAGGCGTAAATCTTCAACGTAATTATCTAAATTCCTGTGACAAATAGCAATTTGGGTGCTGGCCTTGTTTTGATAGCCAAGGTGGCTCATTCTTAAACTAGTAGCATAGGGCAAATAAAGATTTTTATAATTTTCAGACAAAAGCATCTTTTCTGCTTGCTCTTTGGAACTGATAAAATGAGGACAAACGCTGGGTGAGGCCCCGAACAGATAGCTGATCAGCCAGCCATATTGATGAACATTTCTGATGAGATTGAGGTAGCATTCAGATTTGAAATCCTTTATGGATTTTCGACTTTTAAGATGGCTGTGGTACGCTGGCCAAAATTCTTTTGGCATGGAAAAATTATAATGAATTCCAGAAATAGTCTGCATATTGCTGCCGTAACGGTGGTGAAGACCAATGCGATATAATTTTTTAAATTTTCCATTATTTGAATTACCGTAGTCGGCGATTGGAATATGTTGTTTTTCTTGTAAGCAAGGCATACTAAGGGGCCAAAGTTGTTCTTCCCCAATGTTTTTTACTGTAAATACATGAAGATCATTTAAAAACTTAATAAGTTTTTTAGGAGTATTAAAGACTGGTGTGATAAATTCAATCATTGACTCTGAAAAATCAGTAGTGATAAATGGATTAGTGAGGCTTGCACCTAGGCTTGGGGGATGCTTAGTTTGTGCGATGAATCCGTCTGGATTAATTCTTAAACACTCCCTTTCAATTCCCCTTGATATGTTGTTAAGCAGGCAATGATGGTTAGAATGTTCAAAAAAAGAAATATTATCTAATGGTGTTTTTTTCAAATTAAACAACTCAACAAATTATTATAATACATGTATTGTGATATAAAAGATGGGATTAAAAGTCTATGGATAAAGGGTTGGAAATGAAAGTTTTAACATTTTTAGTATTGATTACGCTGGGGGCATGCGCAAGCAATAAATCACCGGAAGTTGAAGCAATTTATTTTTGCAAGACCTTAGAATGGGAGTACATATTTAGAATTTATGAGGATTATAAAATTGCTAGGTGTATGGAGTCGACGAGAATTCGAAATGGCCATCTTATGCTGGATCCCATAGAGAGAACACCTGATATGTGTAAAAAGGCGATAGAAAAAGAAGCCAAGAAAAATCGCTGTTGTCTAATTAGCAAAACTCCTAAATACGGGGAAGTGAGTTTGCCAAAGTGCAAAGATGCAGTAGTTGATTCGCTTTAGGTAAAATTTTTTAAAACTATTTTGTCTTTAATTCGTCTTCGTTTGCTTTGATGAAGGCTCGAATGTCGTTTGACATATCAAGTAGTTTTAACCATTGCTCTTTGTAAAGAGTTACTGGAAATCTTCCCATTCCATAAATGGATAGTGCGCCCTTTTGGCTGACTTTCATGGTGAGACCCTTTGAGCTGGTTTTTTTAAGTGCTTCATTTTCAGCGCGTAGTCTTTCTAATTCAGCTTTAATGTTTTCATCGTTCATCGTTACTCCAATTTAAATAAAAAATGTTATCTAGAGTATTATTTATTAAATAATAGTAATTGTTAAGAGCAAATGCTAGAGTCCGGGTGACTTTAATTCAGTGGTACCGATTGACGCAGCAAGCACAAGAAAGGGGGAGGTTTATGAGCATTAAAGTATGCATTTTTGACCTAGATGGAACCCTTATCGATTCCGGGGATATGATTTTTAAAAGTATTGACCACGCCCTTTCTCCCTGGAATATTAAAATGACTAATGACGATATTGAGATAATCAGAGCAAGAACACCAAGTGAGCTTTTTTCTGGTTATCTAAAAACGCCCGAGGATGAATTAACCGCTCTTAATAGGCTAATCGAGTTTTCCAGTAAACATGCTGAAAAAAGCGTTTTTTATGACGGCATACCTGAGCTTTTGGAAAATTTTAATCAGCATTTTCTTTTAGCTGTATGGACTGGGCGGGACACAGAGTCAGCTAAAAAAATTCTTGAAAAGAATAACATTGATCATTTTTTTAAAATGGTAGTTGGGTGTACTAGTGTTAACAATAATAAGCCATATTCAGAAGGGATTGAATTAATCGCGAAAGAACTAAACGCTACACCCGATGAGATTATTCTTATTGGTGATCATGCCCATGACATTGAAGGAGCACGCCGCTTTGGATGTAAATCAATTCATGTTACATGGAGCAAATATTTAATACCCCTAACTGAAAAAGATCCAAAACCCGATTTAACCTTGACTTCGGTAGAAGACTTGCTGGCGTGGTCAAAAGATATGTAACATTTATGAATACTGTGAAAAAAAGAGGGCCAAATTGTTTGACCCTCTTTTTTAAGTATACTTAAAAAAATAAAAACTTATTTATTTTTGAGTGCTGCTTGTGCCGCAGCTAATCTAGCGATTGGTACTCTGTAAGGTGAACAACTTACATAATTCATACCAACTCTGTGACAAAATTCGATAGAACTTGGTTCGCCACCGTGTTCTCCACAAATTCCGACTTTAAGGTTTGGTCTACTTTTTCTACCTCTTTGAGTTCCCATTTCGACGAGTTGACCAACGCCAGTTTGATCTAAAACTTGAAATGGATCAGCTTCAACCAGATCCTTAGCTAAATAGACTGGTAAAAATTTTCCTGCATCGTCTCTAGAATATCCAAAAGTCATTTGAGTTAAATCATTAGTTCCAAATGAGAAAAATTCAGCGTGCTTAGCTATTTCTCCAGCGACGAGAGCAGCCCTTGGAATTTCAATCATGGTTCCCACCATAAAATCAATTCGATCGCTTTTTTCTTTGAATACTTTTTCCGCAGTATTTTTTATAATCTGCTCTTGCATAATGTATTCTTTCACGGTTCCAACAAGCGGTACCATAATCTCAGGTTTTGCGACGATACCTTTCTTCTTAACATTGAGGGCTGCTTCTATAATGGCCCTAGTTTGCATTTCCGTAATTTCTGGATAGGTATTTCCAAGTCTGCAACCTCGATGTCCGAGCATTGGGTTAAATTCGGATAAACTCTCTACCTTGTGTTTAATATCTGCCACAGAAACTCTCATAGTTTCTGCCATCTCCTGTTGTCCTTTATCATCGTGAGGGACAAATTCATGAAGGGGGGGATCCAAGAGACGAATATTAACAGGTAAATTGTTCATTGCTGTAAAAATACCTTCAAAATCGCTTCTTTGCATTGGAAGTAGTTTATCGAGTGCCACTCTTCTACCTGCTTCGTCATTGGCTAAAATCATTTCTCTAACAGCAATGATTCGTTCACCTTCAAAAAACATGTGCTCTGTTCGACAGAGTCCGATACCTTGCGCACCAAAGCTAATGGCTACTTTTGAGTCATGTGGAGTATCAGCATTTGTTCTTACGTGCAACTTAGTATGTTTGTCACAAAGTTTCATAAGGGTAGCGAAATCGTCAGAAATACCAGCTTCAGTTGTTTCGATTCTTCCCTCGTAAACTTCCCCAGTGGTACCGTTTAGTGAAATCCAATCACCTTCTTTGTAGGTTTTTCCGCCAGTGAGTAGTGTCCGTTGTTTATAGTTAATAATTATAGAGCCTGCTCCAGAAACGCAGCATTTACCCATACCTCTGGCTACCACTGCAGCATGAGAGGTCATGCCTCCGCGTGCGGTTAAGATGCCATTGGCAACGTTCATACCTTTTAAATCCTCGGGAGATGTTTCAATTCTTACTAAAATTACTTCCTTGCCATTTTTAGCGAATGTTTCAGCATCCTCTGCTAAAAAACAAATTTCTCCAGTCGCAGCCCCCGGTGAAGCCGGTAAACCTTTGGCAATGGTTTTTGCTTTTTCCATAGCTTCTTTTTTAAATACAGGATGGAGAAGTTCATCCAGCTTCGAGGGGTTAACTCTCATTAAGGCTTCTTTTTCATCTATCATTTTTTCTTGTAACATATCGACTGCAATTTTTACCATAGCAGCACCAGTTCTTTTTCCGCTTCTGGTTTGTAGTAGCCATAGTTTTTTATCTTGAATGGTAAATTCAAGATCTTGCATGTCTTTATAATGATTTTCTAATTTCTGTTGAGTAGCATTGAGTTCTTTGAAGGCTTCTGGCATAGATTCTTCAAGTGACGGATAGTTATTTTTTCTATCGGATTCACTTACATTTGCCAGTTTTGCCCATCTTTTTGAGCCTTCGAGTGTGATTTGTTGAGGAGTTCTAATCCCGGCAACGACGTCTTCACCTTGAGCATTGATTAAATATTCACCGTTGAAAAGATCTTCACCAGTAGCTGCATCACGAGTAAAAGCAACGCCGGTAGCAGAAGTGTTGCCCATATTTCCAAATACCATAGCTTGTACATTGACGGCGGTTCCCCACTCATCGGGAATATTATTAAGCTTTCGATAAAAGATTGCCCTTTCGTTGTTCCATGAATTAAAAACTGCCATAACAGCGCCCCAGAGTTGTTCCCATGGGTCGTTTGGAAAATCTTTTCCAGTTACTTCTTTAACTGCTGATTTGTATTGTTTGCATAGTTCTTGTAAATCAGTAGGTGATAGCTCGTTGTCGTTTTTTATACCTTTCTTTTCTTTTATGTGTTCCATAATTTCTTCAAAAGGATCAATGTCTTCTTTAGTTTTAGGTTTCATATCTAATACGACATCGCCATACATTTGAATAAATCTGCGGTATGAATCCCATACGAAGGTAGGATTTTTGGTTTTTTCGCAAAGGTTTTTCACTACTTCTTCGTTAAGACCCAAATTTAAAACGGTATCCATCATACCTGGCATAGAAGCTCGGGCACCAGATCTTACGGAAAAAAGACAGGGATTTTGCTTGTCACCAAATTTGGTTCCCATGACCTTTTCAACTTTTTTGACACCTTCTTCAACTTGTGAATTGATGGCGTTTTTAATTCCGCTTTCACCCTTTTGATTATACAAAGTACAAACTTCAGTGGTTATAGTGAATCCTGGAGGAACAGGAATACCAATTCTGTTCATTTCAGCTAAATTAGCGCCTTTTCCACCTAAAAGGTTTTTCATATCAACGGTTCCTTCTGCTTTACCATCTCCGAAAAAATAAACATACTTAATGGACACAAGATTCTCCTTTTTAAAAAATTAAAAAATATTAAAAATTATTGAAGCCTATCGGAAGTAAGTGTTCAGTATCAAGTTTTCATTAATCTAAATAGCGATTAAAGATCTATTTGCCTAGCTATTGTGAGTTAAGTTCCTATTAAGTTTTGATTGTGGAATTATTCAGTCGGAAAATAAAAAATATTTATAATGGAATCTTAACTTTAAATAAAAAATCAAAGATTTCAAAAATGTAACAAATAAAGTATAAAAATGAAAATATTCCAAGTGATAAAACCAGTAAAATTTTAAACCAGTTAGCTTAGGAAAAAACATGGATAAAGAAATAAGACAAAATGAACTCCGGGATTTAAAAATGAAAGCTCTGCTTGGTGGTGGGCAAGATAAAATTGACAAGCACCATGAAAAAGGAAGGTTGACCGCCAGAGAACGAATTGAATTGTTACTAGATAGTGGAAGCTTTGAAGAATTTGATGCCTTTAGGACTCATAATTGTACTGATTTTAACATGAGTGAGAGCAAAATACTCGGCGATGGGGTGGTGGTCGGTTACGGCACTATTAACGGTAAAACAGTTTATGTTTTTGCTCACGATTTTACTACTTTTGGAGGATCTCTATCAAAAGTTCTTTCCGAAAAAGTTTGTAAGATTATGACTCATGCTGAAAAAAATGGTGCACCCATTATTGGTCTTTATGATTCAGGGGGAGCCAGAATTCAAGAAGGAATTGATTCGTTAGCTGGAGTTTCTGAAGTTTTTTTAAAAAACGTTATGCTTTCTGGCGTTGTTCCTCAGATATCCGTGGTTTTTGGACCATGTGCTGGTGCTGCAGTTTACTCACCTGCTTTAACTGACTTTGTTGTTATGATTAAAAATAATAGTTATATGTTTTTAACTGGTCCAAAAGTTGTGAAAACAGTAACTCATGAGAACGTCACTACAGAGGAGCTGGGAGGAGCTGATGTCCATGCTACCAAATCTGGATTAGTTCACTACAGTGCTGAATCAGAAAGTGATGCAATAGAGTATGTTAAAAAAATTCTCGATCATATTCCTCCAAATAACATGGAACATCCTGAGATAATTGAATGCCAGGATCCATTTGATAGAGCGGATGAATCGTTGGATTATTTAATTCCTGATAATCCGATGCAAACTTACGACATGAAGGAAGTTATCTATAAAACCGTGGATAACGGAGAGTTTGTGGAAGTCCATGGAGAGTTTGCTAAAAATATTATTGTTGGTTTCGCTAGATATGGTGGAAGAAGTGTGGGCATTGTTGCAAATCAACCACTTCATTTGGCGGGAGTATTGGATATTAATTCATCAGTAAAAGGTGCAAGGTTTATTAGGTTTTGTGATTGTTTTAATATTCCAATTGTAACTTTTACGGATGTTCCGGGGTTTTTACCAGGTACTCAACAAGAGTATAGCGGTGTTATAAGAAATGGTGCAAAGATGATTTATGCTTATGCCGAAGCAACTGTACCTAAAGTTTGTGTAGTTACTAGAAAGGCTTACGGTGGAGCTTATTGTGTTATGAGTTCTAAACATCTAAGAGGTGATATAAATTATGCTTGGCCAACTGCTGAAATCGCCGTTATGGGAGAAAAGGGAGCTGTCGAAATTTTGTATGCCAAGGAATCTAAAAATGTGGAAAACGCTAGTGCATTCTTAAAAAACAAGGAAGAAGAATATAAAAATATTATGCTCAGTCCTTATCCCGCCGCTGATAAGGGTTATATTGATGATATTATTGAACCATCAAAAACGAGAATAAGAATCATTAAGGCGCTTAAGTTACTCGAAAACAAGCGAGACACTAATCCTCCTAAAAAGCACGGCAATATACCATTGTAAGGGAAAAAAGAAATGAATATGGGATTTTCAAATGCAATTGTGGGTGATTTCAATGCGTACATGTTTAGTTTGATGGGCATGTTGATTGTTTTTGTAGGATTGGTTTTGATATATCTATATATCGAATTTTTGCCGCATTTTTTGGATTTTTTAAGTAAACGCAAAGATAAAATCAGGCAAAGAGCGCGAATCCGTTTTAAAAAGGAAATGGCTCCACCTAAACATTTATCTGCTGCCCATATAGGTAAAGAAAATATAGATGAAATTATGGTTGCTATAGCGACAGCACTTCATTTGGAGCATAGTTATTTAGGGGATAATCAACAATATACTTGGAAAAAAGATGTAGCTGAAAATAACTGGGGGATATCTGGAAAGATAAATAATCTCTCCAGAAGATCATCAAGAACAAGCTGGTAGGAGGCGACGGTGAGATTATATAAAATGATTATTAATGAAAAAGAATATGCGGTTAAACTAAAAGATGTTTCAGTTAATGAAATACATGCAGAGGTTAATGATAAAGAATACACAGTGGCTATAAAAGATATCCAAAAACTTGGTGGGCAAAAAGTGATCAACACGATAGCTCCAAGCAATACATTAAAAACAAAGTTAAACACCAAGGTCGAAGCTACCTCAGGAGTTGCTATAACTGGTGGAACAATTGTTTCTCCTATCCCAGGACAAATCAAATTAATATTGGTGAAGTCGGGAGACAAAGTGACCAAGGGACAAAAAGTACTAATGTTAGAAGCCATGAAATTGGAGAACGACATCAATGCTTCAGTAGCGGGAACAATTAAAAAAATCCACGTTTCTGAAGGCCAGACAGTAATTCAAAATCAGGTTCTTGTTGAATTTGAATAAACATATAGAGGAGTTGATTTGTGGATTTCATGAGCTATATTGCTAGTACAGGATTCGTTCATATTACTTTTTTAAATATTGTAATGATGATTATTGGATCTATTTTTATTTTTTTAGCTGTTAAACATGATTGGGAACCATTATTACTTATTCCCATCGGGTTTGGAATGATAGCTGGTAATATCCCACCGATTCAAGGAATGCTTCTTAGTGTTTATGATAAAGGCAGTGTTTTATATTATCTTTATCTAGGTGTGACCAACGGCATTTATCCCCCACTCATTTTTCTTGGAATTGGTGCCATGACAGATTTTTCTTGTTTAATCTCAAGTCCAAAACTGATTTTACTGGGAGCCGCCGCACAACTTGGAATTTTCATGACTTTTGTGGGAGCATTATATTTGGGTTTTACGCCACAGCAAGCTGGAGCGATTGGGATTATTGGCGGAGCAGATGGCCCGACTGCGATTTTCCTATCATCGATGTTGGCGCCTGAATTACTGGGAGCGATTGCAGTTTCGGCATATTCCTATATGGCATTGGTTCCGGTGATCCAACCCCCTATTATGAATTTACTCACCACTAAGGAAGAGCGAAAAATCCGCATGAAGGCGCCCAGAATTGTGAGTCAAAAAGAAAAAATTATATTTCCAATCGTAGTGTTTTTAGTTGCAGTGCTTATTGCACCAGGAGCGCTTACTTTGATTGGCATGCTTTGCTTTGGTAATTTATTAAAAGAAAGTACGAGAACGGAAAGATTGGCAAATACTGCAAGGCATTCGGTAATTGATACAGTAACTATGATTCTTGGTTTTTGCGTAGGTGCAAGCACTCAAGCTCAAACATTTTTGACAGGAAGATCGGCGCTTATTTTTGCGTTGGGAGCTTTCAGTTTTATGGTAGCTACGGCTGGTGGCGTTTTGTTTGCAAAAATTATGAATGTATTTTGCAAGGATAAAATTAATCCACTCATTGGAGCTGCCGGGGTCTCAGCAGTACCTGATTCTGCAAGAGTTGCACACCATATAGGTTTAAAAAATGATCCAACAAATTATCTTCTTATGCACGCCATGGCCCCCAATGTCGCCGGAGTTATAGGTTCCGCGATTGCCGCTGGCGTGTTGTGGGTGGTACTTGGTAAAATGTAATGAGTGTTTTCATTTTTGTGGGGCACTAAAGAGAGAGCAATGAAAAAAATTATCATAACCCCAGCAGACGAGTTTAATATTGATTTTGTGGTTGACTATGTTTTGAAATGCAATTTTAAAACATATTCGGAGATTCAATACGAAAAAACCAAGGCACGCTATTTAAAACTTCTTAAGAGTAAATCATATCTGTGTTTTGTGGCAATGATTGATACTAAGATAGTGGGATATGTTGATTTGGATATAAGAAAAAGTGATTGCTTAAGCACGATTTGGATCAATGAAATATATATTTTAAAAAAATTTCGTCACCTTAAAATTGCTACAAGGCTTATTAAACATGCTGAGAGGTTTGCAAAGGATTTGGGGTTTGATGCAATCTATTTAAATATTGAACCAGAAAAAGTGGAGTGCTTAAAATTAGTTGAAAAAATCAGATTTAAGTATGTTCAGTATATTCTTAGAAAAAAGATATAAGGATATCCGTAGGTAAAAATTTACATTTATATTTACACTTGTTTCCGATTGGACTACGAACGAGATTAATGGAGTGCAGTTTTTAATTGGCGCATCGTTTGTATGAATAATAAAAAGTTAATCACACTCACTATACTATGGTTAGTAATTTTTTCTAACTCATATGCAAAGGACTGGGTTTTTAAGAATAGTTTGGGGACGACGTATGTAGTGACTTATTCGGAGGAAGGTCATTACTATCTGGATCATTATTATGCACCCAACGGAAAATTACAAGAAAGGGTTCATCATTTGTTTTTTCCCTCCGAAAAACTATTAAATACATATCTTCACAAGCACTATAATCAATTTGTTGATAAGGCAATTTGGGATTTCTTGGCGCTAGATGAAATATTATCAGCTACTGATAAACCGGTGACTAATTCTACTATTGAAAAAAGTGCTTCAAATAAACAGATATGGAAGATTAAAAATACTTGGAGTGAACAATGGGAAAAGGAGTATGCACGCTGGATTGAAGAAAGTGTTAGCAAGGAATATCTAAAAGACCATGGTGTGTCGAGTGATTGTGCAGATGTTGCTTATGCCTTAAGATGGATATTTTTCAGGATAAATTATCTACCAGCAGCCAATACCCTGGCTGGTTCTGGTATGTTGTTTACTCACGAATCTTTCAAGGATGAGTGGAAGAATTTGCAAACTACTAACGATTGGCACCACGATGAGCTTTTTTTAGCGGCTCTTAATTATTTACTGGACAATACCTACACCCATACTCTTTTAGCCGATTCTTACCCGGTGAAAATCACTACTGACGTGTTAATTTCAGGGATCATTTATCTTACCTTACATGGAGAGTTTGGACACACCCAAATAATTTCAAAAACTAATTATCAAGATAGTGAACAGATTCCAATTTTACTCCTTTCTGGTACAGTGCCCAGGGCAATAAGAGATATGCATGAGGAGATGTTTTCACCGACAACCCATGTTTCTTCCGATAATGGCGGTCTTATACAAATAAGATGGCCAATTAATATTTCAGGTGCTTGGAAGTTGGTTAATAAAACCCAAATGCCTGCCTACTCAGAAGAACAATATGCTAGTGATTATATGGGATCAGAAATTAGTTTTGCTTTTGCTACTTTTAAAAGATTGAATTTAAATTATCAACCCAAGCTAATTTTGAATAAGCAAATTGATGATGTACTGGAAATGATTAAAAGAAGAATTGAAATTGTGGAAGAGGGTTATCGTATTTGCCAGATTGAAGATTGTTCTCCAACTACTTTGAATTACGAGAATTGGAGTACACCAAGCAGAGATAACAGAATATCGGAGGCTATCTGTGCAATAGATCGTTTTGTTGTTAGTAGCCAGGATAATCATGATCTGAATTTATTATGGCAGAGTTCTTTGAAAGAACGATTCGTGGAAATTAATGATCAGCAATATAGTTTGGAAAAAATTAAATATTTGTGGGAATATAATTTATACTCCTTTGATCCACGTGATTCAATAAACATACGGTGGGGGGCCAATCTTGACGTTATTGCCCAGATGCTGTTTCAAAAAACCAAAGATGCGTTAGAGCAAAGAACACGAGTGATTAATCAGCAAATAGCCAGTTTACAATGTGTAGGTTCAAATGTTTGCGAGTTGGGAGATGTTAACTGGCGGAAGTACAATACTTATGAAATGGATGGTTTATTATTCAAAATCGATGAGATTGTGGCTGAATTTCAAAGGATATTTTCTAATAAGGAGTATAGAAAATTGGTTTCAGCAATGGAAAAATTTGTTTTAAACGTTAATAATGAAGATTTTTTGTTTTTTGATTTGATGAGCTTTCTACCATTTTTAAACAGCGATCCCAGAGTTTCTCAAGAGGAGAGATGGGGTAGTAAACGATTTGATTATAATTACCTTAAATTAGCCTCTAATTTATCATCGCTACAAATAAGTTCCAACGGGATAGCGTTGATTGACAATCAAAAATTAATTGATCTAGAAAATAAAAAGGAAGTTTTTTTACCAGAAAAAATCATAAGCTTGTCTCAGCATCCTCAAACCGGATTTACCGTGGGAGTTCATGAAAATGGCCAGGGTAAAACCATCATTTTATATAGACCGAATACGGCAAACGTTGAGAGTATTAAATTAGAGAATGATTACGAGGGAGTGAATGTTAAGACGTTGTGGCACTCATCATCTATTTTTTCAGTCCTGGCGGGGTTTGATCTTTATATTTTTAAAATAAGTTTGGAAGATCTTGATGAAGCCGTTTTAATTTTTAAATATAATAACATTCAGGCACTGACGAATACTGATGGATTCACTGGTGACGATAAATATAAAGTGCGGTTAATTTTTCAATTATCAGGTGAAGATAAGCGTAGGTTTATTTTGAGTGGCGAAAATGAAGACTCTACGGTTAAAGAATTAAATTTTAAATTAGATGATCTTTCGCAATATTCAGTAGTTGGTGAAACCAGGCAATATTTGATTCTTAATCACCTGGCCAAAGGTATGGATACTGAAACTTGCACTTTATTTCTAGATAAGGCTGATGGTGAAGTCTATTCACCGCTGGAAAAGACTTCTTGTGTTTCAAATGTAATAGACGATTTAAATGCGCTGATCACTATCCGACATGGTGGAAATCTTCCGAAGATTGATTTCTTGGCAATGAATCAAAATCTCGAAATAATTAACAAACAATATTTGGGATACTCTTTCAGTCGTACGCAAGATAAAAATTATGTTTTTTTCCAGTCAATGGATGAAAATTGGAACCGGCATGTTTATAAATATACTAATTCTCAGCTTGAAGAGATTTTATTTCCAGGCAAAACAATTATTAATTCAAATAAATATTTAGTAAGTATACAGGAGGAAGGTATTTCATTTTCTTTTGGAGTTGAAAACATGATCACCCATGAAAGATTGGAGATACCTAACAATAATAATTTTAGATTTTATTTTCTTCCTACTCCCTTTTATACTTCATTAGAAGGAATATTTTTTTATAGTGTTTCACTTGATTATATTCAATTTATAGATTTAATTACGGATGGAGATTCCCAAAGACTGTATGGAAGTATTGGAAAATTATTAAATGATAATCTTGGTGAACAAAAAGAATTGATTCCTGTTTTTACATTCTCCCAGATGGATGAGAACTTTGTTTTTTCAAGCAATATGAATAATGACCCCACTCCAATTAATAAAGGATTTTTGTTCAAGATGTCATCGAAAGGCAACTTGTTTTGGTTCAGCGAAAAATAAGTAAAAGTCAGATTGCTAAAATATTTTAAGACAATCTATTGAATTCAGCTAAATTTAGCAGAGTGGAACTTGTGTACTGTTTGGAATTTACGACACCACCACCAACGATGCATTATGTCCAGCAGGTTTGGACGTACCTGATTTTTCATGGAAATCAGATGGCATGGTTTCTGCAACATTAATTGTAACCGGAAATCAGGAAGATAACCGGAGAAAAGATGATTATGGATGATCGAAAAAATGAGGGTTTTAGGATGAATACCTTTTTTAGAACGCTTTTCATTTTATTTCTAATTATTCGATCAAATGCAAGTTGGGGGTTTACCCAACCAAGTCAAGAGTGTCCAGATAAGTTTATAGGCGTTGTAACAAAGGTATTACATCCAGGCCCTACGCAAAATGCTCCTGATTGGATAGAAATTCATTTTGAAATGATTGAAAAAATAATTGGAAGCCCAAGTACTGATCCAGTAATAAAAATTTTAAAATATGGTCCCTTTAAATTTTCGGTTGGCGAGGAATATATTATTTCGCTTAGAAATGGCTTTCTGTGCATGGCTGAACTAAGTAAATAAATATTTATCGAATTAAATAATTTAGATTTTATTTTTACAAGGACGTAAAAATGCTTAAAAAAGGACTTTTAGTAGTATGTTCCATTCTGTTGATCTTAATTTATTCTATTACTAGCAATGCCTATACATTTACCGAGGATTTTGAAGTCGGTATTTATTGGAAATCTTATCCGATAAATTTTAAAATATTTGCGGATACATCATCGGAGTGGAACGAATTATATAATCTTTCTTTATCTAGCATACAGGAATGGGAAAATGAAACCGGTGTGAACGTTTGGGAATTAAGTTCGCAGTTTTATTCAAGTAATCCATCTGGTAACTTTATTAAATGGTCATCTAATTTTGCAGAAGATACAGGGTACGACCCCGTCGGGACTTTGGCGGTTACCATAAGATATAACAACGGAAATTTTTTTGATAGGGTGGTCATAATATTAAATGCCCAAAATTCTACTCTTAAGCAAAATTTTGCAGGTCTCTTGGCAAAAACAATTTTGCATGAAATTGGGCATACAATCGGGCTTGGGCATACTGACGAAAATGCTATCATGTATCCGTATACTACCAGCGTTTCTACGCTTCAAAATGATGACATTGTTGGTGCGAAGGAAGCTGTGGAATTAAATGATTACAGAAGTTCTATTGGTTATACTGCTAATAAAGAAACTACCAATGGATTAATCCCAAGTTGCGGTTCTTTAGCCTTTGCTTCGGAGCTATCACCCGTACAGTCCTATTTTAATACATTAATAACCGTTTTTTCTTCTCTCCTATTAATTGTTTTTCTACGAGTTATCTACTACTTTTTAGGGTATTGGGTGAAAGAATTGCCCCTTAGTAATATAAAGAAATAATAAATCAAAAGCCTGTTTAAATTCTCCGAAAAACTGTGGTATGAAAACAGGTTTTGCCGTAAACGATTATATTTTTATTTTACAATTGGGAGATGAATTACCGCAAGCATATCCTCAACTGGCGGCATATTTCAATGTTTTTAATATTACACTAGTACCAGTACGACTGCAGGATTTATTAGATATTAAAAAAGATAAAGATTTATTTCACGTCATAGTGGTGGTTAATGATTTAAAATCTCGAATAAAATTTGTAGATATTCAAAATAGGATTTTAAATTTTTATTTAAAATCCAGAAGGTTTCATCTTCACGATATAACTTCTTTTGGGAAGATAGATATTTTTACTAAAATTGCTCGATTTAATGTTTATAATCACTACAGTTTGCCGGCTAATCTTAAAATGGTAACCTGTGAAATCGCAAAAAAATATTATCAAGCTGGCAAGTTGTTGCATAAGTGGCCAGGTGGCACTAGGGCCAAATTACCTGCATGAAAAATCATACTAATGAAAAAATATTACTTTTAATTAAGTTAGACTGCGAAGCTCTTTATAACCGGATTATTTTTAGAAAAGAAGATTATCTAAGAACTATGGTTTTAAAAAGAAATAGAGATCATCTGAAACAAGTTTTCAGGTCAAGATATTATGATTTGAAGCTGGATGAACTTAAAGATTTTTCAAGTGAAGCAATATTTTCCATGGAAACTTTTTATAAAGAAGCGGAGGAGTTGGGTTGGTACTTGTTTCATACGGAAGATATGCCAGCCACTATTGAAGAAAAAATTAATTATCGTTTTAGAATGATAGAAAAAGCCTATGCCGCCTTACAAGCAAGTTTAAATGATTCAAATACTGACTCACAAGTTCAAGAATTGAATGAATTAGATGGGCCCCCTGTAATAAAACAGGCTGACTGAATCACTAAACAATTGTCAAAGAGTACACCTCATGACATTAATAAATTCACAAAAATTGCTAGCGGAGTGAGGGATGAAATATTTTACGATTATATATTTTTTGACCCTATTATTATCCACCGAAACTGGGTTCACCAGACCACCTATATCTGGTGAAAGGTATGAGTTGCTAAGTGGAGTAAGAGTCTTGAAAGATAGGAACATACCAAGCGGAAAGGCCGGTATGAGTGATGATTTTTCCACTAGTGTTCCCTCATGGTTTTTAACAGATAATTATCACTACATTCCTGCTGCAGGCAAAGTACTTGATATATATTTCAAGGAAGGTCAAAATGCAGTTTTTTTGGCCAGGAAAGGTTTTCGAGTAACAGGATTGGAAAACA
>Ga0208958_1000726_pt1 | contig 38171 bp, 32 predicted proteins | sample RifOxyB1_FD_184032 | JGI IMG/M metagenome (GOLD analysis project Ga0208958, IMG submission 184032) | Soil microbial communities from Rifle, Colorado - Rifle Oxygen_injection B1 (SPAdes) | ecosystem: Environmental > Terrestrial > Deep subsurface > Rock core/Sediment | place: Rifle, Colorado...
AAATAAAATTGAAAATTGAAAATTTCGAAAAAATAAAAATAAAAAAAAATAGATTGAAAAAGTAAAACTTTTTGATTCGAAGAAATGAGATTTAAATAAAATTGAAAATTTCAAAAAATGGCATTAAATCGCGATGCAATTTTAGACGGTACGGGAGAATGGCGCGAAATACTCGATACGCCACTTTTGGACACGGTATTGGCCGGTATTGCGAAAGACGAAGCGGAACTCGCACCACCATCTTTCGAAATATTTGCGGCGTTTAAAACAACGCCTTATTCCGCATGTTGGTGCATTATTGTTGGCCAAGATCCGTATTATAATGGCGCTGCGCACGGATATGCGTTTAGTTCTACTGACGAAAAAATACCGGCGAGCTTACGTAATATTTATGGAGCGCTTCAAAAATCCGGCGAAATCGATTCGCCGCCAAAACGAGCCAATCTAGTTAATTGGTCGTATCGAGGTGTATTGTTACTGAACCGCGCATTAACTACACGATTAGGCACCGCAATGGTGCACTCCTTACAATGGGATAAATATGTTAACGAAACGATTCGCGAAATTTTACGACGGAAAAGCGAAGCAGGTGCGGTTATCGTCGTTATGTTATGGGGTAAAGAAGCGCAAAAATTATTTGCAACGGCTGAAACCGAAATTAAACGGCATATCGTTATGTTTTGGGATCATCCCGTCGCCGGTATGTACGGTGGTGCGCGTAGATTCGACGATTGTCCACATTTTGCAGACGCGAATAAATTACGAATTGATGCGGGTTTAATTCCGCTAGATTGGCACCCGGATTCGCCAATTGATTACGCGTCGACGTTAATATGTACGGACGGATCCGTATTGGGTAATGGTCGGTCGGATTCGCGTGGAGGTTGGTGTTTTATTATGTACGAATTAGACACGCCGTATAATCCCGCTAAACAATTCGTTAAAAAAAGTTACGCTTATTACGGCCGAACGCCGACATATGCGGTAGCCGGAACGCGAATATTTGATTACAGTGAACCAGTTTTAGCGACGAATAACCGATCGGAAGGCTTCGCGATTTTATTTGCGTTATGGCGATGCGAAACAATCGAATCGCATGTCGTAATAGCTACCGATAGCGAATATTGGTTTAATATTGTTACGAAATGGCTATGGCAATGGATTAAGGACGGTAGACTATCCGAACAAAAAAATCTCGATATTGTCCACGCACTTTACACCGCGATGAATAACCGAAAAGGTTCGACATCATTTCGGCACGTTATTTCGCACGTAAAGAAACCAGATCGCGTTACAAGCAATCACGTTTATAGTTACGTAATTCAATGCGGAAATGATTTGGCCGATACGTACGCAAAACAAGCGGTATCGATTGACGATTTTGAAACAAAGCGAATCGAATTAAATTGAAATTAAAAAAAATATAAAAAAGTTTTAAACAAAAAAATAAAATAAATTTAAAAATCGAAAATCGAAAATTAAAAAATTGAAAATATAAAATTTAAAATAAAATTAATAAATCTTAAAACTTTTTTTAAAAGTTTTAAATAAAATTTATAAAAATTGAAAATTGAAAATATAAAATTTAAAAAAATGACTGCTAATCCAAATAAAGATTTACATACAGCTTGCAAAAATGGCGACATCAACGCCGCAAATATCGCAATCGCGCGCGGAGCCGTGATTTGGGACTGGGGTTTACGTGGTGCTTGCGAAGGTGGTCATATTGAGATAGCGAATATGATAATCGCGCATGGTGCTACTGATTGGAACAGTGGTTTATGTGGCGCTTGCGAAGGCGGACACGTTGAGTTAGCAAATATGATGATCAAATACGGTGCCACGTATTGGAGTATAGGTTTAATTGGCGCTTGTCGTGGCGGACATGTTGCGCTAGCCGAATTAATGATTGCACATGGTGCCACGAATTGGGACCGAGGTTTACATGGCGCTTGTCAAGGCGGAAACGTTGCGCTAGTGAACATGATGATCGAGCGCGGTGCCACGGATTGGAACCGGGGTTTACGTGGCGCTTGTGAAGGCGGAAACGTTGCGCTAGTGAACATGATGATCGAGCGCGGTGCCACGGATTGGAACCGGGGTTTACGTGGCGCTTGTGAAGGCGGACACGTAGAGTTAGCGAATATGATGATTGCGCATGGCGCCACTGATTGGAACGCAGCTCAAAATTGTAGCCAAAATATGAAAGAATACATTAAAGCACAATGGAAATTGCACGACGCGAAAGCAGCGCCAATAATTCGTATGCTACGTCGTTTTATTATGCGAATGCATAACGCAAAACAAATACAACACTGGTGGCATGGCTCGTATCCATTATGGCGTGAATTAGCGTATGCTCCACCAAATGGCCTACGTTATCGACAAAGTCTCAAACATTTTGAAAAACTTAAAATCTTAAAATTTTGAAAAAAAATATTAATTTAAATAAAAATTGAAAAAAAAGTAAAATTGAAAAATCTTAAAACTTTTAAAATCTAAAAATTGAAAAAAAGTAAAATTAAAAATTAAAAATTGAAAATATTAAAACAAAAAAATGACTAATCCAGATGAAGATTTATATGTCGCTTGTGTACATGGCGACGTTAACGCCGCAAATACCGCAATTGATCGCGGTGCCACGGATTGGAACCGAGGTTTATGTGGTGCTTGTCTTGGCAGACAAGTCACGTTAGCAAATATGATGATCGCACACGGTGCTACAAATTGGAATTGGGGTTTATACGGCGCTTGTTATGGTGGACACTTCAAGTTAGCTGAATTAATGATCGAACGCGGTGCAAAATGTTGGGATTGGTGTTTACACGCGGCTTGTGAAGGTGGACAAGTTGCGTTAGCAAATATGATGATCGAGCGCGGTGCTACGGATTGGAATTTGGGTTTATATTGCGCTTGCAAAGGTGGACATGTTGAATTAGTAAATATGATGGTAGAGCGTGGCACTACGGATTGGGATTGGGGTTTACACGGTGCTTGCGAAGGTGGACAAGTTGCGTTAGCGAATATGATGATTGAGCGCGGCGCTACCAATTGGAATTGGGGTTTATACGGCGCTTGCAAAGGTGGACACATCGTGTTAGCAAATATGATGATCGAGCGCGGCGCTACCAATTGGAATTTAGGTTTATACGGCGCTTGCAAAGGTGGACACATCGTGTTAGCAAATATGATGATCGAGCGCGGTGCGACAGACTGGGACTCAGCTCGCTATGTTAGTCGAAATATGAAGGAATATATTAAAGCACAATGGAAACTACACGATGCTAAATCGGTGCCAATAATTCGTATGTTGCGTCGTTTTATTATGCGATTACATAGTGCAAAACAAATACAACACTGGTGGCATGGCTCGTATCCATTATGGCGTGAATTAGCGTATGCACCACCAAATGGCCTACGTTATCGACAAAGTCTCAAACATTTTGAAAAACTTAAAATCTTAAAATTTTGAAAAAAAAATTAATAAATCTTAAAACTTTTTTAAAAAATTATTGAAAATTCGAAGAATTGAAATTTGATAAAAAATTAAAATTGAAAAATTTATGAATCTTTAAAATCAAAAAAATTAAATAATTTTTTAAATAAAAGTAAAAATTAATAAAATTAAAGTTAGTAAAAATGACTAATCCAGATGAAGATTTATACGTCGCCTGTAAAAACGGTGACATCGATGCCGTAAATACTGCAATTACCAACAATGCTACGAATTGGAATATTGGTTTATATGGCGCTTGCGAAGGTGGACACATTGCGTTAGCAAATATTATGATCGCACATGGCGCTACCGATTGGAATAAGGGGCTATACGCGGCCTGTGAAGGCGGGTACATCGAAATAGTTGAACTGATGATTGCGCACGGTGCTACGTATTGGGATTTTGGTTTAAACGGCGCTTGTAAAGGAGGTCATATCGAGTTAGCAAATATGATGATCGCGCGTGGTGCTACGAATTGGAACTGGGGCTTAGAAGGCGCTTGTAAAGGAGGTTATATCGAGTTAGCAAATATGACTATTGCGCACGGTGCTACGGATTGGAACGGTGGATTATGCTGCTCTTGCGTTGGTGGACACATCACACTAGCAGATATGATGATCGCGCACGGTGCTACGGATTGGGACTTTGGTTTAAACGGCGCTTGCGACGGAGGTCACGTCGAGTTAGCAAATATGATGATCGCGCGTGGTGCTACAGATTGGAACGGAGGTTTATGGAACGCTTGTTTTGGCGGACACGTCGCGTTAGCTGAACTGATGATCGAACGAGGTGCTACGGGTTGGAACTGGGGTTTATCTAATGCTTGTGAAGGCGGACACGTCGAATTAATAAATATGATGATTGCGCACGGCGCTACTGATTGGGATGCAGCTAATTACTGTAGCCAAAATATAATAGGATACGTTAAATCACAACAGAAGCTACACGATGCGAGATCAGTGCCAATAATTCGTATGTTACGTCGACGCGTTAAATTTTTACGTAGTGTAAAACGAATTCAGCGATGGTGGCGTTGTATATTTCCATTATGGCGTGAATTAGCGTATGCGCCGCCAAATGGTATACGTTACAGACAAAGTTTAGAACATTTTACACAAAACTTAAAACTTTTAAAATTATAAATTTAAAAAAATAAAAATTCAAAACAGAAATTGAAACTTTTAAAATTATAAATTTAAAAAATAAAATTTACAAATCTTTAAATTTTAAATTTTTAAAAAAAAATACAAAGGAAAAGTAAAAAGTTAAAATTGAAAAAAAATATAAAAATAAAATTTAAAAAGTAAATTTAAAAAAATGGATTCTGATCCAGATAACGATTTATATATCGCTTGTAAAAACGGAGACGTTGACTCCGCAAATACTGCAATTACCCATAACGCCACTAAATTAAACTGGGGTTTATATGGCGCTTGTGAATATGGACAAGTCGAGCTAGCAAATATGATGATCAAACGCGGTGCTACCAATTGGAACTGGTGTTTATATGGCGCTTGTGAAGGTGGACAAGTCGAGCTAGCAAATATGATGATCGCGCGCGGTGCCAGAGATTGGAACTGGGGTTTATACGGTGCTTGCAAAGGTGGACAAATTGCGCTAGCAAATATGATGACCGAACGCGGTGCTACCGAATGGAACTATGGTTTATGCGGCGCTTGTGAAGGTGGACAAGTCGAGCTAGCAAATATGATGATCGAGCGTGGCGCTACTGATTGGAACTGGGGTTTATACGGTGCTTGCAAAGGTGGACAAATTGCGCTAGCAAATATGATGATCAAACGCGGTGCTACCAATTGGAACTATGGTTTATGCGGCGCTTGTGAAGGTGGACAAGTCGAGCTAGCAAATATGATGATCGCGCGCGGTGCCAGAGATTGGAACTATGGTTTACGTGGCGCTTGCGCAGGCGGGTACGTCACATTAGCGAATATGATGATCGAGCACGGTGCCACGGATTGGAACTATGGTTTATTTGGCGCTTGCGAAGGTGGACACATCGTATTAGCGAATATGATGATCGAGCACGGTGCCACGGATTGGAACTATGGTTTATTTGGCGCTTGCGAAGGTGGACACGTAGAGCTAGCGAATATGATGATTGCGCGTGGTGCCACTGATTGGAACAGAGGACTATATAGCGCTTGTAAAGGCGGGTACGTCGCATTAGCAAATATGATGATCGAGCGCGGTGCTACAGATTGGAACGAAGGGTTATATGGCGCTTGCGGAAGCGAAGACGTCACACTAGCAAATATTATGATTGAGCATGGCGCTACGGATTGGAACTTGGGTTTATGCGGTGCTTGCGAAGGCGGACGCGTCAAATTAGCAAATATGATGATCGAGCGTGGCGCTACGGATTGGAACTATGGTTTACGTTGCGCTTGCGAAGGCGGGTACGTCACATTAGCAAATATGATGATCGAACATGGCACTACGGATTGGAACAGTGGTTTAAGTGGAGCTTGCGAAGGTGGACACGTAGAGCTAGTAAATATGATGATTGCGCGTGGTGCCACTGATTGGAACAGAGGACTATATAGCGCTTGTAAAGGCGGGTACGTCGCATTAGCAAATATGATGATCGAGCGCGGTGCTACAGATTGGAACGAAGGGTTATATGGCGCTTGTTATTATGGACAAGTATCGTTAGCAAATATGATGATCGAGCGTGGCGCTACTGATTGGAACTATGGTTTACGTGGCGCTTGTAAAGGCGGGTACGTCGATCTAGCAAATATGATGATCGAGCGCGGTGCTACAGATTGGAACGAAGGGTTATATGGCGCTTGCGAAGGCGGACACGTTGAGTTAGCAAATATGATGATCAAATACGGTGCCACGTATTGGGACCTTGGTCTACTTAATGCTTGTCTTGGTGGACAAATTGAGTTAGTAAAAATGATGATTGAATACGGTGCTACAGATTGGGACATAGCTCATCACTGTAGCCAAAATATACAAAAATATATTAAAGCGCAATGGAAACTACACGATGCGAAATCCGTGCCAATAATTCGTATGTTACGTCGACACGTTAAATTTTTACGTAGCGCAAAACGAATTCAACGATGGTGGCGTTGTACATTTCCATTATGGCGAGAACTAGCATATGCACCAAATGGTATACGTTACCGACAAAGTTTAGAACATTTTACACAAAACTTAAAACTTTTAAAAAAGTTTTAAAAATAATCCAAAAAAAATAAACTTTTAAAATCTAAAAATTGAAAAAAGTAAAGTTAAAAATTAATAAATCTTAAAACTTTTTTTTTAAAATATTAATTTAAACAAAAATTGAAAATTGAAAATCTAAAAATAAAAAAACGAAAATGGCCACTAATTTAAATAACGATTTATATCTCGATTGTAAAAACGGCGACTTTAATGTCGTAAATATTGCAATTTCCCGTGGCGCTACGGATTGGAATCGTGGTCTATGCGGAGCTTGCGAAGGTGGACAAGTCGCGCTAGCAAATATGATGATCGCGCGCGGTGCCACGGATTGGAATGGTGGTTTATGTGGCGCTTGCGAAGGTGGACAAGTCGCGATGGCAAATATGATGATCGCGCGCGGTGCCACGGATTGGAATAGGGGTTTATATTGCGCCTGCAAAGGTGGACAAGTCGAGCTAGCAAATACGATGATCGATCACGGCGCCACTGGTTGGAATTGGGGTTTATGCGGCGCTTGCAAAGGTGGACAAGTTGCGTTAGCGAATATGATGATCGCGCACGGTGCCGTAGATTGGGATCGGGGTTTACGTGGCGCTTGCAAAAGCGGATACGTCGAGCTGGCAAATATGATGATCGAATGTGGTGCTACTGATTATGACGATGGGTTACGTAGTGCTTGTCGTGGTGGACAAATCGAGCTGGCAAGTATGATGTTCGAATATGGTGCTACTGATTGTGACGAGGGATTATGCGGCGCTTGCAAAGGCGGACACGTCGAGTTAGTAAATATGATGATTGTGCACGGTGCTACGGATTGGAATCTGGGTTTATGCGGTGCTTGCGAAGGCGGACACATCGCGTTAGCAAATATGATGATCGCGCGCGGTGCCACGGATTGGAACGGGGGCTTATATGGTGCTTGTTCGGGCGGATACGTAGAATTAGTAAAACTGATGATTGAGCACGGTGCTACGGATTGGAACGAAGGTTTGGAAGGTGCTTGCTATGGCGGACAAGTCGCGCTAGCAAATATGATGATTGCGCGCGGTGCTACGGATTGGAATTTAGGTTTATACGGCGCTTGCAAAGGTGGACACATCGTGTTAGCAAATATGATGATCGAGCGCGGTGCGACAGACTGGGACTCAGCTCTCTATGTTAGTCGAAATATGAAGGAATATATTAAAGCACAACGAAAACTACACGATGCTAAATCGGTGCCAATAATTCGTATGTTGCGTCGTTTTATTATGCGATTACATAGTGCAAAACGAATTCAGCGATGGTGGCGCGGTACATATCCATTATGGCACGAATTAGCGTATGCTCAACCAAATGGTATACGTTATCAACAAGCGTTTAAACGATTTACACAAAAACAGCAAAATATGAATCTTTAAAATTAAAATAATTTACTTTTAAAAAAAGTTTTAAGTTTTTTTCAAATTTTAATAAAAATCTTAAAACTTTTAAAATTTGAAATTAAATTAAAGTTAGAAATTAAAAGTAAATCAAAAAAATGTTAAAACTTTTAAAATTATTAATTTAAACTAAATTAAAAAATTAAAAAAAAATAAAAATTAATAAATTCGAAACCAAAAATGACCGAAATTAAGCGAAAAATACAAACAAAATCCGGTATCGAATTACCGTGTATGCGTATAACACGTGCCGGATCGATCGTCGAACGAGATGAATTAGTTAATATTTTAAAAAATCCGCAAGATGTTTACTATATCGAAAACTGTTTTAGAATACGCGAGGCATTACAACGAGGTAAAACACAGTATGCAAAATACTTAAATCTCGTATTTAGAAGCGGAAAATTTACGATTTTTCCGCGTTTTGCAGCGTTCGATTTACTTCAAAAAGGTATCGTACAGATAAAAAATAAGATCACTCATGGGTGCGTACTTTCACCGGATCGCAAATTCGAAATTATTTTAACACAAAATCAAGCGACTATTATTAATTGGTTACTTAGTTATATTTATACAGAACAGAAATATTACTCTGGTGCTGCTGGTTGCGTACTCGAACTCGGAACTGGACAGGGTAAAACTTATTTAGCAGCCGGGTTAATTAACGCTCTTGGTGTTAAAACATTATACGTAGTACCATCCGAATTTTTATTACGTCAATCTGTACGCGTATTTGAAACCGCATTTCCGACATTAACTATAGGACAATATTACGGTAAACGAAAAACAGATGGTGATATTGTTGTCGCATTAATTAACAGCATCCTTCCTAACTGTTATTTATATAAATCAAAACGCGAATCGACAATTAAAGACAAAGATGAAAATAAAAATAAAGATGAAAATAAAGACAAAGATGAAAATAAAAATGCGGATTATACACTCGATTCAGACACAATCGCACGTTTTGGAATCGTAATATATGACGAGGTGCATAAATACTGTACCGATAACTATATAAAGACGATGTATCATGCGCAAGCGCCGTGTGTAATGGGAATGTCCGCAACTACACGCGATCGTATAGATGAATTCGATGCGGCTGCATTAATGTGTCTTGGTCCGCGTGTCGAAGCGGTATTAATTCCGGGATTTGACGCGAAATTAAGCGCATTTCAGTATAATGTTACCGTCGTAAAGTACGCGGGACCACCAACACATACCGCAACAAAAATGCGCGGAGAACAACTCGATTTAGTCGAAATGATGTACGCAATCGAATCGGATCCGTATCGCGAAACAATTATACTCAGTTACGTATTATCGAAGTTTCGAAGCGGACGTAATATTCTTATTTTATCCGAACACTGCGTACACGTAACGCGATTAGCGCGATTATTAGCGCAACTTTTAACCAATGATGAATTGGACCGACTTGGTTATTACGACGAAGAAACCGGAAAAATAACGACTGAAAAGGTACAATATTTAATGGGTGGTGTTACGGAAGAACAAATCACAGCTGTTGAAAATAAAGGGCAAATCATTATTTCAACGTATGGTTATTCGAAAGAGGGTGTTAGTATAGATAGATTAGATACTTTAATTAAAGCAACACCTCGACGAACAGGCGGAAAACAAATAGATGGACGTATAGGACGTATAGGTGGAAATCGCGATACTATACGCGAAATCATCGATATAGTCGATATTAACACGATTTTTAAAAATCAATATTACGAACGTAGAAAATCATATATAAAAAATTTATCCGCAACAATTGAAACTATTAAAATTAATTTTTCCACAGTAACACCACACACACTCAACTTAAATTAAAAAATAATAAAAAATAATAAAAAATAAAATCGCGCGTGCACTTTTTGTGCGTTAATCTTATAATTTAATCTTTTTTTTATTTTATTTGATTTTATTTGATTTTATTTACTTGTGTCCACGGCTACGGCTACGGCTCTTACGCTTCCTGCTGTGGCTCTTGCTCTTGCTCTTACTACGGCTCTTACTCTTACCTCCTTTCGCAACGAAACCAGTATGCTTCTTAGGACGTCCGCGCGGCATAATTAACTATTCGAAAAAGTAATTTTTTCCAATATAATATACGAAAAATAATTTTCTAGAAATTAAATTAATTAAATAAAAAATAAAAAAATTCGAAATATAATTTGAAAATTAAAAATTAAAAAAAAATAATATTGAAATTTCGAAGAAATGTGATTTTGATAAAATTTGAAAATTAAAAATTAAAAAAAATAATATTGAAATTTCGAAGAAATGAGATTTTGATAAAATTTGAAAATTAAAAAATAAAAAAATAATATTGAAATTTCGAAGTTAAATGAATAAATTAAAAAAAATAATATTGAAATTTCGAAGTTAAATGAATAAATTAAAAAAATTAAAAAATGACTACTGATCCAGATATGGATTTACGTGACGCCTGTAAAAACTGTGACATCAACTCCGTAAATACCGCAATTACACGCGGCGCCACGGACTGGGACTTGGGTTTATGTGGCGCTTGCGAAGGCGGACATGTTGCGTTAGTAAATATGATGATATCGCACGGTGCCACGAAATGGGACTGGGGTTTAGAACACGCTTGTCGTGGCGGACATATTGCAATAGCAGATATGATGATAGCACGCGGTGCCAAAAATTGGAATTGGGGTTTATATGGCGCTTGTCGTGGCGGACAAGTCGAGTTAGCGAATATGATGATCGCATGCGGCGCTACGGATTGGGATAAGGGATTATATGGCGCTTGTAGTGGCGGACACGTTGAATTAGTAAATATGATGATTGCGCGCGGTGCCACTGATTGGAACCGGGGCATACATGGTGCTTGCGATGGCGGACACGTCGCGCTAGTGGAGATAATGATCACATGCGGCGCAACGGATTGGAATAACTGTTTAAAATACGCTTGTGAAGGCGGACACGTCGCGCTAATAAATATGATGATAGCACGCGGTGCCAAAAATTGGAATTGGGGTTTATATGGCGCTTGTCGTGGCGGACAAGTCGAGTTAGCGAATATGATGATCGCATGCGGCGCAACTGATTGGGACTGGGGTATACGTGGTGCTTGTCGTGGTGGACACATCGATTTAGCGAATTTAATGATCGCGCGCGGTGCCACAGATTGGAACAATGGTTTATGGTACGCTTGTTGTGGTGGACACGTCGCGCTAGCAAATATGATGATCGAACACGGTGCTACGAATTGGGACGATGGTTTATGTAGCGCTTGCGAAGGCGGACAAATAGCACTAGCGGAATTGATGATTGCGCATGGTGCTACGGATTGGAACGATGGGTTACGTGCGGCTTGCGAAGGCGGACATGTCGCACTGGTTGATATGATGTTCGCACGCGGCGCGACAAATTGTACTGCAACTTTTTATAATAGCCAATATATAAGGGAATACGTTAAAGCACAGCGAAAACTACACGATTCGAAATCAGTACCAATAATTCGAATGTTACGTCGATATATTGCACAATTTAAAAATACGAGACGAATTCAACGTTGGTGGAGACGTACTTATCCATTATGGCGAGAGTTAGCATATGCGCCTCCAAAAGGTCTACGATATCGACAAGGATTTGAACATTTTAAAAATATGCTAAAACTTTAAAATTAAAAAAAAATAATATTGAAATTTCGAAGAAATGAAATCTTGATAAAATTTTGAAAACTGAAAATTAGAAAGTTTAAAATTTAATAAATAAAATATAAAAAAATCGAAATAAAATTTAAAAACTGAAAATATAAAAAAAATAAAACGAAAATTAAAAAATTTAAAACGAAAATGACTACTAATCCAAATGAAGATTTGCGTGTTGCTTGTATAAACTATGAAGTCAACAATGCCAATCCCGTATTTGAGCGCGGTGCCACTGATTGGAATACGGATTTATACGTTGCTTGTAGATTTGGCGACGTCGATAAGGTCAATTCCGCAATTGAGCGCGGCGCGACCGATTGGAACAAGGGCTTATGTGGCGCTTGCTTAGGTGGACAAGACGAGTTAGCGGCTATGATGATCGCACGTGGCGCCACGAACTATAATGATGGTTTATTTAATGCTTGTATAGGCGGAAACATTTTACTAGTAGATATGATGATTGAGCGCGGCGCAACCGATTGGGATAGAGGTTTAACTGGTGCTTGTGAAGGCGATCAATTTGCGTTAGCAAATATTATGATCGAAAATGGCGCTACGGATTGGAATGCAACATATAACTGTAGTCATTATATAAAGGAATACGTTAATGCACAATGGAAATTACATGATATGTCATCGGTGCCAATAATTCGTATGTTACGTCGATATATTAAGCGATTTAAGAATGCGAGACGTATACAACGATGGTGGCGAGGTACTTATTAACAAAGTTTCAAACGATTTACACAAAATAGCAAGTTGTAGATCTATTTTTGATTTGAAAAAATTAAAAAATAAAATTTCGAAGACAAAATTTGAAAATTAATTAAATATTTTTTTAAACTTTTTAAAAATAAAATTTTGAAGACAAAATTTGAAAATTAATTAAATATTTTTTTAAACTTTTTAAAAATAAAATTTCGAAGACAAAATTTGAAAATTAATTAAATATTTTTTTAAACTTTTTAAAAATAAAATTTAAAAAAAATAAAAAAATATCGAAAATAAATAAAATAAAATTTTAAAAAAATAAATAAAATAAAATATCGAAAATTTAATATTTGAAAATTTAATTTTAAAAAAAAATAAAAAAATCTTAAAACTTTTTAAAAAAATAAAAATCGAAAATTTAAAATTTGAAAATAAAAGTTTATAAAAAATGAACAAATTATTAATCGGTTATCATGTTGAAAAAGACGGATCTTACGCAAAATCTGTTAATGCATCAGTACGTAATGACGATATTAATTCCGCACAGATTTTCGTAACAGTTCCGCGAACTGGTGTACCAAGTATTACAGATGATGACGCAATGCGATTAGCAAATTATGTCGAAACAAATGATATCGAGTTATTTGTACATAGTAGTTATGTCACAACTTTACAAATTAAAAGTTTTAAACGTATAGTATACGAAGCACAACGCGCTGCGAAATGCGGTGCTAAAGGTTATGTTATACATATTCATAAAAATACCGCGGATGAAATAGCCGTTGTCGTATCGGAATTATTTGCGCAACATCAAAACGAATTACCGATTCGCATATTAATCGAACCAATCGGTATAATTGCGGATTCAAAACGGACATACGAAACTGCGAACAAACTAAATATACTTTGGGATAAATTAAATATATTTGATGAAAAGCGATTGGGATTAGTACTCGACACCGCACATATGTGGGTTACTGGTAACAACATATCTTCACGCAAATCAGTCGCGCACTTTTTAACGCAATTTCGTTATACAGATCGTTTAAAATTAATACATTTCAATGGAAGCGAATCGAGTTGTGGTTCCGGACGAGATAAACACGCGGTTGCTTTTGGTACTCTTGATTTAATTTGGGGTAGATTCCGCGCGAATCCGGCGGAAAGTGGCGCTGCTGAATTTATTCAATTTGCGGCTAAAAATAAGATTCCGCTTATTTACGAAGCGAAATCGGATTTTGAGCAAATGTATAGTATAGAAAACGGTATCGGATCCTTAACTATTGCGAAATCGCTAGCGTCACTAGCGTCACTAACGTTAATCGGTAAAATTAAAGGATCGGCAGATAAATCAGATACGGCAGATAAATCAGATACGGCAGATAAATCAGATACGGCAGATAAATCAGATACGGCAGATAAATCAGATACGGCAGATAAATTTTGCGAACAAAATACAGTCGATCAATTTGTCGACGAAATTCGCGGAATAATTTTTAAACTTAAAAATTAAAAGTGAAAATTAATAAATTTTATAATTTTTAAACTTTAAAAATCTTAAAACTTTTTAAAAAAGTTTTAAATAAAATATATCAAAACAAAAATGACTGACAATCCAAATGAAGATTTACACGTCAACACTGTAATTAGTACAATTAATCGCAATGCCATGTATTGGAACTGGGAATTATATTACGCTTGTCGTAGAGGACAAGTCGAGCTAGTAAATAAGACGATTGAGCGCGGTGCTACTGATTGGAATGGGGGCTTATATGGCGCTTGCGAAGGCGGATACGTCGCGTTAGCAAATATGATGATCGAACGCGGTGCTACTGATTGGAATGGTAGTTTACTCTGCGCTTGTCAAGGTGGACAAGTTGTATTAGCAAATATGATGATCGAAAGTGGCGCTACTGATTGGAACGGTGGTTTACGTAGCGCTTGTGAACGCAAAGATATCGCATTGGTTAATTTGATGATTGAACACGGTGCCACAGATTGGAACGGGGGTTTACGTATCGCTTGTCGCGACGAACACGTCGAATTAATAAATATGATGATCGCGCACGGTGCAACGGATTTGAACACATCTTATATCTATGACAAAAAAATAAATGAATATATTAAAGCACAACGAAAACTTCACGATGCGAAAGCAGCGCCAATAATTCGTATATTACGTCGATATATTAAGCGAATTTGTAACGCAAAACGAATACAACTATGGTGGCGAGGTACGTATCCATTATGGCGTGAATTAGCATACGCGCCACCAAATGGTATACATTATCGACAAAGTTTAGAACATTTTACACAAACCTTAAAACTTTTTAAAAAGTATTAAATAAAATTTGAAAAAATAAAATTAATAAATCTTAAAACTTTTAAAAAAAAGTTTTAAAACAAACATAAAAATCTTAAAATATAAAATTTAAAACAAACATAAAAATCTTAAAATATAAAATGAAAAATAATATAGAAATTTCGAAGAAATGAGATTTTTAAAAAAAATAAAAAATGGCTATCAATCCAAATAAAGATTTATACGTTGCTTGTAAAAATGGCGACGTCGGCTCTGCAAATACCGCAATTGAACATGGTGCTACGAATTGGAATTTGGGTTTACGTGGCGCTTGCGAAGGCGGACAAGTCGAGTTAGCAAATATGATGATCGCGCGCGGAGCCATGGCTTGGAATAATTGTTTATATGGTGCTTGTTATGGTGGACACGTAGCAATAGTGAAACTGATGATCGAACACGGCGCTACAGATTGGGAAGGTGGTTTATATAGCGCTTGTCGTAATGGACATATTGCAATCGCGGAACTAATGATCGCGAGCGGTGCCACTTATTGGAACAATGGTTTATATGGCGCTTGTCGTGGTGGACAAGTCGCGTTAGCAAATATGATGATCGAACGCGGTGCTACAGATTGGAACGCGGGTTTGCGCGGAGCTTGTTGTAGCGAACACGTCGAGTTAGTAAATATGATGATTGCACACGGCGCTACGGATTGGAATGCAGCTAATGGTTGTAGCCAAAATATAAGGGAATATGTTAAAGCACAATGGAAACTACACGATGCTAAATCGGTACCAATAATTCGTATATTACGTCGATATATTAATCGATTTTGTAACGCAAAACGAATTCAACGATGGTGGCGAGGTACGTATCCATTATGGCGTGAATTAGCGTATGCACCACCAAATGGCCTACGTTATCGACAAAGTTTAGAACATTTTACACAAACCTTAAAACTTTTTAAAAAGTATTAAATAAAATTTGAAAATATAAAAATTGAAAATTAAAAATATAAAAACTTTTTAAAAAGTATTAAATAAAATTTAAAAAAAAATGGCTGCTATCAATCCGAATGAAGATTTATATGTCGCTTGTGTACATGGCGACGTTAACGCCGTAAATACCGCAATTTTTAGCGATGCCACGAATTGGAATCGAGGATTAGAAGGTGCTTGTCGTGGTGGACAAGTCGAGTTAGCAAATATGATGATCGAACTCGGTGCCACGGATTGGAACCGAGGTTTATTCTATGCTTGTCTTGGCGGACAAGTCGCGTTAGCAAATATGATGATCGAACGCGGCGCTACAGATTGGGACTTGGGCTTATTCTATGCTTGCCATGGAGGACAAGTCGCGTTAGCAGATATGATGATAGCGCACGGTGCCATGGAATGGAATTTTAGTTTACAATGTGCTTGCATAGGTGGACACGTAGCACTAGCGAATATGATGATTGCGCGTGGCGCTACGGATTTGAACAGTGGTTTATATGGCGCTTGTCGTGGTGGACACGTAGCACTAGCGAATATGATGATTGCGCGTGGCGCTACGGATTTGAACAGTGGTTTATATGGCGCTTGTCGTGGTGGACACGTCATGTTAGTAAATATGATGATCGAACGCGGCGCCACGGATTGGAACCGGGGTTTAGAAGGTGCTTGCGAAGGTGGACACGTCATGTTAGTGAATATGATGATAGAACGTGGCGCTACGGATTGGAACAAGGGTTTAAAAGGCGCTTGCGCATACGGAAATGTCACGTTAGTGAATATGATAATCGCACGCGGTGTCACAAATTGGAATTGTGGATTACGCGTAGCTTGTCGAGGTGGATATATGACGTTAGCAGAACTAATGATCGCACACGGTGCCACGGATTGGGATGAATGTTTATACGAGGCATGCGGAGGCGGACAAGTAGAGCTAGCGGAAATGATGATCGCACATGGTGCTACTGATTGGAACGGGGGCTTACTTAGCGCTTGTCTTGGCGAAAAAGTCGAGTTAGCAAATATGATGATCGCGCGTGGCGCCACGGATTGGAACAGGGGATTAGAAGGCGCTTGTCGTAGCGGAAATATCACGTTAGCAAATATGATGATCGAACGTGGCGCTACTGATTGGAATTGGGGCTTAGAAGGTGCTTGTTATGGCGGACAAGTCGCGTTAGCAAATATGATGATAGATCGTGGTGCTACGGATTGGAACAGGGGTTTATACAATGCTTGTAGAGGCTCTTGTCGTAGCGGAAATATCACGTTAGCAAATATGATGATCGCGCGTGGCGCCACGGATTGGAACAGGGGATTAGAAGGCGCTTGTCGTAGAGGAAATATCACGTTAGCAAATATGATGATCGCGCGTGGTGCAACGGATTGGAACAGAGGATTAGAAGGCGCTTGTCGTAGCGGAAATATCACGTTAGCAAATATGATGATCGCGCGTGGCGCCACGGATTGGACCTCGGCTTATAATAATTGTAGACAAAATATAAAGGAATATATTAAAACGCAATGGAAACAATACAGTGCAAAACGAATTCAGCGGTGGTGGCATGGCTCGTATCCACTATGGCGTGAATTAGCATATGCGCCGTTAAAAGGTTGTCATTATTTACGTGGATTAAAGCGATTTACACAAGCCTTAAAACTTTTAAAATTTGAAAATATTGAAAATTCGAAGTAAATTGTTTTTAAAAAAACATAAAAATCTTAAAATCTTAAAACTTTTTAAAAAGTATTAAATAAAATTTGAAATCTTAAAACTTTAAAAATAAAAAATTAAATATTTTTTACTTTTTTAAAAATAAAAATATTAAAAAATATCGAAAATTCGAAGAAATCTTAAAACTTTTGAAATTTGAAAAAAGTTAAACTTAAAAATCTTAAAACTTTAAAGAAAGTTTTAATGAAAATGACTACCGACCCGGATAACGATTTATACGTCGCTTGTAAAAATGGCGATGTTGACATCGTAAATGTGAGTATCGAACGCGGTGTGACGAATTGGGATCAAGGCTTACGTGGCGCTTGCGCAAACGGACACGTAGCACTAGCAAATATGATGATCGAGCGCGGTGCTATCTATTGGAATTGGGGTTTACGCGGTGCTTGCGAAGGAGGACATATCACGTTAGCGAATATGATGATCGAGCGCGGTGCTACTGATTGGAACTGGGGTTTACGTAACGCTTGCGAAGGTGGACACGTCGAGTTAGCAAAACTGATGATTGAGCGCGGTGCCATGAATTGGAACTGGGGATTATATGGTGCTTGCAAAGGTGGGTATGTTACGTTGGCTAATATGATGATTGAGGAAGGTGCTACTGGTTGGGATGAGGGTTTACGTAACGCTTGCTGTGGTGGAAATATAGAGCTAGTGAATATGATGATTGAGCGTGGTGCTACTAACTGGAACAGAGGATTAGAAGGCGCTTGTTATGGTGGACACGTTGCGTTAGCAAATATGATGATTGAGCGTGGTGCTACGAACTGGAACAGAGGATTAGAAGGCGCTTGTCTTGGTGAAAACGTCGAGTTAGCAAATATGATGATCGAACATGGCGCCACGGATTGGAACAGGGGATTAGAAGGCGCTTGTCGCAGCGGAAATGTCACGTTAGCGAATATGATGATCGAACATGGAGCTACGAATTGGGACTTGGGTTTACATGGCGCTTGTGAATATGGACACATCGAGTTAGCGAATATGATGATCGAGCACGGTGCTACGGATTTGAATGCAGCTCGCTATAGCAGTCGAAATACGAGAGAATACATTAAAGCACAAAGGAAACTACATAATGCGAAAGCAGCGCCAATAATTCGTATATTACGTCGACACATTAAGCGATGGTGTAATGCAAAACAAATTCAGCAGTGGTGGCGTAGTACGTATCCACTATGGCGTGAATTAGCGTATGCTCCACCAAATGGTCTACGTTATCGACAAAGTTTCGAACATTTTGAAAAACTTAAAATCTTAAAACTTTGAAAAAGTTTTAAACAAAATATGAAATGTAAAAAAATAAAATTAATAAATCTTAAAAATTATTTAAAAATGAAAATATAAAATCTATTTTTTCGATCTTAAATTTCAAAAATAAAAATAAAAGAAAAATATTGAAAATTCGAAGTAAATTGATTTTAAAAAAAAATAAAATTTAAAAAAAAATATTGAAAATTCGGAGTAAATTGAAATTTGATAAAATTTAAAAAGAAAAAAATATGTCGATAATTTTATCGATTTTATTAATGTTGATATTGTTGGTCCTTTTTAATTTTTATATTGAATATTATCAAGTTAAAAACGAATCATTATACGAAACACAAGTTCGAATGCAAAAAATGGATTCATTACAAAGAAAAATTGCCGAAGATTCGTTAAAAACTGATCTGTTGCAACCTCCTATTTGGGTTACTGATGTTTATAAACGTATAAAATTTTGGTCATTATATTATTTATCTTTAGCTGAAACAAAAATTTAAAATTAAAATTTAAAAAAAATATAAAAATATAAAAATTGAAAATTGAAAACTAATAAATCTTAAAACTTTTAAAAGTTTTTAATTTAAACAAGTTAAAAATATCAAAAAAAAATATTAAAAAAATATTAAAAAAATATTAAAAAAATATTAAAAAAAATTAAAAAATTAAAAAAAATAAAACGAAAAAAACGAAAATGAACAACAGTCCAAACGGAGAATTATACGTTGCTTGTAGAAATGGCGACATCAACGCCGCAAATACTGCAATTTTTCGTGGCGCTACAGATTGGCATTTGGGTCTTTATGGTGCTTGCTGTGGTGGACACGTTGCGCTAGTAAATATGATGATCGCGCACGGTGCTATGAATTGGGACTGGGGTTTATATTACGCTTGTTGTAACGGACATGTCGAGTTAGTAAATATGATGATCGCGTGCGGTGCAACGATTTGGGACGGAGGTCTATATGGTGCTTGCTGTGGTGGACACGTTGCACTAGTAAATATGATGATTGAACGCGGAGCCACAGATTGGAACCGAGGTTTACACGGTGCTTGTCGTTGCGGACAAGTCGCGCCAGCGAATATGATGATCACGCACGGCGCTACGGATTGGGACCGTAGTTTATATTATGCTTGTTATGGCGGACACGTTACGCTAGTGAATATGATGATCGAACGCGGTGCCGCAGATTGGAACGAGGGTTTGCGCGGAGCTTGTTGTAGCGAACACGTCGAGTTAGTAAATATGATGATCGAACACGGCGCTACGGATTGGAATGCAGCTAATGGTTGTAGCCAAAATATAAGGGAATATGTTAAAGCACAATGGAAACTACACAATGCGAAATCAGCGCCAATAATTCGCATGTTGCGTCGATATATTAAACGATTGCGCGATGCAAAACGAATTCAGCAGTGGTGGCGTGGCACTTATCCGCTATGGCTCGAATTAGCGTATGCTCCGCCAAATGGTATACATTATCGACAAAGTTTCAAACATTTTACACAATTAACTAATTCAAAAAAATAAACTTTTAAAAAATAGATTCGTTACAAAGAAAAATAGTCGAAGATTCGTTAAAAACCGATCTATTGACATCTATAAACGTATAAAATTTTGGTCGTTATATTATTTATCTCTAGCTGAAACAAAAATTTAAAAATTTAAAATTTTAAATTTTAAATTTTAAAAAAAAATGGAATTCATCAATAATGTTAATGATATTAATAATGTTGAGGAACAAGAAACGGATATGTCTATTTTACTCGCGCAATACGATGCGGATTTAACCGAAGGCAAAATAGTTAGTTTTGATGGTGATATCATTCAACGTCATAATACAGGCAGTTCGCAATGTGTCGCAGATTACGTAATTTTTGACGATAAAAATAATATAAAAATCGATAAAAAACTTGACGAATTAGAAGCAAAAATAAATCAAATTTTAGAGATTGTTCAAAAAATTGCCATTAAAATTAACTCGATATAATTATCCGTGTAAAACCCAACGATTACCGCATTCCGTACACGTGATAACATAACTTGGGGCTTCATCAGCTCGTCGTAATTGTACTTGCGTTTCGGTTGTTTTATCTTGTTTACATCTACGACACGTATGTACTCGCGATATTTGAATTTCTATTTTTTGTTGACTTCTTTTTTGATATTCTAAAACTAATTCGACGTGCTTTTCCGGACATAAATCGACACTATCCATTTTACCAACCTCCGACGCATTTAATTCGCCTGATACAACTGCTTTTACGAAATAATCGGATTTTGTAATATCTGGATCAAGATTACTTATTATTCGATATGCGATAGTTTGATATCTACGATTAAATTCATCCGGATTAATATCACGGATAATATTTTCTGATAATGATTTAAGTATTGCGGTATCATAACACGATTGTTCCATGATTCGCGCTTTTTCTGCGATTAATTGTTCATTTTCCGGTTTTGCGTATTTTTTAAGCGAATTGCAAATTAATATTACGTTAATGCGTCGCATTTCTTCGTCAAGTTGTGCATATATTTCGCGTGAAAACGGTATTCCTTCTGCGGAAAGTAATTCGTTATACGCATCGTCAACAAGTTTAGTTGTACTCATTTTTCAGCTAAAGACGGCATAATATCTATATCATCGACAGTTGGCTGATACGTTATAATTACCAATTTGCAATCGTTTTTGTCGACTAAATTAAGATAATTATCTAATTGTTCAAATGTATCTTTTAATAGATAAAATGGAGAGAAACAAATAATTGTATTATCTTTATGGCATTTATATATCAAACCTTTTACGATTATCGGATGCATATCGATGCATTGAACTAATACGTCAGCTAGTTCTTTGTCATAATAATTGTGAATAACATCTTCAATTTTCACCGGATGCTTTGCGATGTACATCTTTTCTAGTGATTTTAGATATGTGAATCTATGTACGCATATATCGCAATAAATACTCGAAAGGGAATACGATAAATATACGTTGCCGTATAATTTATGACCACATATGTGACAATAATCGAGTTTTTCTGGCTTGATTTTTCCTTCGGTTAGCTTCGGTATTTCGCTATATTCTATGTATGCGGCTACTTTATCCGAAGCGATCGAAAAATTTGTCGGAAAATAATCATATCTTCTTTTTTTAGTAGAAATGTTTTTGGGATTTTTGTAGATTGTATAATTCAAACCAAATATCGGATGGATTGTACCGATATCTCCGATGCAATATCGACTAAACTTCGTGTCGAGAATATTCGGAAAATTATATATATCTGTTATGGCTTTACGAATAAATTCATCGGTATCTATATAAACCGCAAACATTAACGCGTCTTTATGTAACTCGGAATAATATTCCAGAGGAAAATCCGTACCAAAAATCCACGTAAACGCATCATTGTCTTTAGAGCTTAAAGACTTACGTGGCGGTGCGCCGGTAATAAATACGCGCTTCATTATGCTTTGCTTAAATACTTCGGTATAAATACCGTTAGCTTTAATATTACAAATAGAATAATGTTGACTTATTTTTCTGTTATATAATGTGCAAAAATTCGAGTATTCGATTTCGATAAAATCATTAAAATCGTGATTCGATGGATCCGAAAACAATACGATACCATAATTACTTTTACCGCCGTATTTTACGCCTTTATATCGATATTCTGGATATGGCGATCTAACTGCGGCATAATTTCCATCATTTTCAAAAATTTTCACACCATTTTCTATGTTAAACATTTCGAAAAACACCGGTGTTAGTGACTGAATGTCACATTGTGTGACGTGAAAAACGCGCATTTTTTTACGTAATTTTTAATCGTAAAATTATAAATATTTTTATTCTTATTTCTACTTTTTTTATTTATTCTTATTTCTACTTTTTTTATTTATTCTTATTTCTACTTTTCAAAATATACATAACTTTAAAAAATAATATTTTTTTCAATTTTTAAAATTTTGCTCTTTTTAATTTAATGTTATTTGTAATCGCTTTGCGTTATTTTCACGCGTATTTTTAATGACGGAATCAATCAACATCTCAATTTGAGTTATCGTATCGATTTGACGAGCGAATGCGGCGGAAGTTGACGTGGCCATTTGCGTTATGTCGCGACGCAATTCGCTCAAGTTACGTAGACTCGACGAGATAACGTTTAACGTTTGATCCGAAATATTACACGCAATAGCTTGCGCGATTTCTACCGCTAATACGATCGCTTCGGGTTTATCGCCGGTAACGTAAACGACGGGTATTGCCGCGCCATCTGTTAATACAAAATCGCGAACAAATGCGCCTTTAACTCCCGTGATATTTGTATTAAGTGAAATCATTACCGCACCAATTGGTCGTATATTTCGAACGTCTTCGACGAATTTAGCGACTTCGCGGCTCGGAACTGGACTCGTATAATTTTTAACTTCGATCATAACGACGGCGCCATTACAACCGATTTGAATATCTCCGCAATGTGAGGTACGTGTGAGATTCGCGGCAAAATACGGCGTTAATACGTTTAAAACGTACTCTTCTCCGGTTTCTCCACGAGACGCTGCAACATCACGACGTTGTTGTTTAATCGAACTAAATAGCGTTTGTGAATATTCCGCAATCTGTGCGGACGCGGCTTCAATCGCATTCGAAGCGACTTTTGATAATTTTTCAGTAAGCGCATCGGAATAATAATCTTCTGCGCGACTTTGGACGATTCTTATAAAATCATTTATTATAAACGCAATATCAGCTGGTTGACATTTTACAATGTATTTTTTAGCATCATCCGATAATAATTCGAAAATTTCTGCGGATAAAATCGCGCTTTTTTCGCTTCTTTTATTTTGTTCAATTTGTTCAATTTTTTTGTTTTTTTCGACAGTTGCCGAATACGAATCGATATTTTTTCGCATCGATTCGATCATTTTCGTCATCTCATTTGCGATGTTAATATCGGAAATTTGTGACTCAATATTATCCATTTTGTAAAAATATCACAGATAAATTATTATATTTCTTACTTTTTTCAATTTTTAAAATTTTAAACATGATCGGTATAATAATATTTGCAATTATCGTAATCGTTTACGCGTTATATGCGTATCGCGAGCGATTTAGTGACGAACGTATAATGGAAAAGGCGCAATATGCCGAAATGTTATTTTCACAAGATAAATACGAAGCGATATCGGTCGCGCCATCAGTTGATTACGCATATGCCACAGTTTTATTTCGTGTAAAGCGTGTGGATGGTACAAATGATACCGTTAAAAAGACGTATCGTTTGGTAACGTCAAATGGCGATATCAAAGACGGCGAATCAATTTTACTTCTTTAATTTTTCAAGTTTAATTCAAATTTATTGTGATATTTTTTATATAAATAAAGTACAGCTTGTTCTTTCATTTTTGCTTCAACCATAATGTCAAACGGAATTATTTCTGCTATTTCGAATAAAAATTTTGGGATACAAGAAACATAATCGGAATGCGCACCTATTTTTTTATTTGTATTTGTATTTTTATTTTTATTTTTATTATTTTTATTTTTATGTTTTCGATCTGCAAATGATTCACCGGCTTGTTCGGATATATGAAATTTTGGTCGGCGTTTTCCGCCGATACAATTTTCCCATGTAGCAAATGTTCGAACGAATAATTCGTCGGGTTGTATAGCGCCTGGATTTAATTGCCAGTGGAATAAATCAAGACACATCGGGATTTTTAACTCCTCACAAATAGGTAAAATTTCGTCTGGTGAATAATAAAAATCGTCATTTTCTAACGCAATTCGCATTTTAACGCGTTCGGGTAACGCGTTGAATGCATTCATCCATCGCAAAAGCGTACCGCGTTTATCGCCAAATGTCGCGCCGATATGTACAATTATGACGCTATCGAGAGACATTTCCATGATATCGAAAATATTAGCTAAATGTATCAAATCGGCGCGTGATTTAGCGACGACACGTGAATCCATTGAACCGAGCACAACGTATGGTAATGCGTGTTCAGATAATCGCATACCGTACTCGCGCGCTTTAGCGCCTATAGTTCGTAGTTTTTGCGCGAATTTCGCGATATCGTATGCGGGTGTTTCTCCGTCGTCAACATGTGCAGCGCGATTTACTTTATCGATACGATCTCGTCGTTTTTGTGCACGTGTTCGTGCAACGTCATCTGGTACGTCTTCTGGACGCGGTAAATCTGCTTGATCTTCTTCAATCTTATCGTAGGGATAATCCGTTTTAAAATCTATAAGTGTGTCGAGAAGTTGGTTTGTAATATGCGGAAAAATTTCGGATGAAAGTCGAAAAACCTCGATATTATGGCGATAATTCCATTCTATGATAGCGGATAAATCGTCTAAATTAGCGTCGACTAAACTATAAATATAGTTCATACTATTTTTTTTAAGTGTAGATAAACGTATTGTTCGCGAAGTAAATACACCGCGTTCGCGTAAATACGTATTAGTACACGCGTATCCAAGTCGCATACGTGACATTTTTAAAATTAATCCGTAAACAAAATATATCTTTTTTCTACCGTAAATTTTTCATCACCGATAATAAATAACATATCTTTTACAGAAGAAATTATCGTCGCGTCGATATATACCGCATCGGTAAAATATAAAAATCCGTCGTCATCTTTGCTCAAATCATCCGCGGAAAATGTTCGATGTTTTCCAAAATGTGTTACGTATTTAACGGACCAAAATGCGGGAGCTTCTCCGACGAAGCGAAACGAATTAAAAACATGGCCGTGTTCGATAAGACTGACAACGTGCGATTCGTCGACTTCCTGCGATTCCGAAACGATCGCAACACGTAATGCGCGTAAATCATACGTATCCGCATCGTATTCAACTTCAACTTCGTTACGATTTGATTCATCAATCGTATCTTTAAGTTTTTTTGTAATATTTAAATTAATCAGTTCAATTTCCGCGTATTTTTCCGCGATATTTTTTGCGGTATCAAAAACACAGTCAATAAATTTAACGTGCGATACCAAGTCATCGAGAGACGGAATTGGTAAATTTTCGACGTATTTTGACACGGTTTCGATGCGAATTTTATCGATAATATTTCGATATTTTTCGATATCTACGTTCGGAATTTCTTTGCATTGTACGATTAACGGAAATTGTGCCGCCATTTTTGAATTTTATTCGATTAAAATTAACACGTATTTTTATATTAATTTTATATTAATTTTATATTAATTTTATTTTATTACCTTAAATCGAATAAAATGTCCGAAAATATCGACGTAAATCGCGTGACAGAAGAAAAAGTAGCCGAGCAGTACGAGCAATTTCCGTATCCGCATTTTCGCGACATTGCGGAAATAGAACCAAAATGGGCATGTGAACTAAATATCATTAATCATCATCTATACGGCGGACAACAGAATTTCGAACATTTTGCGGTACTCGATGCAGGATGCGGTATTGGCGATTCCGTACTCGATATAGCGAGACAATTAGCTACCATACGAGGTGAACACGCGATATATGCGATTGATTTATCCGAAAGTTCACTCGATATCGCGCGAAAACGTCTCGAATATCACGGTTTAATCGATTTTGTTACACTTAAAAAAATGTCGATTTTAGACGTACCTGCCGCGGTCGAATCCGGAGAATTACCGCGTTTTGATTACGTAATTTGTAACGGTGTTTTACACCATATGGAAAATCCGTTACTCGGACTTAAATCGCTTAAAACGTGTTTAAAACCGGATGGGTTTATGTACGTGATGTTATACGCGAAGTACGGTCGTTACGGAATCGATGCATTACAACAAATATTGCGGCTTGTTACTCACGATGTAACGGATAAAACACGACAAATCGAAATAGCGAAGACTTTAACCGCTGATTTGAGTGGTTCGAATATTAAAATTAATTCGACTGATATGGACAGCGATGAAGGTGTTTACGATTTATTACTACACACAAAAAATTATACGTTTACTGTAGCCGATATTTACGATATGCTAGATAAAAGCGAACTTAAATTCGTCGATTTTACTGCAACACGATGTTTATACTCACCATTAAACACGTTTAAATCACCCGTTCTCGAAATGATCGAAGCGTTACCGTTAAGAGAACAACATAGTATTTGCGAACTGTATCGTTTTAATATTGCGAATCATACGTTTTGGACGTCGGTTTGTGAACGTCAAACGGCATCATTCGGTGATTTACGTATGATACCGGATTTTGCCGGAGATAATGAGTCGCATATGCGAGAAGTTATTGCGCAAACAAAAGGTCGCGAGGGAAAACTTAAAATCCGACTCAGCGAAATTTTAATTTGGGTTGATGTAAATAACGTAATTCGTGATTTTATTCTCGAAATCGACGGAAAACGCTCAACAAAGGAAATTTGTATCGTTATTAGTAAACGTCACGGTGTTCACATAAAACAATGCATAGATTCAATTAATGAAACAATAACTACATTAATTGACTATTTCATCATCACGTTACGCGCTCCAAACGCACAAATTACGCGAATTTTACCTCGCGAAATTTAAAACTTCTTTTAAAAAAGTTTTAAAAAAAAATAAAAGCGAAAATTGAAAAAAAAATAAAAATATTAAAAATCTTAAAACTTTTAAAAAAAGTTTTAAACAAATTGAAAAAAAATAAAAGCGAAAATTGAAAAAAAAAGTTTTAAACAAAATGAACGCCAAACCAAATAAAGATTTATACGTTGCCTGTAAAAATGGCGATGTCAACGCCGTAAATATTGCAATTACTCGCAACGCTACAGATTGGAACTGGGGTTTATATGGCGCTTGCGAAGGCGGGCAAGTCGAGTTATCGAATATGATGATTGCGCGCGGTGCTACGGATTGGAATTGGGGTTTATATGGCGCTTGTTATGGCGGACACGTCGCAATAGTAAAAATGATGATCGAGCATGGTGCTACACATTGGAACGGAGGCTTATATAACGCTTGTTGTGGTGGACACGTTGCATTAGCGAATATGATGATCGGACTCGGTGCGACAGACTGGGACGCAGCTTATTATGGTAGTCGAAATATGAAAGAATACGTTAAAGCACAATGGAAATTACACGACGCAAAAGCAGCGCCAATATTTCGTATGTTACGCAAATATAAACGATCGCGTAATGCAAAGCGAATTCAGCGGTGGTGGCGCGGTACGTATCCATTATGGCGTGAATTAGCGTATGCACCTCCAAATGGTATACGTTACAGACAAAGTTTAGAACATTTCACACAAATCTTAAATATTTTAAAAACAAAAATATAAAATATATTTTTAGTTTAAGATTTTTCGCCTTAAAAAATTTTAAGATTTTGAAATTTTAAAGTTTTTAGTTTTTAAAAACAGTCTTATTTTTTTATTTAAGTTTTTATTTTGTTTAAATTTTTAAAATTGAAAACGAAAATATATAAATATCAAAAAATCTTAAAATTTTTTAAAAAGTTTTAAACAAAATGACTTATCTAAATAGAGATTTACGCGTCGCCTGTAAAAAAGGAGACGTTGACTCAGCAAATATTACAATCGCAAACGGTGCTACGAATTGGAACGATGGTTTATGTTGGGCTTGTTATAGCGGACACGTCGAATTAGTGAATATGATGATCGCGCGCGGTGCCACGGATTGGAACCAGGGCTTACATGGTGCTTGTTATAGTGGACACATCGCGTTAGTGAATATGATGATTGCTCGCGGTGCCACGGATTGGAACCAAGGCTTATTCGGCGCTTGCGAAGGTGGACACGTCGCGTTAGCTAATATGATGATCGATCGCGGTGCTACTGACTGGAACGGAGGTTTACACTGTACTTGCATTGGTGGACACATAGGACTAACAAATATGATGATCGATCGCGGCGCTACTGATTGGGATTGGAGTTTATATAATGCTTGTTATGGTGGACACGTCGCGCTAGCGAATATGATGATCGCGCACGGTGCTACGGATTGGGGTGGATGCTTATTCGCAGCTTGTAGTGGCGGACATGTTGCAACAGCGGAACTAGTGATAGCGTACGGTGTCACCGATTGGAATGGGGGGTTACGTGGTGCTTGCGAATATGGTCATATCACGCTAGCGAATATGATGATCGCGCATGGCGCCACCGATTGGAACTGTGGTTTACATTACGCTTGCGAAGGCGGACAAGTCGAGTTAGCGAAAATGATGATCGCGCACGGCGCTACTGATTGGAATTGGGGGTTACGTGGTGCTTGTTATGGCGGACATGTCACACTTGCTAATATGATGATCGATCGCGGTGTTACTGACTGGAATTGGGACGCAAAGCTCTATTATGGTAGTCGAAATATGGAAGAATACATTAAAGCACAACGGAAACTACACGATGCGAAAGCGGTGCCAATAATTCGTATGTTGCGTCGTTTTATTGTGCGAATGCATAACGCAAAGCGAATACAACTATGGTGGCGAGGTACGTATCCATTATGGCGTGAATTAGCGTATGCACCTCCAAATGGTCTACGTTATCGACAAAGTCTCGAACATTTTGAAAAACTTAAAATCTTAAAATCTTAAAACTTTTAAATTTACCAATTTAAACTAAAATTTATGAAATATTAAAAACTTTAAAATTAAATAATCTTTAAAATCAAAACACAAAAATTTAAGATTTTTAAATTTAAGTTTTTTAAATTTAAGTTTTTTTTGGCTTTATTTTTTAGTTTTAAAAAAAGTTTTATTTTTTTGATTTCTATAAAAATTATTTTAAATTTTCAATTAAATTTATCCGCATTTTTAATATTTATTTATTTAATATTTTAATTATAATTTTATTAAAATTGAATTTTTAAAATTTTATAACTAAAAATGTCGGATAGCGAAATTAAAAATCGTAAACAAACCGTAAATGGTTTGTGGTGGCACTCAAACACGGTATTTAGCGTACTCGATCAATACGGTAATATAGTGCAAAAATGGAATAGCATTATGCGTATGTTGCGTATTATATGCGAATTACTTGTTGCAGGTTTTTTAATATTAATTGTTACATTAGATGATCCAGTTGCGGCAAAATGGTGTGTTGGTATTGCGTTTGTATCAATCTTACTTGGTTCTGTAATCGGTATTTTCGATATTATATTTGATTTCGGTTCTTTAGATTCCAATATTAAAGAATCAAAAATAAAATATTCCGAAATAGTACAAAAACTTAAAACAATACAATGGGAAATTATTTCTACCGAAGAATTTGCCGGTGAAATAGACGATATAAATGAAGATCTCAAAAAACTCGAAAAAACTGCGCCACCGGAACACGTGTTATTGTTTAGTAATGCGTTACGACGTTTAACACTTCCATCGGAATTTGATCGAGATGTATTAAAACTAATGGATAGCAGTAATATTAGTCATACGGTTGTTAAACATTATCGTAGTCTTGTTTTAGCTCATGAAGTCGAATTGGATAAGAAAAAAGAACGTGATGCGAAAATCGCCGATAAAAGATATACAAAATTAATACATGATCTTGGACCAAATCACGTAAGTGACGACGATATCCGCGAAATAAAATCGGGTGAAAAGGAACTCGTCATTGTTCGTGTACCTCAGGAAAAAACTCGCGTCGTTTTTGGTTGTTGCGTGCCAAAATACGAATCAGATACCGAAGAAGCTGACGAAGATATCGCAGCTGGTGTAAAAAATACACCTGTTGTTAAAATTGAAAGTGTTTAAATAAAAAAAGATAAATAATAAAAAATAATAGCCATTAAACAACAATTTTTCGTTCAAAAATAAAGATGCCGCGTAATAAACTTTGCGAAATTTGCGGAAGCCTTGCGTTGTGGACGTTTGAAGAGCGATATTATTGTAACGGATGTCATCCATCGGAAGCGAAATTTTTACCGACACATAAATGTGTAACAAAAGGTTGTCATATTATCGTTGAAACTAACCCAAGAAATGATACGACCGGATTATATTGCATCAAACATGATGCGCCGCAAAATTTAACATTACCAAAATGTCAAGTCTCAGACTGTCGCGCCGCTGCGGTATTTCGATTTATCGGTAAATCGCCGACACGTTGCGATAAACATAATTTTATCAATCAGGTTCGAATCGGAACCGGATGTTGCAAAGTTGGCGATTGTATGAACGAAACAGAATCAAGCACGACTACAATATGCGAATTTCATTTGGTCATTCAATCTGAATATTTGAAAGTTACCATGTTTGACAAAATGGATATTAAAGAATATTTTCACAAATATTTTGACACAAATGATGACGAAAAAATTTGTACACGAGCACAAAAACGAGCGAAAATAACTAAAAAAACCTCGAATTAGGCGTAAAATTCGAGTAAAAACGACCGTTTTTTGAATGGAATTTCTGTACTTTTCGCAGCAAGTTTTCGAATAAAAAGAGAAAAAAAGAAAATTGATTTTTTAAAAATTGTATATTAAAGGCAGCAATTCACCATTTTTATTAATTATTACATTATTAAAAACTATAAAAATGCAGCGAAATGAACGGTGCGGAAGATGTAAGAGAATTGCATTGTGGAAGTTTAAAGATCGGTATTTTTGCGGTAACCATCGTCCAGCAAACGCAAAGTTTGTTCCAAAACATAAATGTATGTCGAAAAATTGTCACAGCATAACGGAAACGAATCCGTTTAAAAATGTAACTGGTTTGTATTGTGATCCACACGATGTTACACCGCAAAAAATGACGTTACCGAAATGTAACATTGTTGATTGTGATAATACCGCGATTTTTCGTTTTATCGGTAAGTTGCCGACGCGTTGTGCGATACATAATGTTAAATGGCAAGTTCCGATTGGCCGTATTTATTGCGAAGTGGATGATTGTATGGAATATGCAGAAGATGGATCTACGAAATGTATAAAACATTTGCAACAACGTGTGGATCCCGATAACATCACGGTTGACGTACCGAAGATTGATGACGAATTTCGTAAAATGATCCACGATGCTGTGCGAGTCGCACCAAAAAAACGCTGTAGGTCTCGTAAAAAACCAATTTCTCGTGAAAATGACGATCCCGAATACGTTGAATCTGAAGACCAATCCGATTTCGAAGATGATGAATCTGATTTCGAAGATGATGATCCCGATTTTGAAGATGATGATCCCGATTTTGAAGACAATACATCGGAAAAAGATAAAACTTTCAAACCAAAAAATAAAAAAGATAAAACTTTCAAACCAAAAAATAAAAGAAATAAAAGAAATAAAAGACAAAGAACAGACAAGTTTGAAATTGTCGATCTTCACCCAAAAGATACAGATGAGATTATTACTGTTGTCAATAGTTACAAAACGCAAGTTATCACATACCAAAACGAAGTACTCGACTTTCACAATAAAATGATCACACTTCGAAACGAAAATACCGTTTTACGCCAAGAATTAAGTACATTATCAGAAACTTTGACAGCGTTAATTCGTTTCGTTAATGAAAACATTCATAAAAAATAAAAAAAATAAAAAAAAGAAATAAAAAAATAAAGAAATAAAATTTTAAATTGAAAAAAACCAAAAAAAATAAAAAAAATAAAAAAAACCAAAAAAAATTACGTTCGCGACGCCTCAAACAACACTAATTCATTCGCATAATCGATTATTTTTTCATCGCCACCTAACTTCGCCCATTCCAAAAACGTCGTAAAATCGGTCGCACCGAGACGAATAGCCATCGCGCATATTTTCGGTTTTTTTGAACGTGCACCCCATGCGAGCATACTATTTACGTCATCCGCACCGTTGTCGATAGCTAACGTACATAGCGACGGATATCCGCCTTTAGCTGCACCAGTCAGCATATAATTCAAATCAATGAGATCGCCGTATAATTCGATAACGTGCTTGCAAAGTGATTCATGACCATTTTCCGCAGCTAATTGCAGCATTTTGTCTACATCAACAGCACCAAAATTGATTGCTACATGACATAAATGTAAATTACCGTTACTTGCAGCAATCTTGAGCATGTTCTCAAAATTCTTAGCACCCCATTTTTTTGCGAGATAGCACATCGACTCTTGATCGCCATTAGTTGCGTACACTAACATCATTTCAATCGCTTTTGCGTTTGCTTTCAATCTCGCAAATTCACAAACGTCGCGATGTCCGTTAAAAGCAGCAAAACATAAGATATGATCATAATCGTCGGCTCCGTAACGCGTAAGCATTCGACACGCGGATAAATCACCGAGTTTAGCCGCGTAATAAGCCGCGCGATTTTTGACGACATCTTTTTGCTTTTTGATAAAACGTTGACTATGCGAATCTCGCGTCAACGTCGCAATAGTAGCAATCGTGTACTTTTTTGCGGTTTTGTCAACGACATCATAAAAACGTGAGTGTGCTAGCGCAAACGATAATACCGAATCCGAGTTAACTCGTTGCGCAATTAACCAGATCAGATCAGTTGGTAGATTTAGAATATTCATTTTTTAAGCTGCCTAAGAAAACAATGGCTCAGAACTATTTTTTTCATTTTTTTCTTATTTTTTTCGATTTTTAATATACATATATTTAATAATGTTTTAAAAAAAATAAGTAAACATAAAAATAAAAATAAAAATAAAAAAAGTAAAAGTAAAATCGAAAAAAATATTACTGAATTTTTTAAGATTAAAATTTTTAAACGAAATTTTTTAAGATTAAAATTTTTTAATGAATTTCAAAGATAAAATTTAAAAGTTAAAAATTAAAAAAAATGTCGACAATACCATTGCCATTACCAATAGCGGTGCCATCGGCAAATACCGGCGAAATCTATACAGTTAATGTTAAAAAGGATCCTTTAACTGGAGAATTTAGTAGCGTATCAAATGCGATAACATGGATTAATGCGAATGCTACGCCATCCGCAACGCAATATTATCGTATTTTGGTATGGCCTGGTACATATTCCGAACCGGAATTAACAATACCGCAATACGTTATTTTACAGGGTACAGATCACGATGCGACAAATATTACGCCAAATGGTGCACATACTATCGTAAATTTATCCGGTAATTCCGGTGTAAAAAATTTAATGTTAAAAAATGCGACACCACCTTATGCAGGTGTTACCGCAATATCCGCCGTAAATATCGGAGTTGATTCACATATATTTAACATTGTTATTGATCGTGTAGCGGTAGGGATTGCGGTATCTGCTACAACAACTGATTCATCAATCATCATTGAACACGTTACGATGTACGATATTACGACAACAGGTATTTCCGCATCGTCTACCGGAAACGAACTTTTAACAAATATTATCGCATTTACGATGTATTCGCCCGCTACGTTAACAAACCCAACATACGGTATCTATACAAGTGGCGCAAACGCGTTAACTTCTGCGGCTACCGTCGTATTTAAAGGCGAATCCACAACGGGTACCGCATATTACGCAACAAATAGTTCACAGAATTTTATTAAAGCATTTACCGCAGTTCAATATGCTGACTGTATATATTCCGCTAATTTGGGCGCAAACGCATACGTCGCGGTAAGTGGCGCAATTTTTACGAATAACACACGTAATATTAATATTCAATCCGCAACAACTTCCGGATATTTTGACGGGTATAGTGAAGGTTCAAAAACTATTATCGCGACCGGCTCGACATTTTTTATTACAAATGAAGACGCAAACATTGTAACTGTCGCAAAACGTGGTGGCGAATATACGTCGATAAAATCGGCAGTCGACGCGATTACCGATAATTCGAGCACAAATCCGTATATCGTATCAGTTGGTCCCGGAATTTATGTCGAAAATCCGATTACAATGAAATCTTATGTTCACATAATTGGAGCTGGTCATAGCTCTACAACTATTCAGGCAAATAATGTGAATGCGCATTTAATATCGGGTGCGATATCATCGGAATTGATCGATGTTTCCGTAACTGGTGTGACTGGTGCGGGTTTTGCCGACGTATATTACGCCGGAGGTGGTACGAGTGTTTTCGTATTCGCGGTGTGCGTTTTAGCGGTAATTCGTATTATGGCATTTATCAAACTTCTTCAGTTGGTATCAGCAACATCGAATTATCGGACGTATGTATGTCTAATAATGCGGATGCAACTGTTTTATTATACGTAACCGATAATGGGGTGAACGCGACATTTTGTGGTGTTCATTATATAACGGCAGATATTGTGACCGCAGCGTCATTAACGAGTTTCGTAACCGCAACTGGTGTCAACACGACACTCGAATTAGATAGCGCAACTATTAATAAAGTTGGCGTAACACACGCGGGAAGTGGTGTAACCGTATATAATGGCGCACATTTACATATGATTAATTCGATAGTCGAAAATTTCGCGCGCGGCGTATACGTTCAGAACACCGGAACTGCCGGCGAAGTTCGCGTCGCTGGTGGTTTAATCGATAATTGCACTGCGGCTATTGATATTCAACATCCTACCGCAGAAGGTTCATTTGCGACCACTGCGGATTTATCCGCGATAACTTGTGCGAGTGAGTTGGTATCGTTTAATACCGCGGATTATGCGGGTACTGGTACATTAATAACCGGTAATTTAATACAGGGACATGATTTTGCCATCGCAACAAATGTTACGTCGCAACTTCAATTAGGCGCAAATACCGGAGTAATTACCGGTGGCGCTATAACTACGGTTGGTTTAGACGCTACAGTTGCTGCCGGAACAGGTTATTGTATTGTAACACATTCGCCACAAAATTACTTGAAATATGTAACATGGGTGCAACAAACATATACAATAGCAGCAAACGATTTTCGTTATCTTTACGTCGACAATACTGGCACATTGCAATCATCCGCATCGCAACCAAATCGTATATTGACCGTATTTATCGGTGCCATATGTAGTAACGCAGCTGTAATTATATATCGGCAAAATACGTTAATGGATGCTACTAATACCGCGTCGCAATTAGACGTAACTTCACGTGATGGGTTTGGTTCAATCGTGAGTAGTGGTTTAATCGGAACGAGTAACGGGGCGAATATGAAGATCGATATATCGAGCGGATCGTACTATTTTGCAACGCATAATTACGCACCAACTTCCGGAACTGCGATTTCATTACTCCCATTTTATCGCGCCGGTGGCGGTATTTGGACACGTAGTGCGGCTTTCACGGATATTCCGATATTTTATGACGATGCTAGTGGCGTGTTACAGGCGATTCCGGCTATTGCGCCAAATTGGGCGAAGCACGCGATTTATGTCGTAAATGACGGCGCGGCTCAAGCGTATTTGTTTGTGTATGCTCAAGAGTTATTCGCATCCGAACTTGCAGCGCAAACGGGTGCATTACCTGCAGCACCGTCGTTTTTTACGGAAAACGTGTGCGCTTGTGTCGGCGTAATTGTTACAAACGGCGATGTGACATTACCGGCTGCTCGTTTTCGCGATATACGACCAACGTTAAGTTTTCGTGCGGAAGGCGCTACTGCTTCAGCGGATCATAATAGTCTATTAAATTTAGCGGTTGGTGATGTTCATACGCAATATTTATTAACATCGGGAGCTCGTGCGTTAACCGGCGACATCGACATTGGTGGAAATAACGTCGTAAATGTTAATTTAGTCGATGGTGTAGACGTATCCGCACATGCTGCGCGACATCTACCCGGTGGTGCCGATGCGCTCACGGTAGCAGCGCCAGTTACCGTTGCAACAGCAAATGCGATTGGTGTTGCTGCGTCATTTTCGCGCTCTGATCACGTTCACGCTCATGGCGCGCAAACAGATGGTACGCTACATGCCGCTGTTATCGCGGGTGGTGCATCGGGTTTTATGACTGGTGCGGACAAAACGAAATTAGATGCGGCAACTAATACTAATACTGCGTCTACTATCGTCGCTAGATCAGCTGGTGGCGCGTTTGAATCCGGTTCAATTGGCGTTCACAATTCCGGAACAGTAACGTTATATACCGCTGCTGATGCGAATAATACCGCTTTAGCAACCGCTGCAACCGCGAATTATACGTTTACGCTTCCAATAAATGCGGGAAATCCCACACAAGTTTTACAAACGGATGGTGCGGGAAATACGTCGTGGGTAAACGCAGCTGGTGGATATGTCGATCCGTTAACAACGAATGGTGATTTAGTCGCACGTGTCGGTGGCGTAACAACGCGGTTACCAATCGGAACCGAAACGCAAGTGTTGACCGCGGTCGGTGGACTTCCCGTGTGGACTACGAACGGCGCTATTAATCCGCGTTTGGCGTACGTTTTAATCGATGATTTTGGAGGCGGTACGACTCCGTATGGCGATACTGTGTGGGGTACAACTGCTTCAGCCGGTGGCGCAATAACGCAAACCGCACCGATAAGTAATACCGTTGCGAGTACCGGTATCGTTGCGTTGAATGTTTCGACAATAAATCGATATATCACGTTGCATAAAAATTCTATAGGTGTTTTACGACTAGGTAATGGTGCAACCGTATTCGAATCGTTAATTTATTTAGACGCTGTTGGAGTGGTTGGACAAACCTCCGTTGCGCGCATCGGCCTTGCAAATACCGTAACAAATACGTTACCAACAAATGGCGTATTTTTCCGCTTCGACGACGGTGTAACATCCACATATTGGCAATCGTATAGCGTGGCAGGTGGAACGAGTACAATTGTCGATTCGTCATTAGCCGGATTTCCCGTCGTTTCGGCTAATTTATTATACCGATTCCGCATCGTTATTAATGCGGCTGGTACACAGGTATTATATTATATTCAATCGCGCAATCTTGCCGGCGTAATTGCGACGGCTGAAACACTAGTTGCAACAACGATTACGAATATTCCCGTCGGTTTAACGCAGTTTTTAACACCACAATTTCATATATATAAAACGTCTGGTGTAACTGCTCGAAATCTCTACGTCGATTATTGCGAAGTTAATCAAATATTTACAACGGCGAGATAAAAATCAAAAAGTTTTAAACAAAAAGTTAAAATCAAAAAGTTAAAATCAAAAAGTTAAAAAATTAAAATCTTAAAACTTTTTTTTAAAAAGTTTTAAACAAAAAGTTAAAATACAAAAATTAAAATCTAAAAAAAATAAATACAAAAATTAAAATCTAAAAAAAAATCGAAGTAAAAAAGCAAAAATAAAAATAGTTTATATTTTTTTCAAGACACAAAAATTAAAATTGAATTTAAAAATAAATACAAAAAGTTAAAATCTAAAAAAAAATAAATACAAAAATTAAAATTGAATTTAAAAATACAAAAATTAAAATCTAAAAACTTTGTAAAAAGTTAAAAATCAAAGTTAAATTTAAAAAATAAATTCAAAAATTAAAATCTAAAAA